>Ga0247815_10000640_pt1 | contig 27487 bp, 15 predicted proteins | sample UWRJL194509B1_FD_181014 | JGI IMG/M metagenome (GOLD analysis project Ga0247815, IMG submission 181014) | Plant litter microbial communities from Arlington Agricultural Research Station in Wisconsin, United States - UWRJ-L194-509B-1 | ecosystem: Environmental > Terrestrial > Plant litter >...
AATATGATACAGGCAAGAAAAGACAAAACAACACCCGAAAAAACCAACCCACCTAAAAATGTTTTCATAAAGATACCCATACTAACATCACCAAAAGAGTTACAACCCGTAAAATTGAAAATAGAATCAATTCAAACCTATCAGGCAACTATTGATAAAAATTATTTTAAAAAAGTTGAATACCTATATAGTCGAGAAAAACACCTTCAGATCAATCCAAAAAAAGTACAATAAACAAATTTTAAACCGACATTTCAATTAAAACAAAACTTCAATCACAAAAAAGAGCCATGACTGTATTTAATCAATCACGGCTCCTTTTATTTATCAGGATAAATATCAGCTGCTACAAACGCGCAGATTTTATTTTAAAAACTTCTTCCTTAAGCTCATTGATGGTAGATTCAAAGTCGTTAAAATATTGAGATATATTTTCTATTGCCTTATTCAATCTGCAGGAGATTTTAGCCTTCACTTCCCAAAGCTCCCTGACATCTTCAGCCCTGACCCATTCAGATTTATACCTTTTATTATCAGGCACCAGGCAAAACATACTGGTCGCCGGATTAAAATCAGCAATCCGTCGGATCATGATACTGCGCTCAAGCACAACAACATATATATTAGACAAAGAAATCTTTGCATAATTTTCAACATTACTTCCGACAGCTAAATCCTGAAAATAAAGCACTCCCTCCATACTATCACCTTCAACTTCAAAAGCCCGATATAAACCTGACGACAAAGCAGAAATCGGCACAGTAAATTCCGGCAACGTCATTACATAATCAGCATCAGCTCTCTTATCTAGATAAGTGAGATACTCAGATAATTTCAACAAGACATTTTTCCGTACATCAACAACTTCAGATATCACTTCACTCCCCGAACTCAGGGTGCTAAAAGAGGGTAAAATCCCTGAATCTTTTTCTGCATCTAAAACGGATTTAACATTAGTGATGACAGATTTAAGATCCGTACCATGCAGTATCCATTCATAATCTTTCTGATAAAACTCAGCGACCCTGGAGAGCACACTATAAGAAGGAAATTGTTTACCAAGCTCCACTTGCGAATAGTGACTCCTGGAAAGACCAAGAACTTCTGAAACTTCTGCCTGAGACAAATCCTTGCCCAGCCTTAAGCCACGCAGACGCTCACCGATGTTCTTTTTTGAAATTATATCTTGCATTTTGATTTATTTTATTGCAACTTTACTAAAAGGTTAAGATCAGACATATAATCTGGCTATAAACATATTACAAAATAACGACTGCATTCGGATAATCAATATACAGTCAGTGATTATTGCAAACATACGCAATATGTTTCATTTATGTTTTGAATTGTCCCGTTAACCAAAAATAATGCCGTATGAATAAGCAACTCCAAGTAATCTCCAAAAAAAAGCTACTGTTACCATCAGGTCAACTCAAAATTATTCAGAAATTACTGGTAAATGATTTTTACTTCTTTTTAGATAGCGAGTTAAAGATAACAAACTATTCTACAAATTTAATTACCTTTTCAACTCAGGTGCTTAAGCATGAAATAGGTCTGGACACTACTATTAAGCAACTATTGAGCAATATAGACAAAGATCTTTCTGAAATAAAACTCCAGGAGTTTTTTGCAGGTAATATATGTCATGAAACTATCTGTTTCAAGTTTCAGATTGGTGGTGAGCAATTGATGCTCACAGTGTTTAAATTAACGGAAAATAATGCTACCGGATATTGCTGTTTAATGGAAAGCCATAAAAAAAGTGATGACTTTAAAGGCATCCTGGAAAACATGCATACGGTCGCAAATCTGTCGTGGTTCACCTCTCACAAGCTCAGAGGACCTTTATCTACCATATTAAACCTGATCAACAACAGCCCCTTACCGGAAATCGTAAATAACGAACAGCTAAAGCTACTGTTTTCACAAATGAAAAAACAGGCGATGAATCTGGACGACGCATTGCACACCTTAAATCATCTCCTGGCTGATAAAGACAGAGGGACGCAAATAGTACCCCAGTTTTCTGGTGAAAACATTCAAAATATCCTGATGCTGGACGACGAAATAATTATACACAAATTGAGTCAGAAAATTGTGACCGATATTAATCCAGAGCTAAACCTGTTCTCTTTTACGGAAGGAATCGAAGCACTGGAGTTCCTGCATACTTTTCCGGTCGATTTAATTTTACTGGATCTGAATATGCCTCACATTAATGGTTGGGAATTTCTGCAGATGATGACAGAAAAAGGGATTGAAATCCCCACAATCATCATTTCTTCTTCTATTGACACAAATGATGTCAATAGATCTTTTGAATACAAACAAGTCAAAGGTTTTTTTAACAAGCCGATTACGAAGGCCGACCTGAAAAATATTTTAACAAACTCTTCAAACTAAGCTGACCATGATTTATGTATTTAAAAGAGGGACAGGTAATCACACGTCTATTGAAGTAATCACTGCGAATTCAGTTAATGAATTAAAGAAAGAAATGCAGAAATATGCGGCCTATGTAATTTTTATTTACAATGACACCGATAGCAGCATAGAAGTGACAAACGAATATTATGAAGCCATTGAGTGTACCTATTTTATTTACAAACATTTGGGAATATTCAAATCATTAAGCGAAGTCAGCATCAAATACAGTCCGGATAATAAAGTATGTATATAATAAGAGACGAATGTGGTCTCTTATTATATACATCTCCTTACAATTTCAGCGGAAAAATTAATTTAGTGTCAGACGCAAACTAAAACCCACATTACTGTTGGAGGTGTTAAAGGATTGCGAAGTATAAGGTTTATTGATATTGGTATCATAATATACCTGGATATTGAAAAACTGATTCAGTATATAGTTTACACTTGGTCTCATGGTGATGTTTTTAGCACCGGACGAGACCTCTGCCTCATTGACATCCGCACGATAAATGACTGTCTTATTATCTCTCCAGGCCATATCGAGCTTAAAATCCATATTGTTATCCATTTTCAGTTGCTTAAACAAACCAAAGGGAAAACGGAACTTTGTAGTGCGGTAACCCATACCAAATACCACATTGTTTTCAGACAGTTGCGCAAGTTGACTATTGGCTAAACTCAGACCGAGTAAGCGCGTCTTGCCTATCTCAAAATTAGCGGTCAGGTTATTTTTAAAACGGGTATCTACACCAATCAGGGGAGAAAAACTCTCAGCGATAGTGACCTGGGCAAACTGGTACTCTGGCAAAAAGTTCTGATTGACATCTCTGCTGTAAGCCATCCCATCTATTGATTGATATTGTTGCAATGAATTGAACCCGCTCACACTATAAACCGATTTATAGGCATGCTTCAGGTCTAAACTCTGCACATACTCATCAAAGACAGGCAGAGCCGACAAGCCATTGTAATTTATACGCCAGTTGGGCAAGGGGATTTTTGGGAAAGCACTCGTATTGCTCTTCCCGGCATCTTTTCCGCTATAGGCAGCAATAAAGGCAGCCACCACCACATCTTGTGAATTTTTATCATAACCATCTGCATAACCTCCGGCAATACCAGTAGAATTTCGGTTAAAAGCACCCAGGCGACGGGAAATGATTGCCCTATTGGACATAAATTGATTGAATAGCTTAGAGACATTGCTTCCGGCAGGATCTGTAAAAGCGGTTTTCAGGCTGATAAAGGAAATGCTGTAATCGCCATTGGTTAATGGACTCAAATTATTGAACTGAGCGGCAGATTCATTGTACATGAAATGAGTACTGTAGTTCATATTTTTGGTTTTGCTTGCAGTAAGGGTTAACCTAAGTCCTTTTATCGGCTCCAGCGCACTGGTAATACTCAAGTCTTCCCTCAGCGTATTCACATAGAGCTGACGCTGCAACGTATCGGTCGTAATCCAACCGCGGCCAAAGGCCATACTGCTGATATCACGCTGACTCCCAAATACAAATCCCAGTCCTGGCGCACCCGTCAGGTCATCAATCCCCAGGTAACTGGTCGCAGGTAAATAACCTGGCAAATAGATGCCCCTGGTCTGCGTATAAGCCGCATTCAACGTTTTGAAACTCGTCAGCAAGCCAGGTATAAAATTATCCTTCGCCTTTCTGTATCCATTAAACTTATTGTATAAGGACACAAAATTCAATGTAGGGTTCAGCTGCAGGGTACGCGCATTCTGGATGGCATTCCCCAGATTAATCGCCGGGTCACGTAAAGTACCCAAAGGCTCCGTCTGCCAGTTAAAAGTGGTTCCGTAACGGGTAGTGATATTCACCCAATCCAAACCTGGTATTTTATTTACGGGCAGGGAATAGGAAATATTCAGGTTATGGCTATAGTCAGTAGTCCTGCCTAAACGTTTCAGGTTATTCCATACCGTATCTCTTTTCAATCCATTGATCTTCCCGTCGGGTTCATCAATAATGGAATAATTGGTGGCGTCAAAATCTATATTCAGGGAACGGGTTAAACTCCAGGACAGACCATATACACGCGTCACTAAAAAGTTCTTGCTATAGGTCGTATTTACCGGAATAGAATTAAGCGGATCATTATTTCTGAGGTTATTCTCAGCATAATAACGCGCCATATCCATACGGAAATTGATCGCATTTGGCAGTGGATTAAAATTGACATCCCGCAACAAGGCGAGTAAATTCGATTTAAGGAGTCGCTCGAAAGGCCTGATGTTTTTTGTACTGCCACTATAATTATAGGCTACAGACCCGGTATAATTCTTCTGAATGGTACTCTGATTAATGAAATCATGGTGGAAGTATTTACTATAGGCATAACTGGCATTGAAATTCTCAATATCCCAGATCCTGGGTTTACCCGAATCTGCCCCGCGCTCTTTTCTTACATTAACAAAGCTGATACTGTTACGTGTGGTATAATCCTGTGCATAATCGAGTATCGCTTTTTTATCGGTCTTACTGGCACCATTCAGTGCTTTTTTCAATTCAATGTCAGGCATCCGGGGATCATATTCAGGCGTACTCACCTGTTTCGAATAACTCACATAAAAAGGAATTTTAACGCCGGATTCCTTAGGGAGGAATTTGCCCAGCTCCAGACTGGAAGCAATATCAATGTTCGACTGATCTGTCCTGCTCCGCTCACTGATCCGCGTATCAAGCGCCCCAAAACCTGCGGTAGATTTACTGCCTGCAATATTAAAATCACCAAGGTCGGCCAGCTTTACACTCATCCTGGCATTGGCCGCCCAGCCGCCTTTCTGGTCAAAATCCGCCAGTCTCAACTCGTTAAACCACACCTGTGCATTTTTCTCTGTTCCATCATCTGCATTCCTGCCGCCGCTATTTTTTACAGGATTTTTAACGCCCAGCATATAGATCCTTACCTTACTCATATCGGGCTGCCCTTTCACATAGATGGTATTGGCACCATCTGCATAAGCATAGGGAATATTGATATCCCAGGCTGCACCGTTTGCATCTCTGGCGGCATTACGGGCAATTTTTGCACGCTGAAAAACCTCAAGTTCAATATTCATCCTGTTTTGCTCGGGCCAGACCGCATCCGGACTGGAAGTACCAGGCTGCGTAACCCGCAAAGGCTGCACATATTCATAGTAATTATCCTGGTAATCGGTTCCTATTCTCAAAAATGCACTTAGGTCCTGATCATTCAGCACAGCCGCACCGAGGGCTTCTGCATGGACAAACATTTCGAGTCTTTTATAGGTACGGAAGTCGGAATAACCGGTTTTGAATACAGCGCGACCATAACCGTCTTTCAGGTTTTTAACAGTGATCGCGAGGGATTGCTCATTAAGACTGGTCGTTCCGGCATAATTACTAAAATCACGCTCACGTTCAATGCCGGGTGGCAATACATAAGGTACGGGTGAGCGCTTACCGTTTTCTTCAATGTTTATGGTAGAAAGTTCTATGGTCGACTGATCGGGCGTAGCAGGACTGATCACCGGATCTGCAATAACCTGCGCCATCTGGTTCTGCGCATTATATTGGCGCCAGTCACCCCTCACCAATTGCAGTTTAGCAAAACGCACCACTGTCGTATCTTCAAAATTTGTCATGAACATGCGCATAAAGCGGATGGATTTGAAATCCTGGATATTGCCGACTTTTTGCTCATATTCCGAAATAGGGATCCTGATCTGGTACCAGGTGGCTGATGAAGTCTGACCATTGGCTAGTTTTACCTGCGACACTACCTTGTCTGTCACATAATTTTTGCCCACCAGCAGATCTGCCGGGCGAAGAGAAATTTTGTACTGAAAATATTCATCAGACTGCGTCATGTTATTATCCCTGTTCACATCCTCACCATCGGGTAAGGCAGTCGAGGCAGAATTTTCGAGACCCAGTTCGTCGAGCGACTGCTGATTGGTTTTTGAATTTCCTTCGGCACCGTTATAATCTTCATAGCGCCTGAGCAAACCAGCCCGCTGCTGATCATAGTCCGCCCCCCTGAAATAATGGTAATCATCAGATGAAGGATCGTTTTCTATTTTCTCTGCCGCAGCAGGATTGAGCTGCGCTTTCATCTGATTCACATAAGACGCAAACTTATTGCGCTCATCAGCACCGGATAAACCATCCAAACCTACATCCTGCGCTTTCCTGGCAGCAGGCTGGTTTTCGAAAGTCTGTATAACGGGTTGCAATTTTGGCACACGCCCCCAATTGGTTTCATCATACTTTGACGGATCTCCGTCTGCAGGCAAACCATTCTCCATAGATTTTCTGCCATCTTTTAAGATGTCTTCCGAAATATTTCCCAGGTTCAGGTATAAGTCGCCCCCGGCAGCATTCGGCTTATAAATATTCGGATCCATAATCCACATTTCTATATACCCTACATTCAGCGCTTCAAAATCATTCGCTTCTATTCTCCTGAACAAACCACCCCAACGTTGCTTCGGATTCAGCAAACGTCCGTCTGCAGCAACACCTGAAGTCGTATAATTATAAGGCCCTCTTAAGGTCGGATAATAGGCAAGGTTTAAAACGGGAAAGTCCGACAGCCCCGCCGTAGGTATTTCTTTCAGCGGAAAAACCTCCTGCTCCAGTACCTGACGCACTAAATGGTTAGACAATTCTGAAAGATTGGCTCGTAAGTTGGCCGGCTGCGACCTGCTGTTGCGGTCGTACAAAGTCGGATCAATATTGTAAAAAGCAATTTTTGCCCGGTTAAAACCATAAGCGAGGTCATTACTGTACTGCGCTTCAGGAAAAAGCTGGGGCGTACCTGATAGCTGCCATGAAGCTGCAGTCTTCAGATCAATAACCGATTCCGAATCTTCAAAATCATCCAGATAACTCACACCTTTTTTGTTGTTCGCCGTATTTAAACCCGCAGGGTGCCCCGGAACAAGTTGCGCAAATTCCCCCTGAAAACTCACCAGGGAAGGCACCCGGGAATAGAAGAATGGCAATTTATTCAGCACTCTGGTCAGCATTTTTGAAGAAGCGCTATAACTAAAGTCCATTCCCCACATCGCATTGGACAATGGTTCTTCACCTATATTTACCTTAGGCGTCAGCGGCCTTTCGGTCAGTTTCATATAGGTTGCACCGATATTCATTTGATTACTCACCTTATAATCCAGGTGCGTACCGAAAATAGTGCGCTGCTGTTTACCAAACATATCGGTTTCTTCTGAACTGATCCGTATTCCCTGCCCGGAACTCAGCAGTGCTGTATTTAACAGGGTAACTCTCCCACCCTGATAGTCTACTTCAAAATCCACGCCCTCTACCAATGGCACAGATCCGGAATATACTTTTACCGAACCTTCCTGTACATTAATACTATTCAGGTTAAATTCCGAAGAGACATCCGACTGGTAACTTCCTTTGAGCAAAAAGCGGTTCTGCCCGGCAAAGAGTTGCTGTGCAATCACCTTCGTGGAATCGTACAAAGCCCTGTAGGTATACTTATCAACCAGCCGTTGTTCAGCAGCACTAAACTGGCTTGCGAGATCATCACCAAAAGGCTCCAGCACAGGGAAGATCACACGACCATGTTCGGCATCTATCGTGATATAACCACGATGACTATTGGTATTCAGGTTGATGGTATTTACACCGTTCGCGGTATTAACGAGATTGCTCAAACTATTGTTCTGCCCCCCAACTGCAGTATTTGCAGCGGAAGAAAAGGCTGCATTTTCGGCCATAAAATCGAATATCCCGTCGGGCTTCCTTTCCAGCTGCGGATTGAGCCGGTCCAGACCGGTAATACTAAGCCATCTTCTATTAGTCGTCAGCTCCCCTTCTGTCAGCACCGGACTTTCCACTCCTGAAGTATTTTCAAGGCGGGTAATATCGAGCCGGAAATTAGCCTCATTGATCTTATAGCCACTCACCGCGTAGATATTTTTCATCATCAGAGACCAGGTGGGCAAACTGGTCTTGATCGTTTCATTTTTCAGCAATTTGGCATACAATACATTTGGTGCAGCCTGTTCAAAAGGAACATCGGTAGAAAATTCACCCACCTGGTATTCTTTGCCATTATAAGTATAACGAAAAACTACAGCCAGCAATTCATCTGCATTCAGCGCTTTTTCAAGGGAGATATACCCCAATTGCGCATGAAAACTATATTCTGAATCACGCAATTTACGGGCATAAGTCAGCTTTGCAAAATTGTCTGTTCCGCCATTTGCAGCAAAGAATGAAATTAAATCATTACTGCTCGACAACCGTGCACCAGCAGGTAATTTAGTCAGCAGATCGTTCGACTGCTGAGGGTACAATGGCGAATTAAATCCCGCTGGCAAAGCGGAAAAACCACCGTTCAGCTGTCCCGCATTCCAGGGTTTATTTTCACCCAGATCCAAAAACCCAATCACATCCCTGGAATCTGTGGTAGTGCTATTTTTATTCGTTACCCAGACCTCAACCTTAGTAATGTTAATCCCGGAAGTGATCAGCAGCGGATTTCCGGCAAATTGATTGTAATTGTCCCTGAAATATTGCGCCAGAAAATAATGTTTATTCGTCTCATAACTATCCGCACCTATACTAAAATCAGTCTGCTGTGCGCCATTGGCAATACGGATATCGCGGCTTTGTGATTTTTGCTGTGAATAAACAGAGGTCACATTTAAGCGCCCAAACTGCAGTTGCGTTTTCAAACCGAACAATGATTGTGTACCGCCAATCAAAGTAGAATTGAGCGGCATACTTACATTTCCCAGTTCAATTTTTTTGATCACATCATCCTCCCCGCCAGTATAATCCAGTTTAATCTGGTTTTCGAAATCAAAAGATGCATTCGTATTGTAATTCATTTTCATCTTCAGCTTTGTACCAATTTCCCCGATCACGTCCATTTGTATTTTCTGGCCGAAATCGGCATTCGTCTGCTTTCTTTGTTTTTCATTAAACAGCGGGTTTTCATTTTTATTGATACTGAAAGCTGCATCCAGCTGGGCTTCACCACGGGGCTTTATCGCAATGGTATTCCCCCCAAACAAACGCTTAAAACCCTTGCTGTCAATTTTCAATTCGGGAATAATCCCGTCCTGCCTGAACTGTTCTGCTTCCACATTAGAATTTGCCCTCCAGTTTTTCAATTTGATTTCCCTCTCCATCAATTGCTGATACTCTTTTACCGTAAGGTACTGGGGTGTCGCATAAAACCTTCCCCCAATTTTATTGCGGATAATGTACCTTTTATTGACAGCATCATATTCCACCTCGCGTGTAAAATTATCTGGCAGTGGCGCAAATGGCAAACTACCAAAACCGAAACGCAAAGCGCTTGTATCAGGTATTGCCGACCCCACATTTATACTGTCTTTAGTTTTTACAGGCTTTACCTGGGCAAATGATTTTTGCACTACAAGAACATTGAGCAGGAAGACAATTCGTATAAGATTTTTTTTCAAAGCTACAGCGATATGGAATTATTTTAAGGAGTCATTGCACAATAAAATCAGGCATTTTCAAACCATCGTCAGCATAATTGATACAATTTATTGCAAATATAAATTTCTTTTTGCAATTATTTAGATCATATTTGTAGTATACATCAGCGTTTTATTGCATAAAAAACTTTTTAGAAAAAAAAATTAACCCAAATTGAAACAATACAAAACATTTAGGCAATTACTTCTTTTATTTACTGCCTGCTGTATTTCATTAGGCTGCAGGAATGCTGCGTACAGCGCAGGGATAAAGGGTTCGAAAAATTTTAGTGCGCGTTATAATTACCTTTACAATGCCAAAGAACTGATCAGGAAATTAGAAGAACAGGAAACAACTGATTTTAATGAGGATTATGATCAGATCCTGCCTGTCTTTAAATCCTTGCCCCTGCAAACGGCAGCCATGGAAAAGGTAATCATCAAAGCAAACACCATCATCACAGAAAAGAACCAGAGCAATTATGTAGATGCAGCTTACCTGCTTTTGAGCAAAGCTTATTTTTATAACAGGGATTACTTTTCTTCATTAGCCAACCTGGACATCATCACAGAAGAATACAAGGAAAACCTCGAAATCTACCACCAGGCACTCACCCTTAAGGTGCGCTGTTTACTGGCACTGGGGTCTAATGAAGAAGCGCTTAATTTAGCTCAGCTCCTGTCTGACAGTATTGACGGACATTACAAGAACACGGAAGACAGCTACGCCGCCCGCGCAGCAGCTTACATGGCCAACAACCAGTCAAAAAAGGCCATATCCCTGCTCAGCTTCGCAGTACAGGAAAGCAAGAATAAAGAAGCACGCGCACGCTGGACTTACATATGTGCACAACTGCATGAACAGCAACTGGAATTCGCACAGGCAGTCGCCAACTACAACAAAGTAAAAAACAGCAATGCTTCTTCTGCACTGCAACTCAGCGCCGCTTTAAAGGAAATTACACTGGCTGACGGCGCGATCAACAGGGCAGCTTACGACAAATCCATGAACCGCCTGCTGCGCAATGCAGATTACGAAGAACACCGCGACCAGATCTTTTACCAGCTGGGGAAAAATGCTTTCCTGAACAAATCTTACCAGATTGCAGAAAAATATTATCAGATGGCCGTAAAAGAAAAAGGAAAAAATACAACCATCAGGGGATTGGCCTTTTCCAAAATGGGCGACTTAAACCTTTACCAGTTCCGGGAATACCAGAAAGCAGAAAAGTACTATGACAGCGCAGCCATCAGTCTGCCCAAAACCCTGATACACGTAGGGGAACTGGACCGCATCGATAATCTGCGCACCATTTCAAGCATTTATCTTTCCATTTTTAACGAAGAGAAAATTAAAAAAGCAGACAGCAACCCTTATAATCAAAAGATAATTGACAGTTACTATGAGATTGCAACAATATATTTACAGAAGGTCAAAAACCTGGAAGAATCACAAAGAATCTACGAGATGCTGCAAAGCAGATTTCCAGAAAACAGCTACAGCAACACGATCAACCTGGTTTTACGAAATGCGATGCCCAACAGCCAGACCAACGCTTTTGTGACTGATTATCAAAACAGGAAATTTAACAACACCATACAGGAGGCGACCGACATCAACAAACAAAGGAACAACATGCTGATTGCCAGAAAGCCAATGTTCGCGATTGAACAGGAAAAGCCTAAAATTGTAGAAGCCAGTAAACCTGCTGAAGCTGTAGCGCTTGCAGCCAGCAAATCGCAAATTGAAAAACAGCATTATCTTGAGAAAATCGACTACTACTTTATCATCTCGGTTAGCGACGTGAGTATGAATATGAGTCCCGCAAGATACAGGTTAGGAGAATTCAACAGGAGCCGCTATGCTGACAGCAACCTGAGACATAAGCTATTGGAATTTGAGAACGTACAAGTGATTTATGTAGGTATATTCAAAACTATGGACGAAGCTAAAATCTATAACGACGAAATCAATACGCAACTGAATACCATTGTCGGCCTGCCAAAGGGCAGTTACACGAGTACGATCATGAGCAAAGAAAACCTGGAAAAACTGGAAACCTTAGAGATCCTGAAACAAAAATAGGTGATAAAAAAAACAGGAGCCGGCTACACACGGCTCCTGAACAACAAAACGAACTCTAACCTTATCTTTACTAATTTCATCAGGATATACAAGTCCAAAGTCTGAATTTATTTTGTCTTGAAATTGCCTTGATAATACCAGCGTCATCTTTTATTCTGATCGCCCCGCCATATCCATCGATCACTTCATATTTTTTCCCTTTAGTGATATGATCACTATTGGTTCTTACCGATAATATAAAATCTCCCGTTCTGATCTTTTCCAGATCAAACAGATACGAATCCTCGACCCTGATCCTTAATTTTGAAATACTGGAAGGGCCCGTACTTTTCACCAAAACTACTTCCGGCCCTTTTCGATCAGAGAGTCCTCTTTTTGCTTTGATCAAATTATCCATTTGCCGATGGTAACTTTGCACAATAAAAACTGCGTAGTCATATTCCTCCTTAGATATATCTTTCATAAAATACTATGATTTATATCCAAATATAAAAAATATGAAACATATTATTTCATATATATTTAAAAAATAACAATTATTGTTTCATAAAGTTTTGATATTATTTTTTTAACCCTAGATTTACCACAAAACCATTAGTTTAAGAAACAATATATAACATTCTTACTAGATTATCATATAATTGCGCCACATATGGGATTCAAAATTATGGGAGTAGCATTCCCGCAACAGTTTAAAACCGCTGAAGAATTAGCCGAATACATCCGCCTGGGAATATTAGAAGAAATTGAACTCACACAATTTAGTAACGCCGATTCAGGCAGCATGGCAACGAATGAAATCTACGTCCTCAGATCAGGCCATGGAACATTAGTGATTATGGGCGATGATCTGGCTATAGGCGGGCACTATTATGAAACGATTAAAGGGATTAACTACCTGCGATTTATCATTGATGAAAATTCAGCGAGTTATGTGTTCGACTTTTACAAAGATGGAGCACTAAGATCTTTTTGTCTTGCCGGAGGTAATCTTATAGATGATGAAGGTGAACCATTACCAATTGAATGTATTGAAAATGATTGTGCAGAACTCATCTTCAAGCTAATTGAAGATGTTACCGGAGCCACATTTTTCAGCATTGAGGAGACCAGAACAGCGATACGTTACAGGGTAATACGTTCATAATATAAAAAAGACTTGTTTCATTAAAATAATCAATGAAGCAAGTCTTTTAAAGCATTAAAATTATTTCTTTTCCCAAACCAAAGCACTTGCGCCAAGGATGGCAGCATCTGCTTCGTCCAGTTCGCTGAAAACCAGTTTCACTTTATCTCTGAAGATCGGGAACAGGTTTCTTTCCATATGCAGTTTAGTAGGTTTCAAAATGAAATCGCCCGCCTTAATTACTCCTCCAAATAGCAGGATGGCTTCAGGTGAAGAAAACATCACAAAGTTAGCCAGCGCTTCGCCCAGTTTTTGTCCTGTATACCTGAACACCTCGATAGAAATCGGATCTCCTTTGGATGCACATTCGTATACGGTTTTAGAATTAATCTCAGATTCAGGATATTGATTCAGCAAAGATTGCGGAAATTCTGCTCTCATCTTTTTCGCAGTAATAGCAATACCCGATGCTGAAGCATAAGCTTCCAGACTTCCTTCAGATCCTGTACTCCAGTGTTTCCTTCCACCAGGTTTCACAATCGTATGTCCCAGTTCTCCGGCAAAGCCGTCATGTCCGTAAACCAGACTTCCGTTGGTCACAATTCCACTTCCCACACCTGTACCCAAGGTGATCATAATAAAGTCTTTCATTCCCCGGGCAGCGCCGAAAAGCATTTCGCCAAGTGCCGCAGCATTGGCATCATTGGTCACGATACAGCGCAAACCAAATTTTGCTTTCATCATCGCACCAAAAGGGATAACCCCTTTCCATGGCAGATTAGGCGCATGTTCAGTCGTTCCTTTATAATAGTTTCCATTGGGCATCCCTACGCCAATTCCGTCAAAGTTTTTATGAGTACCGTATTTTGCAATCAGTGGATTAACTTCTACGTACAACGCATCAATGAAGTCTTCAACTTTTTCATATTCATCTGTTTTTATACTTCCTTTTTCAAGAACCTGACCGCGATGATTTACTACTCCGAATTTAGTATTGGTTCCTCCAATGTCAATTCCTAGCGCAACCCGTCCTGATAAATCTGATAATGGCATATATTTTAATGTATGTTTTAAATGGTAAAATTAACAATGAAGTTATTATTCCGCCGAAGATAGTGCTAAAATTTTTTAATTCCAGTCAAAATAAGACACAGTTCGTATAGATAAATCGGTATAGCTATAGATCTTCAGGAAGTACTAAAATCGGATCTATCTGACTAGTCTGTGAGCCTGAAGCTAAATGGAAGGGTAAATGTAGTTGCAGTTGCTTTCCCTCTGAATTGCGCAGGCTTCCATTTAGGCATTTTTTTCAAAATCCGTATGACCTCTTCATCTGTGCCATAACCAATGGAACGTATAATTTTAATCCTGTCTATTTTTCCGTCCGTGTTTACCCAGAATTCAGAAAATACTGTCCCCTGAACATCCGATTTTTGAGCCGCTTTGGGATATTTTAAATTACGACCAATAAATTCCCGCATCTTCGCGGCTCCGCCAGGATATTCAGGCTGTACATCTACTGCCGGTATTGGCTGTGGCGGAGAAGGATGGTTACTATGTGCCGAGACCATAATGGATACCTCTTTTCCTCCGCTGCGCTGTCCTAAGACAAGGCTACTGCTGAAAATCAAGGCCACAAAAGTGATATTACTACATATTTTTAAGATCGGAAGCTGGAAAAATCTTGTCATCTGTATCTGTTAATTCTAAATAAAAAAGCTGTACAATTAATGATCCAATAATAGTATAACAGGTAAACAAATAAGAATTAAACAGTCAGCATTACAAAAAAGCGTAGCGGCATCCACCAACTACGCTTCTACTATTAACTGTTATTACCTAAAATTATCGTTTATACTTTATGTCACCACTCCCTTAAATTACCACAATGCCTGATGGCAAGAATACATTACTGAATTACAATCAGGGACGCAACGTAAAAATGATTTCATTCTGCTGGTTCAGCAACTGAAGGCTGTATTGCTGACTTTCCTTACTATCCAATCTTTTTAAATCTGCTGGAACAGCTAATACACTGAGCAATGGTTCATTATTGTTTAGTGATGATTGTATAGTGTTTAACCAAAACTCGTTCGACCGCAAAGCGAGTTCATTTGCCCTGCTTTCTTCAGCCACAAATTTTTGCACTTCTTCAGCTGTTGCGCCACTTATGGATAACTTCGCTATCTCTTCCTTCGCAGCGGTAATCAATTGCTCCATCCTGGCCGGATCACATTCAAAGGATATGGTATAGGCATAAAAATTAACCGGCTCCTTTGCTTTGGTGAGATATACCTGTGGAGAATAAACACCACCTTCAACTTCTCTTAAACGGGTGTTCAGGCGAAACTGTAATGCTGCTTTTAAAAGATCAAGATATAAATTGCTTTTTATCCCGTAATCATATTTACCGCTCAATACAAACTGCACCGTGGCTTTATCTGATTTACCTGCCCGCAGATCTTTTCTGATCTTACCTTCAGGCACACGAATGTGTAAGTCTTTAGCGCGCTCAGCATTTCCATCAGGCGGTACAGCTCCCATATAATTTGCTGTCCATATTTTCAAAGAGTCTACGTTAAAATTACCGGTAAATACAAAGGTAAAGTCGCCAGGATTGGAGAACCTTTCACGGAATATTGCCCGCACTTTCGCCGAATCAATCTGGTCAAAATTTTCAATAGCGGCAGGTTTACGACGGGGATGATAACCTGAAAGCACATAACCAATAGTATCTGAAAAGTCACGTTCGGGATCTGGCGTACGATTCCTGAACGCAGATTTTGATTGCGTAAGGATCCTGTTAAACCTGGACGTATCCAATTTAGCAGCGGTCATATACAGATATAACATTTCAAAAGCCGCAGGAAGGTCCCCCGAAGCACTGGCACCGGAAAATCCCTCTGCCCTGTCTGTGATATATGGCTGTACCTGTAAGGCCTTTTTATTGAGTATCTGATCTAGCTGACCGGCATTAAATTGTCCCAAGCCGCTGCTGGTAATAAAGGAAGCGGCATTTTTTGCGGAATAAAAATCAGCATCGTTATATAAGGAAGTACCACCATGACTAAAGCCCGTAAAAAGTACTTGGTTGTTTTTGAAATCTGTCGGTTTTGCATAGATGTTCATGCCATTATCCAGCTGCCAATGGTAAATTCCTAATTCATTGACCTGATCTTCTTTTACAATTTTACCAGGCACCGGGATTTGTGTAAGGAGGCTTCCGGCCGCCTTTTCAGCTTGATAAGGTTTAATATCGGTGATTTCGACAGCATGCATCCATTTATTCAGCAATTGCTGATCTGGCAGCTGATCTTTTTCTTTATCGGGACCAAGAACGAGAATGGTTTGATCCGCACTTTTCAGGTAAGCCCCAAGGTATTGCGCAATCTCTTTTCCTGTAATTTGACCGATATAAAGGTGATAAAGCTTATCCCTTTCTTCAACACTATGGTAGGCATCGCCTTTAAGGAAATGCTGTAAGTAATTTTCGGCATAACCGGCAGACTTTGCCTTATTTTTTTCGGATAGCGCAAGCTCCATCGAACGGTTAAACCTTTCCTTTACAGCTAGTATTTCATCTGCTGTAAAACCGAAGCGCTTAACCCGCTCCATTTCTGTCCAGAATGTATCGAAACTGCTTTTAATTTTTTCCGGATTCAATGCCACATTTAATGTCAGCGCATCAATATTGGCAATCAAAGGACTAATCGCAGCACTGGCCCCCATATAAGCAGGCTTGCTGTTATTGTAAACAGCACTCAGTCTGTTTGCATAAAGCATATTAGTCAATCGCTCCACTAGCTGCTTTCTGAAATCTTCACGGGTTTTTACAGGATAGCTGACCTGCTTAAAATAAAATTGAATGTAGGACTGACTAAATTCCGGATCGCTAGTTCTCAGAAAATCTGTGGACTTTTTTAAGGCAATAGTATAGGTTTTGCGGGGAACTGCATGAGCTGGAGACCGCAAATCAGAAAATAGTTTAATCACCTGTTTTTCCACAGCATCAACATCAATATCACCTGCGATAATCAGGGCCTGTAAATCTGGTCTGTACCATCGTTTATAAAAGTTCCTGGCGACTGATACATCTGATTTAAGCACAACATTATCCTTCCCTATTGGCATCCTGTCAGCATAGCGGGAGTGGTTATAAAGAATAGGCCTGTACTGTTCTGCAATTCTGCTGCCTGCATCTTTGCGCATTCTTCTTTCTTCCTGTATCACTCCGCGTTCTTTTTCGAACTCTGTTTGATCTAATGTTGCATCTGCTGCCCAGTCGCGCATAATCTGCAGACCGTTACTCCATAATTCAGCGTTATCCGTAGGCAGTGGCAACTGGTAAACAGTTTCATCGAATCCTGTATAAGCATTTAAGTCCGCCCCAAATTTCACACCGGAACGCTCCAGGTAGCTGATGAGTTCATTTTTGGGGAAATGTTTTGTGCCATTGAAATTCATGTGCTCAATAAAATGAGCAATTCCGCGTTCTTCTTCGGTCTCTAATATAGATCCTGCCTTGTTAGCAAGGTAGATCGTAGCCCGGCCTGCCGGCTCAACATTACGTTTGATATAATACCGAAATCCATTTTTCAACAAACCTGTTTTTACTGAGGGATCATTAGTCAGGTTTTGCCCTGAAATCATCCCGGGGATTAAAAGTGCCGTGATAAAAATGAGTATCCTGTTAGCTATATGTTTCATATTTATCTTCTTTTTCTTGCAATCAGCATCCATGAAATAGAGAGCGCAATCAATCCTGGCAAAATGCCCAGCAAAGTCCAGCGGATCCAGGTGAGTTGCGTACTGCTTAACAGTACTTTGTTATCGTTAGGTTCCTGACGGGTAGTATCAATTGGGAATTGCCCGCGACTAAACCAGCCAAATAGTTCGGTCACAAAAGTGAAATTGATAGCACGGGGACTTTGCCTGGTCATTTCAGCGTTACTCATAAAATCAGCATCACCTATCACAAAAATACGCTGTTCTCCCGTTCCCATTTTACGACGCAGGGCAAGGGCCACAGGATAAGATTTTTTCTCTCCATTTTTTCTAGGATCGGTCAGTTCAACTGTTTTACTGAATGTAAGGCCGGGAATCTGCCAGGTATCCGCAGCTTGCGTAACCAGCACAGGAAAACTTTCAAAAACATTTCCGGGAAGAGTCTGCAAGGCTGCCACCGTTGGCGTGGTTACAAAGGCACTGTCTCTTTTTATAAAAGCACTGTTACTTACCAGCTGCTTCCACTGTCTGATAGCCAGTCCGCTCAAAACGAATGAGGGTTCAAAGTTCTGGCTCTTCTGAACGAGCATGCCTTCACTCAGTTTTACGCCTACGTTGGTCAATATCGGATTTGAAATTGTTCCGCTCCCGGGTTCTGCGGCTATCATGAGGTTACCGCCAGCGTTGATATAAGCTTTAAGGTTCGCCAATTCCACAGCACTATAGGCCGTTAGCGCATCTGCAATGACGAGTATATCAACATTCCTAATCAGATGCTGATCATCTAACGTTACTTTTTTGACGTCAAAGCCCTGATTCACTAATGAATAACGGAAGGTGATTTCATTGGTTGAAATCTGATAGTCTTTATCACCGGACCGGTTAATGTTACGTTCATTATGACCGCTTACAAATCCTATTCTTGGTGAATTAACCACTAATCTTTTTAATGCAGCACTGATTTCTTTTTCGTTCGGTTGTTTATACAAATCATCAAACATGCGAAGTGGAGTTTTCTTGCCTTTGTAGGATAATATACGGACCAGCCTGTTGCGTTCAGGTTTCAAATCAATCACCTTCCTGATCTGTTCAGGGCGCAGAAAAAGATCAAAATCCAGGTCATTGGCTTTCGCCATTTTACGGGCGATCTGTTCGTCATTTAATCCCGGATTTTCTGCGTATAAACGCTCGTTTTCTGAATGATCCCAGTAATACACATACTCAATACGCATATAAGGCATATAGCGAAAATACATGTCGAAATTTTTCTTATCGTTATTTTGATAGACTGGTAAACCAGAAAAATAATTCTCATCCAGCAGGTTAACATAGGTAGTAATCAAAACAGGCTCATCTATTTGAGCAATCACCGCTCTGCTATTGTCGGTCAGCGTACGTCTGTGATTCGCAGTCATATCTGCATAGCCGATAAATTGTGGTCTGGAACTGATATAGCCTAGAATAAGCATAACAGCAATAAAACCAGCATACCTCATGATTCTGGTTGACAACGAGATGGTTCTCCGCTCAAATTGTAGTTTAAGCAGTGTGAGTCCCAGGAATAACACAATTACAATCAGGAAATAAAAAATATCATTGGTGGCTAAAAGACCGTTAATTGATTCTTCTGCCCTCCCGTTCATAGAAAGAAAGTAGGTGATATCTCTTACAAAGTTGATATTCTGCCACAAACCACCGATAAAGTTAAGGATAGCCAGTACGACTAATGTACTGATGGCTGCCACTACCTGATAACTGGTTAAGCTGGACATAAAGAGGCCAATAGCCGAATAAGCGCAGATGAGTAAATACAAACCAATCACGCCGGAAATCACAAAAACAAAATCTACATTTTCTATGGTAAAAAACGATATTGCGCCAAGGCCAATTAACACACTAACCAGTAACAAACAGAAACTCACCATAGCCAGGTATTTCCCTGCAACAATATCAATCATCCTTATAGGTGAAGAATACAGCAATTTAATTGATCCGCTATGTGTTTCCCTGCTGATCAGGCCCATAGTTAATAAAGGGATATACAGATAAAGATATTCCTGCACCTGCGGGAACAGCGCCCTGAAACCCGAAAAGATCCGGTTCGTCAGGTCTTCTGCCGTTTGTCCCATTTGTTGAGCCTGTTCCATACGCTCCATTAAATAAGTATATTGCCAGCCTGACTGAATGATAAAAACCAGCAATACGATCCAGGCTACAGGTGAGTAGCATAAAAGGCTTAGCTCTATTCGGGCAATCCTTAATATATTTTTCATAAAATATGATTGAGTTGTAATTATTGTGGTGTTTGCACAAGATGATCTTTGAATTAAAATATGATCTTATACCTGTTTCTATTAAGAAGATTTTTTGTTAGACAATTGGGCAAATATCTGATCGAGAGAACTCTTCTCCAGCGTAATCTCAGACATTCGCCAGCCTGCAGTGGTACTGATCTGGATCAGTCGCTCACTGATTTTGTGGCCTTCGGCAAAATGAATTCTGAATTTTGTACTGCTGAGCACTTCCACCTTTTTTACGCCTTCTATAATTTCCATTTCTGTTACAGCGGGAGGGTTATGCAGGGTCATAATCAGACTATCAGGTTCAATATAATTATTGAAAGCATCCATACTATCTGAAAATACCATCGTTCCGTTTTCTATCATTTTGACCTGACTGCAGGTAGCCTGAATTTCGGAAAGAATATGTGAAGAGAAAATAACAGACTTCTCTTCCCCCACTTCTTTGATCAGCTTGCGCACTTCAAAAATCTGATTAGGATCCAGTCCATTGGTAGGCTCATCCAGTACCACCAGTTTCGGCTCATGGATAATCGCCTGGGCAATTCCTACCCGCTGTTTATATCCACCCGAAAGATTAGCGATCAGTCTGTTACGGAAATGTGCCACGCCACATTTTGCCATTGCTTTGTCAACAGCAGCAGCCACATGTTTCCTGTCAATCAGTCTCAGGTAGGCACATTGCGTGAGGTATTCACTCACTGTCAGTTCCATATACAATGGTGCATTCTGCGGCAAAAAGCCGATCAGTTTTTTAGCAGCTATAGGATTTTCCTGCATGGTATAACCGCCAATTTCTACGTTACCTTCCGTCTGATTAAGTACGCCGCACATGATATTCATGGTGGTAGATTTTCCGGCACCGTTAGACCCCAGCAAACCAAGTACACCCAGTTCCCTGATCTCGAAATTAATATCCCTGATTGCCCAGGCAGTTCCATATCGATGGGAGAGCTTGCTGATTTTTACAATATTATTATCCATTTTTTTGAATTATATCTGGATATCCGCCAAAAAACAATACCGGATATCCAGAAATGTTAATTATCTGTATCCTTGATTTTGAGTAAGATTCGGATTGGTATCAATAGCCGTTTGTGGTATAGGGAACAATTGGGCGAACGACTGCCAGGTGGCCGGCTTTACAGCAGCAAGTATGGTATTGATCCTGCCTGTTCTTTTCAGGCTCAGCCAGCGGTCACCACGTTCACAAAACAATTCTATTCTACGCTCCTGAAGTATCGCATCATCAATATTCACATCAGCGGGTAAAGGATCAAGCCCTGCCCGGTCCCTAATAGTTGTAACGTCAGCCAATGCCAATGCACGGTTTCCTGATGCGGCATATGCTTCTGCACGGATCAGGTACATTTCTGCTAACCGAATCACTGTTGGTACTTCAAACCTCTGCGAAGTAGTTGCCGACTCGCTGTCGTAGTTCTGGTACTTATAAGGTTCTGCTGCTGTTACTCCGTTCTTAGTGACCTCCCTCACCCATGCCGTACGGCGCAGGTCATTTGGTTCAAATGCTGCCAGTAAGCCATCACTAAGTGTAAAGGACAGTGAAAATGAAAATGGATTACTTACAAAAGCCTGTCCTTCATTGGTATAACCAGATGTGGCATTAAGTACAGAGCCAAATTGTAAAATTGCTTCCCTGGAGTTTGCCAGAAAAACATCGTTCAACTGAGTCCCCGGCAGTAACTGATACAAGGCTGTATGGCCAATGACTTTACTTGCATTTCTGATGGCTTCCTGGGCATTACCTGTAGCCAGATAGGCTCTTGATAATAGTGCTGAAGCAGTACTCCGGTTGGCCTGCATCCGGTTACTTACCCCTCCATTCGAAACATAATCTTCACCTAAATCGGCTTTCGCCTCATTCAGATCTTGAATAATCTGGTTATATACAACGCTGGCGGCAACACGTGGAGTTAATGCAGTCTGATCTACGTTTGTGGACAGCACCAGTGGAACATCTCCAAAGAGACTAACCAGCTGCAGGTAACAATAAGCACGCATTGTCTTTGCTTCGGCCACAATTTGTTTTGATACCGCAGCATTCACGGCCGGGTTACCGGTAAGTCCGATAATAATACTATTGAACTGGTAAATAACGGTGTAGGAATCTGTCCAGATATCTGAGGTATAGGAACTGGTAAGTGGCTCATAGGTATTATTCTGCAGCGCGGCATAACGTGCCGTTCCTGATAGTGCCCGCAGTTCATCAGCGGCCAGCGCATTGGCCAGCGTAAGGTTAACGCTATAGGTTTGGGATTGAGATATCCTGCTGTAAGCACCGGAAAGAGCTGATTTTGCGGTCTCAACGGAGCCAAAAACTACTTCCGATGGACGCTCATTTTTTGGTGGGTCAATATCCAGCATTTTTTCACATCCCAATACCGTAGACAATATTGCGAGGAAACAAACGGATCTTAAGAGTTTATATAAATTATCCATGATCATTAGAATTAAAAGGTGAATTGTAAGGCTCCAACAATGGTTCTTAACGGTGGTAAGCTGACACCTTGCGATTCAGGGTCAAAGCCCAGATAGTTGGTAATGGTGAATAAATTCTGCGCTTGTAACTGAATTCTCAATTTCTGCAGCTTCATTCTTTTGAGCCATTTACCGGTAAAATCATAAGCCAGGTTTACATTTTTAAGTCGAATAAATGAAGCATCTGTCAATAGTGCATCAGAACTGGTATAATCACTATAAGCGTCATAAGCATCATCGTAGGTACTGGTAATCTGCGGCTGTCCGGGTAATCCGGCATTCACATATTCCAGTATAGGTTGTGCTGCTGCATTGTACATAAAGCCCGGAGGATAGAATGATTCCGACAGAATGGTGCTGCCTTTTTGTTTTACGAACTGGAATAAGAAATCGAGTGTAATATTTTTATAGCTCAGGGTATTGGAAAGACCACCATAAAATTTAGGTTGCGTGCCTCCAGCAAAATAGCGGTCACCTCTACCTATATCTGCATACCCATAATTTATACTGCCATTTCCGTTCAAATCCGCCACCGTAGGCAAGCCTGTTTGCGGGTCAAATCCTGTATACTGGTAAACATAATTACTGCTCAGCGGCCTGCCCACTACATATCGTGTATAATAGGAAGTCTTTTCTATACCAGGAAAAGAAAGCAGTTTGTTTTTGTTGACAGAGAAATTGAAATCACTGCTCCATCTGAAATTAGTGTTTTTAACGTTCTGAGAAGACAAGGTAAACTCCCAGCCTTTGTTTTCCACTTCGGCAGGAAGGTTGGCCTGATAACTGTTAAATCCAGCCTGGATGCTCAATGGATAATCCACCAGCTGATTCCCGGAAATGTTTCGGTAATAGGCGGCAGACAATGATAGCTTATCTTTAAAGAACCCCAGGTCTATGCCTATATCCGTCTTTTTGGTTTGCTCCCAGCGATAAGATTCATTAGCGATCCTTGTCGGAACCAATCCGGTCACCCCATTATAATTATAGGAAACTGAGGAATAAGAATCCAGGTATTGGTAATCACCAATCTGATCACTGCCAATGATACCATGACTTGCCCTTAACTTTCCGAAGCTGAGAAAGCTTAATCCTTTTGCGAATTTTTCCTCACTGAATACCCATGCAGCACCTGCAGAGCCAAAATTACCGTAGCGTGAATCCAAACCAAATCGTGAAGAACCATCTCTCCTGAAATTCAGGTTAAGAATATATTTACTTTCCCAATTATAATTGATACGTGCAAATACAGAAATGTATTTATACTGACTCGATCCGCTGCTGGTACTCACAGTCTGTGCAGAAGCCAAATCTTCCAGAAAAGCATCTGAGGGAAATCCGGAAGCTAATGTATAGTACGGCTGCTTGGAATTTTGCGACTGCCAGGTGCCGCCTAATAACGCGGTCAGACTTCCTCTTGATATTTTTCTGGTATAATTTAACTGAGGCTCTATAATGTAATTGGTAGAATTATTATTTGCAAAAATACTTCTCGATTCATTCCAGCTCACACCAGGATCCATGGATGACATTGGGTACAAACGGGATTGATCCATGTCTGCGCGACTAAATCCCAATGAAGTTTTGAATGTTAATCCCTGGATAATGTTATAACTCAGCGTCATATTACTCACCAGCGTGCTGGAAAGGTTATTCTGCACCTGGTTCAATTGTCCTAATGGATTGGTCGGCACACCAAATGGTACCCCGCTCCAGTATAAACTACCATCCTCATTATATAGCGGATAGTTGGGCGGGAGATTATAGGCGGCAGAAGTTAAATCCAGCACAGAAACATTATTTTTTTCTGAACTGTAAATAGCAGAAAACAAAACTTCAAATTTCTGATCCAGACTCCTGTGACCAACGTTCAGGTTGAAAGAACTTCTTTGGTATCCCTGATCTTTAGTAAAAACATTTCCCTGGCGAAGGTGGGTACCACTGAACCTGAAATTAGTCCGTTCATCACCACCACTTAAAGCTACATTAGCATCAGTCATCTGTGCCGTATTGCCAATCAGCAATTTCTGAAAGTCTGTCTGCGCATTCTGATCCCATTTTGTCAGATCATAAGCATCATCAGTTACAGGGTCTATTCCCGTATTTTCATATCCTTTACGCCTGATAGCGAGGTATTGCTGGATACTCAACGTATTTACGAAATGACTTACTTCAGAAAAGCCCTGTTTAACCATTCCCTCTACTTTTGTTTTACCAGCCTTACCTTTTTTCGTGGTAATCAGTACCACTCCATTGGCACCCCTTGAACCGTAGATGGCCGTGGCATCTGCATCTTTCAAAACTGAAATACTTTCAATATCAGCAGGATTCAAACTGTTCAGCGGACTGGTAGAGCCATTTGCTGCATCTAAAGCAATCCCTGCCTGCGCATTTAGTGCGTCTGCCAGAAAAGGCACACCATCTACAATAAAAAGCGGATTATTTCTTCCTGCCAATGAATTTGTACCACGGATGGTAAATTTCATGGGACTACCCGGAAGACCATTTCCCTGCGTAATATATACTCCCGGAACTCTTCCCTGCAGCGCAGCAGCAGGATTGGACGCAGGTGTTTTCTCCAGGTCAGGCCCATCGATTCCATTGGATGATCCTGTACTGGTACGCTTGGTCGAAGTACCGTAACCAATCACATTCACCTCGTCCAATCTTCCGGGATCTGGTTCCAGATTCAGATACAGTTCCTGGTTTCTGGTCGCTTTAAGTGTTGTATTTTTATAACCTACATAGGTAAAAATCAGCAGGGTTGCATCACGCGGAATGCCAATTTGAAAGCGACCCTTAGTATCTGTTAAGGCCACATTTGAAGCGTTATTCAAACGGACAGAAACTCCTGGAAGCGGCAGCCCGGTTTCATCCAGGACAAGTCCTGTCTGCACAAATCCATTCTGTCTCGATGGTTGAACTTCTTCAGCAGCATTTCCGCGGGCAGTTTTAGGTTCAAGACTTTTGAGAATGATATATTTGTTATCAATCATTTCATAAGAAACATCGTAGTCATCAAGTATCACTGTCAGAATTTCGGCCAGGGTTTTATCTTTAAAACTGTTGCTTAGTCTCTTACTTTGGCTAATCAGCGTTTCATTGTAAACAAACTTTATTTTAGATTGAGTTTCCAGCTGCTTAACAGCTTGTTCCAGAGAAGAGTTGTTAAAGGTGACAGTATATTTTTTTTCGGACAGAGACTGTGCAGAAATAGAATTGCTGCAGATGAACAGTAAAGTCAGCAGCCAAAGTACAGTCAGACCTCTGAATTGAAAATTTGCTGAATTACCAGTGTAATCTTTATGGTGTGTGCGGACATGAAAATTCCATGTCAAATATTTTTTATACATTTGGAAGGTTTAATTATTTGAGAAATAAAAATTATAAAACCGAGAATCGGAGGTGTTGTCGCACCTCCGTTTTCAATAATGATCCAGAGTAGTTATCTATTCATTAAAAACAGCCCCCTCCCGTTAGTTTAATTTTATTGTGGTCTACTTTATAGGTTGCATTGATAGAACTGCAAAGTATCTGCAGCGATTTTTCTAAAGATAAATTGGTGAGGTCTGCTGTCAGCACACAAGAATTGTACTCGCCCGTATAACCTTCAAACTGTACATTGAACTTCTGTTCAAAGCGGCTCATGATCAGTTCAAATGGTACTTTCACAAAGGCCATGTCGTATTCAGTACCTTTGATCAGCTCCTTTATCTGCTCTTCTTTAATGGCAGGAGATATGGATTCTACCTTTCCGGCATCAGCATGAAAGGATTGGTTGGCTGAAACGAAGTATATACTGGTTTGTTTAAATGCTCCTTTTTTGGCCACCTCTACTTTTCCTGTTAATACAGCAATAGCATAATCTTCGTTTTTATTACCTGTTTTTAAATTAAAACTGGTTCCCAAAACTGTAGTGATATAGTTTCCTGATTTTATCCTGAATGGCCAGCGTTTATTGTGTGCAATCTCAAAGAATGCTTCTCCATCTAAAACGACATCACGTGAATCTTTTCCAAATGTTTCAGGATAGGAAAAATGTGTATTTTTCTTCAGCCATACAATACTGCTGTCCGGGAGAATAATCTTTTTGATTTCATCCTGACTAATCACGGCATGTGTACTCAATCCGCCATCAGCTATCTTACCACGATATTGGGCAGTATATAGTGTGGCACCTAAAATGAGCAGAACAGCAGCAGCTATCTTAAACCAGACAGGGAACAAACGAACAGCTTTATTTTGCTCATCGCCCATCTCCCGCTGAATCTGTTTTAACAACTTAGCCTTAGTATGTGCTTCGCTCTGCCCTTCCATGTAGACTACTTCAGGAAGGGGGGTGTCGTACCAGGCATCCAGCTCCGCCTGTTCAGTTTCGCTCAAGCGTTGCTGTCTCCACTTCAGAATCAGAAATTTCACATGTTCAGGAACAGCCATCATTGATAGAATTTAGTTGACAATAGTATAGCGTATATTTTCCAGCTGAATACGTACGCGGATTGAAAATAAATATGAGATTTATTATTTTTGCTTCAATATTTCGCAAATAACAAGAAAAACATAGGGATCAGAACCCTTAAAAGACTTTTTCAGCACCTTTATCGCTTTGCCTATCTGAGTTTCTACGGTCCGTGGCGACAAACCCAACTCTTCAGCAATTTTTTTAGCACTCAAACCGTCATTACGACTCATTTTAAAGATAATCTTACATTTTTCAGGCAAGCTATCAACAATTAAATCAATTCTCTGCTGTAATTCCTTCATTTCTAAAGAATGGAACTCTTCTTCCTGGGCCCATAACTCCAGATAATCTGTCGTATCAAGGGAAATATCATTTTTACGGTACTGCT
>Ga0247815_10000641_pt1 | contig 27483 bp, 34 predicted proteins | sample UWRJL194509B1_FD_181014 | JGI IMG/M metagenome (GOLD analysis project Ga0247815, IMG submission 181014) | Plant litter microbial communities from Arlington Agricultural Research Station in Wisconsin, United States - UWRJ-L194-509B-1 | ecosystem: Environmental > Terrestrial > Plant litter >...
AGGGGAGCGCGGAAGGTCGCGTGAAGCTGCATCAGGAGTACGCGTGAGTGAACGTTGATCCAAAGGCTTATCAACCGTGTTTGACAACCCCTGATAGAGTATACATGGAGGCTGTCAATTCATGGAACGCGGAAGAGATCCGGCTAGACGAAAAACGGCGGCAACTTGTGATTGCAATCCAGGCTGTAGGCTCGAACGACCTGGACTGCCCGGTGGGCCGGTGGCTAATGTGATTATCCAGGCCAAGGAGTGCCGCGACCAGGTCGAACCCCACATGCGTACCGCTCGAAAACTCGACCACCTCTATTCTGCCGTCTTTGAAGGGGCCAAACTAGGTACATCAGACCCTATAGCTTCTCTCATCGTTCCTACTGAAGCTCCTACCAGAGGCCCCTGAACTTGAGTTCTTCGAATGGGAAGTCAAGTGTGCAAGAGAGACCCACGAAGAGCTCAAGGCACAAATCGAGAATGAGATGGCAGGACTCAAGTTGCTGAACGCGGCGCACGCAACACACGCGCTGGTCGTACGACAGTTCGCGACCGTCGAGAGATTGGCCGTTGAACTACGTGAGTTGCACACAATCTACCCCGACGCGAGCTGATGGGGTGCGTAGCACAATGGGCTGAGCTTGGCGGGGGTAGCAAGTGCGTCCCTTCGAGCTATGAGACACTGCTTGTTTGATGTTGACGAGCTTCTAGAGACGAACGCTATGCGGCTATTGCCGGCGCGTTAGGCTTGATTGACAAGCTCAGAAGCAAGCTCACGGAACAAGTACAGCTTGTTTCGCAGCACTCGTTCGGCATAGCGCCGTTGCCTTTGCCATCAAGCACCGGCAACATCTCGACACCACGACCCATCAAAATCCGCATTCCACCAGTAGACATCTTTCCGATGATGTCCCCGTCGGGCGGCATTCTGATTCACCCGATGACGATTGAGGGTCAGACCATACAACCGCGGAGACCGCTATTGATGAGGGAAAAGAGTGACGACGAGACAACTGAGATGCTGGCGGAGAGCATGAGGAGTGCAAGGAACGCATTGCAACTGGTAAGTTGCTCGTAATTACTACTAATACAGGGGGAACTCAATTGACTGGAACTTATTAATATCAGGTTGACATCGAGCGCGAGAGTGCCCAGCGTCGGATCGATAACTATGTTGCCGAGTCGTCAGTATGCCAAGAAGCTCTGGTGACGGAGAAGCCGCGTCGTCGCGCAATGTACCGGGCGCTATTCACCCGCATCGTCGCGGAGAATGGAGGCGTTCCTCCGCCGCGAGGATCTCCGCCCCTTCTGCTACACGCTGAGGATGACATTGGAGTAGCGGTTTTGACGGGGAACGAGCAGCCGCCGGCGTATGCGACAGCGGGTACATGAAGCACCTCTGATGCTCAGTCAGAATTAAAACAGCGTGGTGGGCAAGCTAGAATGACTTTCTGGTTACTCAAGCCCGACCAGCAGGCTGTTAATTCATCTCTGCCTAGAAATGCGCGCGAAATCAGAAGTTCGACGATCTGCCGCCGATACTTTGTAGCGTTTTATAGCGTCATGGCGGAGCGCTCTCATCGTGGTTAGAACTAGTAGCTCGGAAAATTCTGGGGGACACATGTTCTTACAGTGGCCATCGTGACCCTCAACTGCGACGAAAGTGAGGGTGCCTCGCGGTCCGTAAAGTCGAACTCCGACAATTCCGAACGAATTGAATGTAATGACAAATATTAAATTTTCGCACTTCGGCAAGCTTCGGAAGCTTGATACCGCGTGTGTATATATACTGTCGCCGATGTTGGGCATGTCTGTTCGCACAGTCTCTCAGTGCCTCTCCCATCGCTATTTCTTGTCACACTGCCTCTCAATTCAACCCAGACCCCATTATGTTCGCAGCTGTTGCGAGTCTCAAGTATCTCGACGGGCCCGAAGTAGCCAATGATGGTCACCTTGCTCAAACTCAGCGCCCACCTCCTCCCACGGGACCCGCGTGCTGGGAGCAACCTGCTCAAGCCACTGTCCAGAACGAACGAAGGGGCTTCAAGCTCAACATTGAACCGGTTGCTGTACGTGATCTGCCCATATGATCTGGGCGAGCTCGTTGTGGTCTCATGCATGCCGATCCGGCCACCGGTAGGTCACCGGCTACGTCGACCCAAAACATTCCGAGGTCTTCATGAGGATCACCTATACTCCACCTCCGTCCCACCTTCATTCCAATTCCGCACCGATGACGGTCTACCAGTCTCCAAAGGCCCAGGAACTCATCTACCCGGAGCCTAGCCCTAAGACGGGCAGTCTACCAATCACCCATCCCAGCAGCGTCGCGATCCTCGCCCCAAAAGCGCAGTTGCCTTTCCGCGGCTGGATTACTGGCACAGCCCTGCGGCGCTGGATTCGCGGGTCAGATGGCCGCATGGTCAGCGAGATGTGGTTCGCCATCAGCTATGATCTGCGTATGACCGGCCCACGTGGCGAGCGACCCTTCTATGGCAGCGAGTGGGTTGCGAACCTCGAGTCTGTGAGCATATAGTTCCTCAACTTGCGATCACTAGATGCAGCAGGCTGACTAGCCTTTCGTTACAGCGTTAGGTCTGTTGTGGTCAACACCAAGCACCCGCTCTGCCTCAGAAGATTGGCTGTTTCATGCTTTCATCGTCTCATTCGTAGTTATTTTCCATTGTTTCTGGCCCACCGGACTTCGGGGAGACAGCGAACTCTGTGTATGAGTTGAAATTTGGGAGAGGTACTCTGCAATCGGAATTGTGAGGCACGGGTTTCAAGTTAGACTACTGCTTTGAATTCGGAGAGAAGGAACAGGCGTGGACGAGCGCGGTGTTTGCAGCGATTATGAGCGACGTGAGATCGATTCGCAGTTGGGTACATCTGGCACATTCAAGGTACATTTACACAAATTTCTGTGGACGTGGAACAATGCATCACACCGGGTGCACGGCCCGAGATGTTTAAGATGAAAGCAGATGTGTACCTCCGATGCGAGCGTCTTCACAACCCACACAACTCTGCGGGAAACCACAAACCGGCGAGTCACCTGACAACAGACGGCAAACTCCACCTGTTACCTAGCACATTTGGGCCTCAGTGGCGCCGCTCTCACGGCGACATGCGCACTCCGCGCTGAAACTCGTTTCATGCATACATCTCTACGTATCATCACTTGGCTTTGGAATGCGTTATGATGGGGCCGGTAAAATACACGAAAATCATCCAGAAAAAAGTTTCAAATTTGACAGCTTTCCTGTATTGTGCCGCAGTTTGGCCATGTGTATGACAAACACTTCATTCGTTATGGCTTATGTACAGGCCACGAACCGTAATGCACAAACTTACCTTTGTTTCACCGCGTCTGCGTGTGTCGCCTCAGGACGCCACCACCGTCGAGCGTCTGGCTCGTCTCCTGGCTCAGGACTGAGATCCAAGATGGCCGTCGAATGTTTGTGAGTGAACGCGGTGGAGCGTTAATGAGGTGAGGTTGACAGGGGGTTCGGATTGGCAATTTTGTAATCTACTACGTAAAAGCCGCGACGTCACCAGCATTGAAACGGCGCACATTGCCCTTCCTTCCTTCCTTCCTAGCACCGACCGTCTTGCGAGGCAATGAATGCATCCTAACCCGGCGTTTGTGAACTGTTGGGCGCGATGACCGTCTCATAATCCGGGGCTGAGATAGCGGCCGGGTGACCGAGTCAGCCTCAAACTCTGTCGTACCTTTGGAGTTTCCGCCAGATCGGCAAATGCAGCAACTACCGCATATCATAGTAACCCCAGGCATGAACAGATGGGAGCTGAATCTCACCTCTGCGTCCTTTGGAGGGTGCGCTGACCCATCACAGCTTTCGCGGGTTATACTTTTCTCTCGCCTACCCCTGTCGCATCCGCGCGTTACAGTTCCGCAATCAACATGTTCACAATCATCGGGGCAGGATTTCTGTCCGCACGCGAGCTTGCATGCTCGTGGTTTATTTTGCTATTGTGTATAAGTACGCCGCCTGCATTCTGATTCGCTATTCACAACTCACAGTTCCCACCTCCTGCCAGGCACTTTCCCTACCAATATCGCCGTAAAATAATGGCTGCCGTAAGAGATCTCAACCCATTCAAGCGTTTTTCGCGTGCAGTAGCCGGACGTATCTTCCGTCAGGACGCAGCCCGCGACCCGGACACTCGCGAACGTGCGGCACCACCACCTGGCCTCCCTCAATGGTTACCGCCTGCCGCTCCGATACAACCACCTGGCCGTAGTCAGTTACGGCTACCTATTGGTCCACTTCACGTACGCGCATATTCTTGACTGACATCTTTGCTGGCTGACATCTTGGTGGCGTTTCATGTAGCTTATCGGCTGGGTAGACTCGGATGTCGACCAAGTTCACATCGAGGTCACCTACTACCCACCTCCGCCATACCCTGGCGCTCCCCCTGTCGGCGTGCCCATCTCGATGCCACAACTTCCCCAGAATTTGATCTATCCCACTGCGAATAATGGAGTGTGGACCTACAATCCCAGCATCTGGATGCGACTCCCTCCAACGCCAACTAGGCCCGTTCACGGCTGGATCAGAGGAACAGTGCTGCACAATACGCTCTCACAGAGATGGTTCGCCATCGACTATGAGATTTATGTGCGTGGCCATGCGATGCCGCTCGCCAGTACTGTGTGGGTTGTGCAATTGGTGGGTTCCTTTACTGTGACTTGTCTTCGCGATGCTGATGAGCATGTTGATGAGCAGTGAACCATCATTGTGAACCGGAAGGAATGAATATAGTATCCCATCCCAGTTTTAATAGCACGTCTAGATCATGTAGGCCCGCATGGCAGCTTGTGAGGTAGCGTCGCCGGTAGATGTTTGGCGCATTGGCGCTCGGCGGAATGACTACCTGTATGCACTAATGAAATGCTTAGAGTAATGTACAAGGATGCGATTATCGAAATATCAATCTGATTTTAATTATATTATTGTATCTTGCAAATGCTCACACCCATACATACGGCAGAGGATGTGAGATACGTGTACTCACCACGCTGAGTCTCAATTGCCGGCTGCCAGAAAGCAGTTTGACCGAAACCGCTTCGTCCATACCTTTATAATCCTTACAATTGCTCTTTCAGTCTCTTGCTCCATCATTTCGAGGAATAACCGAAAATTAACAGATACTTGTTATTGTGACTTGGTACCCTCCACCAGATATTGCAACACAACGAACGACTCAAGTAGGCCGTACGAACGACGGGCAGAATGAAATATTTCGAAAGGTCTTTAGTCGATGGTTGCGCACAAAGGCGTGACGGTGTTGGCATGGTGCTTGAGGACCACGTCGGCGCACTACACATTCAGGCTGTTTGTCAGCTTCTGCCACCTCCTCGGTTTCAAAGCAGCCGAGCTCCGAACGAACCTGGTACATGATCATGCCATTCATAGTGTTGGAGATCTGGATAGTGGCCTTTGCGCCGTGGTGGGCACCGGGAATGTGAAGGGCACCGATGTTAACACCGAAGCAAAGCTCGCCGGCACCGGTGTGGGTGTACGACGGGCGGATGATGTGGTTGAAGTCAGCGACCTGCGTCGGCTGGCGCTTGAGCGTCAACATCGCGGTGATGTTGGCCATATCGTGCGAGGACGTGAGCTTGATCACTGTCGGGCCGAGGCCAAACTCAGTGCGAGCGCCGCTCGAGGCGCTGTCTATAACGATGAGTAGACCGGTTAGACAGCTTCATCATACATTTTGGATGCTGCTCCGTACCGCAGAACTCCGTCATGAGGTCCTCATCAAAAGGATCACGTGGGACGGGGTAGTTGATCTGGAAGTGGGCCTGTACGACGACTGCGAACGCCGTCAGAGCAACGAGAGTGCGACCGATCATGATGAGTTAGATGTAGATCTGAAGCGGTATTCCTGTAGTCGTTGTTCTGGATTAAATACGTCTGGAGGCAGCAACTTTGGTTTAAATATCGTTCCCAGGACATCCGGCGTCAGTTGCAGCTCGTGTCCTGACCGAGGCGTAATGCGCGCCAATGTTGACGCTCCGGGCTTTCTTTTAAAAGGAGCCTCATGTCAGAGTATTTTAAGATCAAGGTACGCTCTTACCGTGATATTATCAGGTTCAGTTCAGTGCTTATTGCAATGTCAGATGATCAAAGGCCGAGCGTGTCCGCCATAAACGTGGGAAATCGACGTCTCGAGCGAGGCACGTTTACCTGTTGGGCGAACACTGCGAGGGCTCGACTCTCACACGACCCGTCATACAATATCAAGCTGGGAATTTCCAAAGTCCACAAACGTGTCAAAAGATGTTGGAATGTAACGAAAATTCAAGGACCTGGAGAGGCTTGAAACTCAATCCGCCCCAAAAGGTTCAGAGCGTCAACTAACCCATCATCATCGATCGCAAAGCTAGGGGGACAGATTTTTCTTCAATCTATTTTCAGCTGCCGTGTGAGCTCGCCACAACGCTCGGCCACGACAAAAACCTGTCCGAGTCTTCTCATGTCAGAGAAACGCTTGTTGGTATGTCGGTCACTTCCGGGGCCACGGTTGACTTCTATCTAAATATACATGAGGTTTCAACACGAAGAACGACGTGGCCAAGTCGTGGTTGACAGTGATGACCCTTCGGTGACGCTTGACGGCCATCTGAAGTCTCATGCCATAGCGCTCGTCACTTGCAGTAACACGAGCCGAGCCAGCAGACAATACCCCTAATGTGTTGTTTATTTGCAATTCGCTCTAGGGAGGTTCATATATTCATCAGCGCGCGGCGCCACGTTTTATGCCGCGCATCCTGATTACGAACAACACTCGGGCCCCCAAGCGACGAGATAAACAATTATACGCACCTCAAGGGGTATAGAGATAGAGAGAGATATAAACAAAGTCATGGCGATGGACACAAAGCAGTCACTGCAAGTGTGTTGGTGCAGCTGGCCACAGTGGTCAAGCAGTTAGGACCGCTGTTATCGCTTGGTGTGTTCTGGAGACGCATGTAGATTCATGCAGGCCCTCACGCCGTGCTTATTGAGTTTTTTGCTCACAAATGCAAGAAGAAAGGCCACTGCCTGACTTTGTCGAGAAAAGTAATTGGTGCTCGAGTTATGTCAAACGGAATGAGGTCTCGCATAGATGCACCATGGCAGCGTCGCAATTAATTTGATCCTTGCTCTGATTAAAGTGGGTGAGGCAACTGGTTAGAACCAACCTGAGATAACGTTGGTTGATGTGACGCGTTTGGAACTCCGGGTCCGTACAAGCGCTCGACAGCTCTTTCTCGCACCATGCCTGCTTTGCTGCCAAACACGCCAAGCCTTCCGCCTCGCCACGAATCAGCCTACACTGCAATTGGATTGAACAATATCCCACAATTGCGCGCATCAGACCTTCAAACGGGCTACTCGCCATAGGCGGATTTTGTCAACGATTCCAGTCGCATTGTCTTGGGCCGCCCTTTGTGACCAATCCCGCATTCCCGCTCCTTTATCGACATATAACCTCTTCAACATTCTGTTGCGGCTCTTTGGGACTTGTTCTTCATGCCCGGATGTTGGTAGCACGGTGCATGCCCTTTGCCTCGTGGCTATCCCGCAGCCGCCGTGTGGCCACCCATGTTAGGGGCAGCCCGCTTCCGTGAGCTAGTAGGCGACGCGTCAGCCGCAGGCCGAGTGGCTACTTGTTGAATGGCGGATCCGGTTTCGCCGGCACATGGCTTGCGCATTCGCGTCTCGCGCCGCGCCACGCCACACCTCGTCGACGGTCATGTCCGCACGTGTTCGTACCACGGCGAATACTTCGCACTTGACCTGCTCTTGTGCTAGCGGTTCGGATATGTCATGAGCTCGATAGCGTATTCCGGGAGACCTACTTCCTAGCTCAGTCACCAATCTTGGTCGAGGCTATAGCCTTGATAGCCGTCGGCGGGCGTGAGAAATCCCGCACAGTTCCGAACTGCGATAGAGGCTAAATCTTCACGTTATGACTCGTATTGACTGTGCCCTGCAATTCCGTGAATCCCCTGCTATGGCCGACGGAGCTTGACACAGGCCGCAGTATATATTGAATTCCCACTACATGCGAACCAACTAACCCATCTTTCGACTCCCACTTTCCACCAACACAGCTCAACACGAACCTCGCAAGTAGATGCTAAACACTCCTGATGCCTCGCGTCCCGAGCCAGGGGTCGTAGCCAAGAGTGTCATGTTTGAGGTCGCGGCGCGCGGCGCCAACTCATTCCAAACTCAAGCTACCCCTCCGCAACAGTTGGCCGCGCAGTTTGTGTATCCGCCTAATCCTGTCCAACTGAATAATCGTCGGACATTTCGACGTGCGGTTGGTCCACTCCTGGTGCGCGAGCATGGCGTTCGATTTCCTCGCAGCTGGTTGACGTATTTCCTTCTCGCCGTTATAGTTCGACGGATATGTGGAGCCCTCCGTCGATCAGGTCATCGTCAGCATCGCGTACACCCCGCCACCGGTCCACCAGGGTGTTCAGCCCGCACCCATACGCATCTCTACGCCTCAGCACCCGCATACTCTCATCTACCCCGCACCGAATCCTCATGGTGGCCAACCTATCGTTCGGCCCAGCATCTCCGCCACGTTGACACCCGCGCAGAACTTCCCCGTCCGCGGCCAGTTCAGTGGAGCAGTTAGGCCGAACGCCCACGGTCAGATGTGCTTCGCCATTCATTACCAATTCTTTGTCCGCAATGGGCACGGGGCCGAGGTGCCATTCAATGGTTCGGCGGAGGTTGTGCTGCTGGTATGTTTTTCTGCTTTTGGTCGTTTCGCACGGACTGAGACGCTAACGGGCGCGTCGCTGCTGCAGTAAAAACAGCAGGATGTCGTGGTGCCCAACTGACTCCTGTAGTGCGGAGTAGCATTACATGGTGATGGTTGTAGCGGCAGTAGGCGTCGAGTGAACGAGGTGATGGCCTCGAACATGTCGAGATTTAGGGTGCCGGTAGTAGATAACGCGACGACACCCAGGGACTTATTGCTGTAAGTATTACATGACTGATCTCTCGGCTGCTTGTACATATCCCTATGATTGGTGCAGAGGATTCTGAACGGACGCTCTTACTAGTATCAGTGATATAAACCCTTCTTTCTGTCTACTTGCTCTGGCCGAAATGTTAGGAAGCCTCTCTGGCGACAAAACGGATGGGTCACAGCAGCCGCAATACCCTAGCGACAGTCGACTTGTTCCCACTGTAGGTAGAAAGGTACGATAGTGATAAGTTGTATGGATATGACCCTACTAGGAAGAGCCAGGAGCGGTCAACACCAGGGTTGATTGGAGCGTTTGTGCAATGGAAGCGCAACGTTAAACCATAGGTTTAGGTCTCTAGCAAACTCACTGAGCCATTGCAGATGACCTTGAACGGCTTGACGCAGCATCGTTCGGCAAAAATAGACAGTAATACACGCCAAAGCCATTCTCGATTCGCGTGTCCGTCACTGCCGTCGAATTCAGTGACGAGCTTGATCACCGCAAACATGCCGCAGCTCTCGCAGACGCGCTGAAGTAGGGTAGCTTGCAGCATACACAAGGAGAAAGCGATGATATGCCAGTTCGAAGAGTTGATGCCTCATGGAAAATATTGGACCATCGGCGAGCCATTAAAGATGGTTCCTCGGTGGTTCGTGTTACTAGTATTGAGCGCGAGCTATCCATGAAGTATCTAATTGATGACACGTGGCTGGTCCTTCATAAGCCACAAGCGAGCCATTCAATTGTTAGACGAGGGATGGAGTACTGACATTTCAGCCGTGGCCATCCTCCGGAAAGCCCTGGGTGGAGGCTTCGATACTGTGGACCGGAATATCAGCACATTTCCCTTGCGACAGGTTCCGCAGCCGACAATCAATGTCTACAATACAAACTTATGGAATTACAATTGAGTGAGGGATGCATTTTGTCTCAGACCTCTAGTCCTCGCAATCACACTCGAGGCTTCTTACATTTGAGAATGCTGACGGAAATGCAGCTCACTGATTGATTTGAGGAAGCAAGCGGGTTATCACCACCTTTAATGGATGCTGGTGTTGCGAATAGATGATCTGAAGGTCAGCGAGATGTTAGGAGTTCTGGCAGGGGCGAAATTGTGCGATCGTGTATGCTCTGGTAGAATCCCGAGTGCGGCGTGGTCAGCGAGGCGTTCGAGAGAGAACGGTCGGTAGAAACGAATTCAGTGTTCTCGGTTGATTTAGACAACATGGACTCTGAGATGCTTAAGCAGGAATAGAGTTGCGCAGGATCGCAAATTAAGTGAGGCATTGCTTCCATGAGGCCTTTTCATCTTGATCTATAGCAGATTGAGCGAGGAGAACCTTTGGGGTGTGTTTCAGGAGGTGGGGGCGGGGTTGAAGGGTCGGGAATGCGGGGATGAATTTGGTATTGAGGTTAAGAGGCGACTTGCTGACAAATTCAAGTTAGGCAGCTCGAAGAGTGAATCGCCGCTTCCAGCACATTGCGGCGTTTGTGAGTTGATTTCTTTTATCTATTGGTGAATTACAGGCTCAATATCTTCAAGTCCCGCGGCCGTATTGTCAATCTGTTCGTGGTCAAGGAAGTGCGTTACTGCTGCTGATATAAAGGATACGAAGTCAGTGAGTTGATGAAGAGTGAGAAAAGCACAGGTCGCGACGTGTAGCGGTACACGGCCTGAAACTCATGGTTCACAGAGAGGGTATCGGACATAGTGTGCAACCGGTTCGCGGGGAACATAACCGCATCAGTAAAACGCCTTTTGTCTCCCAATGTCTCCGGGCAGCTTACGTTTACTTGCACGTCGCGTGTCTCTCTGCTCATGCAGGCCACCAATACAAGCTTTTATTACGCACTCATTAATTTGAACATGTTTCCGAATGAGGGTGGACAGCCTAGACGCGTACGGAGTGCTGGGAGCGCTGGGAGGAGCCGAAGCTCCAAGGCATTAGTCGCTGAACCGGGAGCTCCGAGTAGTATCGCACCTTGTTTAGCTAATCCTCCGCCCGAGAGAACGGGGAGCTCCTAGCTACTCCCAGCGAGCTCGGGGCGGCTCGGAGATGCTGGGAGACGAAAGGTATTTTGCCGATGCCGTAGTTGATTCCCATATTGCTTTCCGACTTGCTGGCCTGTTTTGATCTTATCTGCGGAGGTTGAAGTAATATCGAACTTCCAACTGGTAGAGATTGCCACCGGCCAACCCGCTGCCTGTCAGCTTTTGTTGAGCACACGATCTGTCTCCGCAGTGGCGCGCCGCACCATAACAACTGACAGTTTCATACACCACAGATTCGTAGAACTGGGAAGGTAACACTGGGAAGGAGGAAAATTAGCGGAAAGGGGTAAGGTTCAGGGTCAAGATACGGCCAAAACACTGTACACCGGAAAGGGCGAGAGAGAGAGAGAGAGAGAGAGAGACAGACAGACAGATGTAAGTGTACAGCAAAAGCACTTGAAACGGAAGCCATAAGGCGAAAAGGCATCCGGTCTGAGGCAAGCGATTGGGGCGGAAGTGAGTGCAGCGAGCCACGGCAGGGCGTACCCTCCCGGAACTCAACTGCGCCTCCAGCAGTGTCAGGATCAGGAAGTACATGCGGAAAACGCGAAGTATGGCCAAAAATGTTAAGGGATGATAAAATGAGGGCGTCTCGGTGTATACGATGTGAGAGAGCAACTGCGAACTAGTAGTAGCTCGGAGGCGTGTGCAGTGCCTGAGCCTGACTGATCACATGCAACTCGCGGCCCAATGACGGGGCTGGAGATGGAAATTTCATATGTTAGGTCGGGCGATTGATAGCTTTTGAAAGAGAGAAGTGGAAAGGATAGGGTGCAGCGGAGGAGAGGGCAATGGTCACAGGAATTGCGCAGAAACCTGCATACTCCTTCCCAGCGGGCTGACTCCCGTTTGGCCGTGTTTGGGAGTCATAAGGGGCGGCCTAGCCGTCAGCACCACTGGCAAAAGTGTGATCGGGTTCCGTGCGAATCATCCGGTCCCCGTGTGATTATCAGCCCCCGTCCTTTGCCCCGCATACCTAAACTTTCCGTTAAGCGTTACCTGCTCACTCATTAAGTGCAATCATTCATCCATAACACCTCAGATGCGCGGTGCAGAGCTTTTGGTAGGTCATCTCGGGTCATCAGAACCTCGTGACGCATCCTCTGCAACTCAAATCTTGTACAAACAACGTAGATAAGTGACTGGTACAATGTGTATAGCTTGAAAACTGCCCCCAAGCTGTTGCGGGCCTGCGCACAAGAAAAACCGGTGCGCAGGAAGAGTTCAGAGGCTGGACGGGACTGTGGGCCGGATGATTCGCGTGGGCGCCCGATCACACTTTTGCCAGTGGAGCTGGCTATGCCGACCCTTATGACCCCCAAACAGAGGCAAATAGCCGGCCAGCTCCGACTGGGTAGGAGCACGAGAAACCTGGTGCCAGGTTCAAGTGCGGTCAGGACTTTCGAATCAGGTGTACAGCTGACCCTGGTGCCAATGAATGGGACCAGGAGGAACTATAGGAGGAGACTGTGGTGGGAGGTAGAATACCGTTGACACGCGGCTCTCGAGTTCCTCCATGGTTGCAACGTCGAATCCAGCGCATTCTTTAATCCCAAGGAATTGAATGCTTGTCACAGCACAGGAACCCTGGCGAGCTTTTATGAAGTTCAGCAGCTCGTGTCCAGTAATGAGATTGCAGTGGGAAATCGTAAATTCGACCATCTCGGGACAGAGCCAACCGCTAGGCGACGATTTGCCCAGAACGGCGAAGAACTGTGGCGTTGCAGCTGTGTGCGCGGCGATTGTCACGGGCGTTGTGATGCTCAGTGTTTGGAGAAGTTTTGCTGCACCCAAGAAACGCGTGAGGCTGATCATGGGACTGCCATCCAAGATGCGGAAGCCGTCCAAGATCAGAGTGCGTAAGTTTGTGGCCCAGCGCGCGGGAATCCACCATGAATCTTGATGGTGCCGCATTGGGTCACAACGCATGACGAGTTTGTTAACGTTTGGCGCTTCAATAGCCTCCATAAGAACGTGTGCAAATCCCGTGTCCAGATGGCTAACAGTCAGCGTCTTGAGCTGAGGTAGAGCAACCTTGGTCTCGATATCGCCGACTAGGGCCACGTCGGGAATGCTGAAGGAGCTGTACTCGACAGAGAGTTCCTCGAGGTTTGGAGCTTGGCGGAGCACGTGCCAGAGATCATCGATCGGCGTGACTGCGGCGGCATTCTGAGGGTACGAATAGAGCTCCTCAAACTGCTTGTACTTGAAGATCCGAAGTCCAGGGAGAGAAACGTTTAAGACCGTCAACGATAGGCCCTCGAGTGTGAGCGTGTGCAGGAGTGGCATAGAACCCTGCAGGATCGTTGACTGCACGTAGGCCGCCGTCCAAGGCGATGTCGGTTTAAAACGCAGGGCCATGCTTTCCATTTTGGCGGCAAGCCGACCACCAAAATGCTGGCCGATGAAGTCGATCCACTCAGGTTGCGGGACCGAAATGGCGAACGAGTAGCAGCGCGCAACATGGGGAGCGATCGCACCGAGTAATGCCTGCGCAACCTCTACAGTGTCAACCGGGTACAAGTCGAGGTCAACGAGGATGGGACTATTGCCTGAGCGGATGAGGCACTGGCCCAAGATACGATGGAATGCCTCAACACCGTGCGTCCACTGCTCGTTCAGAACGATATTGCCCCAAATACTGGGTAATTTGCGCGCTAGACGATGCCAAGGCCGGCATACCGCATCCACGGTAGTCGAGAAAAGGAGGTCGTGGTATGAGCCCAGCTCGAACACGCGCGTGAGAAGCTGCGTTTACGAGAATCAGCGCATATCCGTATCGATGCAGGCCAAGAGTCAACGAATCCGCAGCACATGCGCACCTCAATAGGTAACTTGTTCATTGGCGCATTACGTGCGATGACCTGGTCAATTTGTCGGCACACCACTACCGCACGGCTGCGTAGGTAAGCAAGGTCATTGTGAAGGTCCTCGAGCACCAAATCCCCATCATCCAGATCTGAATAGGCTGATTCTACGCCCAATTTCGTTTGCGACTGCTGGGGAATCTTGATAGGGGCACTCGGAACACGCTCTTGAGTGCTGGTCGCTGCACCCTCCTCTCCGCGAGCCTCCAGGAGACCATTTGCGACTTCAGGAGGCATAGATAGTGCCGCTAGTGAACCAGAGTTTTGAGAAAGCGACATTCAGTGGCCTATGTGAGCTGGGCGAGTCGAGGGGGAGGGATGGTCGTAGAAATTGTTGCGCGAGAATGATCGGCCTTTCAGGCAGTGAGCTCCCGCTGGATCGTAATTCAGTCGCTCGCGGTCGCGATTCGCCTCGTGTGTCCATATCATTAGAAGCGAACCCCTCGTACCTCGCTGGTCGAATTATCAGCCTGGCAGTCCAAAAGCCCACCGACGGGAGCCAATGCATGGATAAATACATGCTCCTACGGCGTTTGCACGTCATTACTGGGGGCCTAGTGGTTTCCATTGTATCATCAAACGCTTGGAAATCGGGTTTGATAGATTAAGATCTGCTAATAGGAGAACTCTCTGGGCTGCCGGTGCTCCAGGGAACCCAACCTTCACGTCAATCAGCTGTGTACTGCCTTCCTTCACTGCTGTCCCAATACCATCTGCTTGGGTCAGACTGCGATTTAATCGAACGGCACGCAGTAGCAGAGTGCTGTAGTAAACGAGGCGTCGCATGAAAGCAAAGGAAATTACCTACAGATGCAGGGTGAGATGGTTTGTGAACACAGGAAACCTGATTCAAAGTTTCACGCAAGCTCTCACGCCATCAATGGTCGCCCTATCTGACCTGGAGTTTCATTAACCAGGTCAAAAATCATCGCGAGCCCCTTTACTGGAATTTGCTGATGAACGACCTTCAATTTGAGCAGTGCAGAGACTAGTAGTGACGCAGTAACGCTCAATATCAGGATGAGGATCACCATGCCGGAAATCGCAGGACGTAAATCATCGTGTTTTCCGCGTGAACAAATTCATCTGGTCGGCGTCGGCAGAGTAGCTGCACAACTACAATTAGCTCGTCGCATCGTGCAGCCTCGAAGCCTCGAAGCCCAACACATGAAGCTCAAAAGCTCAAAGCCGTCAAAGCCCTCAGATCTGATGGTGCGCCTGGCGTGTACTGTACGGGCGTATGAACGGGCAGCAGCGGAATCGAGGCAGAAAGAGGACAAGGGGGATTTAAACTCAGCACGGCGGCCGGCCCTAACTGGACGGAAGCGGGTGGACTAAGGAAGCCTGATGGAAATCTTGGCAGGTACAAGCGCTCTCGATAGCACCAAACCGCTATTCACAGCCCGAAAGTGCGTTTATCAAGCACGGGCATGCAGACACGAGCACGCACCGAGCGCCACAAGGAGGCCTGGCATCGCTCGGGATCGCCCCTTGATACTCGGAACCGCTCGACTGTTCTCAAGAGAAAGAATCTGCCTGCCAGCTGATAAATGCTGCTCACCGAGCATTGCGCATTTTGCACATTGGCAGTGCTCGTCACCTGAAGTGACACGAGCCGAGCGAGCAGACGACACCCCCAATGTGTTGTTTATTCTCAAATCACTTTAGGGAGGTTCATATCTTGATCAGACTTTGTGAAGTTGTTTGTTCAATTGATCGGCACGGTGCTTCAGTATGCCACCGAGGCCTGACACAGGGTCATTGGCGCCACGGTTTATGCCGCGTTCTCATTGCGGACAACACTCGTGCCCCTAAAGCGACGGGCTAAACGATTGCGCACACCTCGAGCAGCACAGAGAGAGAGAGAGAGAGAGAGATTTATAGATAGATAGATATCAACAAATTCACGGCGATGGACACGCAAGTGTGTTGGTGTAGCTGGTCAGGTAGTAAAGACCGCTTTTATCGCCCGATGTGTGCTGGAGACGCATTTGCAGCCATTCAAACTATAATGCCGTGCTTATCGAAGAAAATAAAATAGGCTCACAAATGCAAGAAGAAAGGCTGGTGTCTGAGTTTGAGAGAAAGCAATTGGTACTTGCGTTATGACAAACGGAATAGGGTCTCGCACAGATGCGCCATATCAGCGTCGCAATTACTTTGAACCTTGCTCTAATTCAAGTGGAAGAGGCAGGTGCTTAGAACCAACCTGAGATAGCGGTTGGCTGATGTGACACGTCTAGAAGGAAAGAAGGAAAGTAACCGACACGGTCCAAACTCGCCAACTCCGGGTCCGTGCAAGCGCTCGACAGCTCTTTCTCGCGCCACCTGTGCTTTGCTGCCAAATACGCCAAGCCTTCCTGCTCGCCACGAACCAATCCATACGCTGATCTTATCGGTCAATATTCCGCGATTGCGGGTATCAGTTCTTCAAATGAGCTACTCGCCATTGCTGGGTTTTGTCAACGATTCCAGACGCATTGTCTTGAACTGGTCCTTTGTGACCACTCCCGCATTTCCGCTTCCTTTATCGACATATAAGCTCTTCAAACTTCTGCTTCGGTACTTTGGAACTTGTTCTTCATGCCCGGATGTTGGTAGCACGGTGCATGCCCTTTGCCTGCATTGGCTATCCCGCCTCCGCCGTGTGACCACCCATGTTAGGGGCAGCCCACTTGAATGGGCCGGCAGGCGACGCGTCAGCCACAGGCCGAGTGGCCGCTTGTTGAATGGCGCATCCGGTTTCGCCAGCATGTGGCTTGCGCGTTCGCGTCCCGCGCCACGCCACGCCGCGCCTCGTCGACGGTCACGTCCGCACGTGTTCGTAATACGGCGAATACTTCGCAATTGGCCTACTTCTGTACTAGCGGCTCGGGTATGTCATGAGCTAGATAGCATATCCTTGAAGGTTCACTTCCTAGCCCAGTGAACAATATTGGTCGAGGCTAAAGCCGTGATAGCCGTCGGCGGACGTGAGAAATTCCGCACAGTTCCGAACTGCGATAAAGGCTAAATCCTCACATTATGACTCGTATTGACTGTACCCTGCAATTCCGCGAATCCCTCTCCATGGGCCGACGGCGCTTGACACCAGCCTGAGTATTATATATGGAATCTCCGCCACATGCGAACGAACTAACTCATCGTTTCGACCCTCCCCCCCCCCCGGATACTACCAAGTTACATTCCTCTTTCGTCGCTCAACACCAACCTCGCAAGTATATGCTCAACGCTCCTGGTATTTCAAGCTTCGAACCGGCGCTCAAATCGGAGCGCGTTGTGGCCAAGAGTGTTATCTCGAAGGCTGCACCGTGCGGCACCAACTCAGCCCAGACTCGAGAGCTCCCTCCGCCACAGCTAGCTGCGCATTTTGTACCGCCGCCTAATCTTGTCCAACCGAGTAACCGTCGGCCATTTCGACATACCATCGGCCCAGTCCTAGTGCGTGAGCCTCACGGTCGATTCTTTTGCAGCTCATTGACGCATTTATTCGGTCCGTTGCAGTTTGATGGATGGGTGGATCCGCTCGCCCACCAGGTCATCATCGGCATCGCGCGCATTCCCCCACCTGCCTACCCCGGAGCTCCACCCGCGCCCGTAGCTGTCTCTGTCTCTGTCTCTCCTCATCCTCATCATCTCATCTATCCCACACCGAATCCTCATGGTGGCCAACCCGTCGTTCACTCGAGTATCTCCGCAAACTTGTCACCGGCACCGAACTTTCCCGTCCGCGGCCAGTTCAGTGGAGCGGTTAGGCCGAACGCCATGGGACAGATGTGCTTCACCATTCACTATCAACTCTACGTGCGCAATGCGCAAGGGGCCGAGATGCCACTCAGTGGTCTGGTGGAGGTTGTGCGACTGGTGTGTTCTTCTACTTTCATTTGTGTGCGACAAATCAAGAACTAACGAGCTCGCCACTGCTGCAGTAAACTCGCATGATGTGGTGGTGCCCTTGCTGGCTGGCAGCGGCGAAGATGAGGACACCAGAAGCAGTGATGGCACATGATGTGGCGACCTCCAACGATTTACTCCTATACCACGAGACTGGACTTCCGGTATTGCCTGTATACCACAAGACTGAACTTCCGGCCATTGCCTGTAACTGTCCAGGCAGTACAGACCGCTTTTATCGTCCGGTGTCTGCTCGCGACGCATTTCGAGTCATGCAGATCATTATACCATGTTTATTGATCTTTTATTTTATTTTTATTAATTCGCTCAGACATTCAGGCTATCGTAGGAAAGCCTGCACCTGAATTGGTATGTATCAAGAAGAGTAATCAGCGCTTCATTTGTGTCAAACGGAATAGGGCCTCGCACAGGTACTACTACAGTTTCGCGATAATTTTGACCCTAATCCTGATTCAACTAGGCGAGGTAAGTGCTTAGAACCAACCTGCGGTGGCGCGGCCTGTTGATGTGACACGTTTGGAACTCCGTATAAGCGCTCGGCAGCTCTTCCTCGTGCCGTCATCTGCTTTGTTAACGACCGCGCCAAACCTTCCTCCCCGCCACGAACCAACCCATGATCTGATTGTATCGAACAGTTTTCCGCAATTGCGCGCATCAGATCCTCAATTGGGCTACGTGCCATGAGCGGATTTGTCCACGATTCCAGACGCATTGACATGGCCTGGCTGTTCGTGACTATCCCGGCATTCCCGCTTCCCTGATCGACATATAACCTTTGAGATCTGCTGCTGCGGTAGTTCAGGAGTTGTTCTTCATGCCCATCGTACGGCGCATGCCCTGCCTCGTGGCAGCCGCGCTGGCTATCCCGCCTCGCGCGGGTGGCCACCCAAGCTAGGGGCAGCCCACTTCCATGCACTGGCAAGCGACGCGTCTGTCGCAGGCTGCGTGTCTGCTTGTTACATGGCGTATTCGGTCTTACCAGCACATGGCTTGCGCATTCTTGTCTCGTGCCGCGCCTCGTTGACAGCGAGGACCACACGTGTTCGTTCCACAGCGAGCACTTCGCACCTGGCCTACGCCTGTGCTAGCGGTTCGGGTATGTCATGAGCTCGATAGCGTATCATTGGGGCTCACTTCCTCGCTCAGTGACATACTCTGCCCGAATCAATGGTCGCAGCCATAGCCTCGATGTCCGTCGGAAGGCCCGAGAATACCCGCCGAGTTCCGCCCACAGCTCAACTGCGAGAAGTGCGAAGTTTCTCATCATTGGTTGTACTGGTTGTACGCTGGAATTCCGTGCTGCCTCGTCCGTGGCCGACGGAGCTCTCCGTTTCCATATATACGACGAACGCCGCATCGACACATCGTTCCAGTCCACAATACCCATCAAGTCAAAAGTTTTTCTTCTCCGCTCGACACCAACCTTGCAAGTGGATGCGTAACCCCTCTAGTATTTCACGTTCCGTGCCGGCTCCGAAATCCGCGCACGTCGTGGCTCGTACGGGCGTCAAGTCCACGGCCGCACTGTACGGCGCCAACTCATTTGAGGATCGAGAGCTCCAACAGTCAGCCCCCGCGCGCTTTGTACGATCTACCGCTCCTCCTCCCCAAGACCGTCGGCTGTTTCAGTTGCCCGCCGGACCAGTTGTGGTGCGTGCCCATCACGGTTGATTCATTCGCAGCTCGTTGACGTTTATGCTTACATTCGTTGCAGTTCGACGGCTTTGCTGATCCCCTCGTCGGTAATGGAATTGTTAGCATCATGTACAACCCGCCATCGGTCCACGGTGTTCCTCAGCCACTCATACGCATCTCTACACCTGGCCAGCCACTGCCTCTCATCTACCCTACACCCAATCCTCATGGCGTCCAACCCACTGTTCACTCCAGTATCTCCGGCACCTTGACACCGACACCGAATTTCCCCGTCCGTGGCCAGTTCAGTGCAGCTGTGAGGCCGAACGCCGCTGGACACATGGGTTTCGCCATCCATTATCAAATCTTTGTGCGCAATGCTCAAGGGCTTGAGACGCCGTACAATGGCCTGGTGATGGTTGCGCAGCTGGTATGTTCTTCTGCTGTCGCTTGTTTTGCCACGGACCGAGAAGCTGACGTGTGCGTCACTGTTGCAGCAGTAAACCCGCAGGATGTCGTGGCATCCCTGCCGGGCCCCTGCATTCCGGAGAGGTAGTACATGGTGGTAGATGAGGTGGCTGGCTGGAGATACGCATGACGCTGCGTAGAAGCGAGGTAGCGGCGAAAATGGGAAGGCCGAGGGGGCTGCTGGCAGATGACGTGGCAGCCTCCGAGGAGGTTGATGCTGAGGTATCACACACACGCAACTGAACCTCTGGAATTGCCTGTATGTATTACTATTCTCGGTGCCGGTGATTTTAAACGGACGCTCCTGCCGGTGAAATATTATTCATATGCCCTCTATGGCCCGAGCGAGGTGCATGAAACTCACTCGGCGGTGGCGACCTGAATGTGCAGTGGCAGGTGTTATGCCAGACTAGCCGCATTCGACCCGTGCACACAGAAGATATAGAACTAGGATCATGAGATAACGGACCATGTTGATGTCAAATATCTCAGACGGAAAAACCACAAAGACAGCATATCGAAATAATCAACGAAAGGAACAGCTAACCACAGGTTCGGACTTCTGGCAGAACTAACGTGACTTGAATGGCTACCTTGAACAGTGGGGCGTGAATGCCGCCAGTAACAGCACCTCCTGCGTGGGATACCAAGAATATTGACCCCTTGAACCGCATAAGTAAATACGCACCTTGTTCGGCCCGGCTGTCAATTCGAGTAGTAAAGGTTTTCAGTATCAACTTTCGCGATCATTCCACCTAAAACGTGCCACGATGTATCGGGAGTATTGTTGGAATTATTGTCGAGAGGCAGAGTTCGAGATGCTGGTTGTGTAATCGACAAACTATGCTGCGAACCAACCCACACAACGGGAGGGCGGTATTTTCCGTCCCGGGATACTTTGATCGCCGCCTGAAGGTATTCCTTCGGTATTATCTGTATTAAAAACGGCTCTAATGGCCATTACAAATTTTGTAGTGTCAGGGATACTGAAGGAATACCTTCAGGCGGCGATCAAAGTATTCCGGGACGGAAAATACCGCCCTCCCCGTTGTGCCATCTACAACATAAAACGACGAAATTGGAAGTCGTGACATGCCAATTCGAGTGTAGATATTTACAGCAAGCCACATGAGACATTAAAAGATACCGAAATCGCATTGGGAAAGCTGCAACTGCAACTGCGCGTGGTGGAGCTGGATGAGGACTTCAACTCACGAGACTCCCTATTCTCATTCGTGGTCTCGCCACACTCCTGATCGTGGAGAATAAAGCGACGAGTGACGTATCACGCTTGCAAGAACCAGAGCTGAATTGAAGTTAAATTGCTTTCAAGACTACTTGCAAGACGTTGTCATCGGATGCTCGCGTTGTAAATGAATCCAGGACAGTCGGCGATCGGAGACGATCGGCTACATCTAGCCGATGGAAAGCGTGTAATGAAGAAGCTCATCGCGGGATTCCGGCATGCTCAGCAGGGCTGCTGAATGAGACCGGTTGGCAGGCACGAGTTAAAGGACGACTCGGTCGGTGTTGCCAAAAAGGGTGAGATCTTTCAACCAGGTCGGGATGCGCAGGATCGTGAAGGCAAGTGCGGCAGTGCTAACACGAGGCTATCCGATTTCTATCTCCAATCATGTAAGCGATGCGAGGGTTACAAGCAAGCTGCGGTGAAACGCAAGCTGACGAGCTGGAATCAGCGGAGATGAATGCATCGTTGCAAACAAAGTTTGGTAATGGCGCAAGTGGCCCACCGTGATGAACAAATTTACCTGATTGAGCAGCGGTTCAAAGCGTGCCGTCGCATCCGATAACATGGTGGGGTTTGCGAGTCAATGCACATTACTCCCAAAACGATTGAGCGACAGCGCTTGGAGTTCTTCCCAAGAGTATTGGGGAGACGACCACAATAGATATAGATATATGATCAACAGCTCAAACCTTCCTACTGTTGAGCATTCTCATTTGCGGCCTGGAGAAGGCGTTTGAGAGGGAAATTTCAAAAGATATGAAAACGACATGCAGCAGGTCAGGGAGAGCATGGACTTGCGACTCGCTCGAATAAGCAGCCTAATTGATTTCTCATTCTCGGAGATTGGCTGACAAGCCTGCGGTATATGCCCACCAAGCGTGCAGTAAGGTCAGGATCCAAATCAGCGGAGATTACCGCGGGTCGATCTGGAACTGTCAACTTGGTCGAATTCTCGGGCTGGCATCGGCTCTGTCATGCTTCGAACATAAGGAGAGTGCACGCACCCTGGAGCTAGGATAGCGTCAGACGAATAGCTGAGAAGGACTACTTGGCGGAAAAGAGTAATGTACAGTAACCGAATGCGATTGGAGCCCCACACAGGACAAACCCTCTGGGAAGACCCAAAATGGATGTATATGGATTTGAAAGAAGATTATGAGAAGACTCAGCTCTGATGCGAGTCATTAAACGAACTGCGAGGCCAAAGCCTCGGCGGGGCGTACCCTCCCGAAACTCCAGCACCCTAGTCAGCCCCTCACATCAGGTATATACAGGCTAATTGACACTCTGAGAACCACAATCGATGGAAAGGCATGTTTGAGAGGAGAATACGGGAAGATTACAGGTCTGAGGCGGGTTGTTATTGAGTGAGGAGGGAGAGAGCTAAAGCCGCGGCAGGGCGTACCCTCCCGAAACTCTGGCGGATCTCCAAATTCCTCTCTCCAACCCTTCGTGTCAAGTGTATAATGGCCCCTGGTGCCAATGGATGGGACTGGGAGGGATCATGGGAGGTGACTGTGGCGGGAGGTAGAACACGGTAGACACACGGCTCTCCAGCTCCTCCATGGTTGCGACATCGAACCCAGCGCATTCTTTGATTCCGAGGAATTGAATGTTCGGCACCATGCGAGACCCCTCACGAGCTTTTATAAAATTCAGTAGTTCGTGTCCAGAAACCAGGTTGCAGTTGGCGATAGTAAATTCGATCATCTCGGGACAGAGCCAGCCGCCGCTGGGCGTTGATTTGCCCAGAACGGCAAAGAACTGTGGCGTCGCAGTCGTGTGTGTGGCAATTGTCACGGGCGTCGTAATGCTGAGTTTTTGGAGGCGCTTTGCTCCACTGAGGAAACGCGTGAGGCCGATCATCGGGCTACCATCCAAGATGCGGAAACCGTCGAAAATGAGAATGCGCAAGTTCGCTGCCCAGCGGGTGGGGATGCACCAAGCATCCATATTGTTTCGCATCGGGTCGCAGCGGAGGACGAGTTTGTCAACCTCGGGCGCTTCGACTGCCTGCAAGAGAACATGTGCAAACCCTGCATCGAGATGACCAATAGTGAGGGTCTTGAGGTGAGGTAAAGCCACCTTGGTCCCGATCTCGCCGACTAGGTCCTCATCGGGAATGCTGAAGGAGCTGTACTCGACAGAGAGTTCCTCGAGATTTGGAGCTTGGCGGAGCACGTGCCAGAGATCATCGATCGGCGTGACTGCGGCGGCATTCTGAGGGTACGAATAGAGCTCCTCAAATTGCTTGTACTTGAAGACCCGAAGTCCAGGGAGAGAAACGTTTAAGACCGTCAACGGTAGGCCCTCGAGTGTGAGCGTGTGCAGGAGTGGCATAGAACCCTGCAGGATCGTTGACTGCACGTAGGCCGCCGCCCAAGGCGATGTCGGTTTAAACCGCAGGGCCATGCTTTCCATTTTAGCGGCGAGCCGACCGCCAAAATGCTGGCCGATGAGGTCAATCCACTCAGGTTGCGGGACCGAAATGGAGAACGAGTAGCAGCGCGCAACATGCGGAGCGATGGTAGCAAGCAGTGTCTGCGCAACCTCTACAGTGTCAACCGGGTACAAGTCGAGGTCAACGAGGATAGGGCTGTTGCCTGAGCGGGTGAGGCACTGGCTCAATATGCGATGGAACGCCTCGACACCGTGCGTCCACTGCTCGTTCAGAACGATATTGCCCCAAATACTGGGTAATTTGCGCGCTAGACGATGCCAAGGCCGGCATACCGCATCCACAGTAGTCGAGAAAAGAAGGTCGTGGTATGAGCCCAGCTCGAACACGCGCGTGAGAAGCTGCGTTTACGAGAATCAGCGCATATCCGTATCGATGCAGGCCGAGGATCAACGAATCCGCAGCGCATGCATACCTCAATAGGTAACTTGTTCATTGGCGCATTACGTGCAAGAACCTGGTCAATTCGTCGACACACTTCTACCGCACGGCTGCGTAGGTAAGCAAGGTCATTGTGAAGATCCTCGAGCACTAGCTCCCCGTCATCTAAATCCAAGCAGATCTCATCTGCAACCAAATCCGGCTGCAACTTGTGGGCAGTATCGATCAGTGCATTGGGGACACAGTTTTGAGGGCTGGCTGTTGCGCCTCTCTCTCCTCTAGGTTCCAGGTGACCATTTACAGATAGATGAGACGCAGAGGGTACCGTTAGTCCATCGGGGCTGGGATGAAGCGACATGGAGCTCCTGAGTCGTGAGTTGGAAGGGGAGAAATGGCGGCAGATTTTCTTGCGCGCGGATGATCAGCCTTTCAGGCAGTCAACTGCCTTCGGATCGCAGCTCGGGTCGCGGTTCGCCTCGTGTACCCCGATTCACCATCGACGACACACTCGTGCCTCGTGGAATCGCAGCATCATATAATTTCGTTTTGACTGCCGTGTGCTCCCCGACGGAGGCTCGAGCATTCAACGTTTGGCTAAATACATTGTGCCGCGGGGTTTGCGCGACGCGAGTCGCAATTATTGAGGGCTTAGTGCTTTCCACTGTACTACCAACCACTCGTGACCCGCGCTTGCTTAATCGCGATCTACTTATCGTAGAGCTCTCTGAGCTGCCGTTGCTCCGCGGAACTCAATCGCAACGCTAATCAGCTGTGTGCCACCAGCCTTCACTGCTGCCTCGATCCCATAGGCTGTGAGCGAACAGCGATGAAAGCGAACAACACGCAGTAGCGGTACGGCAGTAGTGCAGTAGTAAGCGAGGCGTTACATGAGGACAGAGTGAGGTACCCTACCATTGCAGGGTGAGGTGGTATATGAGTACGAGAACGTGCGATTTAAAGTTTAATTTGAGCTTTTACAGTAGATACTATCGCGGCATCTAGTATGTAATTGTATTGATCAGGCACAAATCATCGCCAACCCTCTTTACTGGAATTCGCCGACGACGGATGAGAGCAACCCTCTATCTGAGCAGTGCGGGAGCTAGTGACGCAGTAACGCAGCCTAGTGCTCAATAAGGCCATATTATGATGAAGATCATCATGCTGGAGATTGCGGGACGCAAACCATCGCGTTTCCCACGTAAACAAAGTCATTGGGTCGGCTCAGTAGCTGCACACCAATCCATTGTCTACGTCACAAACGTGTCTCCGTAATTCGACACAGCATAGACCTAGTCATATGATGATTTGTTGACCTTTTAAGCATCCTCCTTACATGGTGAAGCGACTTCTTGATTCCAAATTGTCAGCAGCGCATGTTACTGCTCGATGATTTTGTCACAATATCTCTCATTAAATGGGCCGGTTTTGATGATATCAAACCAATTCTGACCCTTTTATACGCTCGCAGCCGTGCTGTGTAAGGCAGTGCGATTATGAATGGACCGGAGTGGAGAGGCCATGTTGAGGGTGGCGGTAGTGGTATAAAAACATCTGCTCCACGGCTCCCGTGGAGCCGCCCACGGCGCGACTCCGATATTCTGCAGGAAAGTGAATGGAAGTTGAAGGCAGACCAATGGGTAAAACCCTGAGGGAGTGGCCTGCCCGTAGCCACATAACTCCGTTGGCCATTACCCTGCCGACACGTGTACAAGGTTCAGTACGCCCGATGAAGTGTCCGGACATGCAAAACAACACCCACCTGACAGCGTTCAAAGATACTCTGCATACCTCTTGAGAATACGGCGTACAAACCTAGCAAAAATGGCCCGCAGTGCTCTGCGGTCGACACACTAGAAACCAATCATGCGCGGCTTTTCGTTGCGCATGCGAACGGTGTCCCTGCACAGGTTCTCTCTGGCCGCCATGAAGTCGGCCCAAAACCTCAGGCGTTACCCGCAGATGATTTCATCTGGCGTACAGCCAAAGAGAGCGCGGCACTCATCCTCAGTTGCAGACAGGCAGAAGCGGCACAAACTGTCATCCGGAGCTGTACCCTTCCATTTCTCGCGCTCAATAGGCAATTTGTGAGAGCTGACAAATGAACCAATGACAGCCGCTCGGTGCTCCTGAATCTTCAGCATGAGGCACTCCCTAAATGCTGTGGCGGGTGCAGGCTCATGGGACATAGCCGAGCTGGTGCGAGCTACTGGCAAATCTCGCAGCAGTAGTAGCTTCTCGGTCTCACTCCTTCTTCCGGCCATGTCGTTCTCCGCCGCTCGATTCAGTCACCCAAGAAAAGTGTGAACGTCACGCGAGTCTCCGGTACTGCCCATCACAACTCACACCGGCAATCTTGCCAACGCCTTGTGTACGCCTCCGAGCCAACAGTCTCGGTCAGCGTCGTGAAGAAACATAGAGTCATGCAAGGCAGCTACCACCAAAAATCAGAGGAGGCGATCCGCGCAGGCCGGTACTCGACGGGCCAAATCGCAGTTGCCGCAAGCAGGGCAAAGCTGGGTGCATGCTATTGGCGTCCAACATCAAGCGGATGAAGGACCGCTGGACCATCTGTAGAAGCCTCGACCAATCTCCCATGTCTGGCATGTCATCCCATCTATGCGTCAGGTGAGGGTCCAGGACTCCCATGCCACAATGCTTGTCTGCAAGCGGAGGGCATCGACCAACCATATTGCAGATGGAGAGAATGTTCTACGCAAATTAGTAAACTACTTCGAGCTCGTCCCTCGTATGTGCCGTCGCTGGAGTTTGTTGTAATTCTCTGCTCACCTCGCCGTTGACAGCCACCTTGGAGCCTGCCTATCGGCCGTTGCCGTGCCGTCTTTATCTATGATCCTCAGCACCATGTGCAACTGTCCGCGAGTTTGATCTCGCTTGCAATTCGGGCAGCTTCCTTGTAGCTTCCCGTTGATCTTGCGTGTTTGCATGTGCTGCCAGTATGCGCAGTCTTGCATGCACGGCCCTTGTCCTCTGCCCGCTTGCCCGCTCATTGAGCTTGGCGCTCCCAAGCCGTAGCGATGCTGCTCGACATCCCCGACGGGTACCTTGGCCCAGTCAATCCGACTCCTGGGGATGCGGGAGAGATAGGTGTTTCCTTGTTCCGTACGTTTATGTCTGTGGCCCGCGCAAAGCAACTCATGAATCCGCGCTAGCCTATATTCTGTGGCGCAAGGCATATGAGATCGCGTTGCCACTTACAGGAATCCTGCTGGGTCTACACCTTCTATTTTTCATCACGAACAAGTGGACGCGGCCATTCCAGGTGCGTGCGCAAGATGGTCAGCGCGATATGAGTTGACCATCCCGTTCTCTAGGCAATGTTCCTGTGCGGTTGCACCCTCGAGCTCATTGGCTTCATCTATCGCATTCGTGCCAGTCGCAACCAGTGGCTTGTTTCGCATTTCGTGGTTCAGTACTCGACTATCGTCGCTGTAAGTG
>Ga0247815_10000642_pt1 | contig 27451 bp, 26 predicted proteins | sample UWRJL194509B1_FD_181014 | JGI IMG/M metagenome (GOLD analysis project Ga0247815, IMG submission 181014) | Plant litter microbial communities from Arlington Agricultural Research Station in Wisconsin, United States - UWRJ-L194-509B-1 | ecosystem: Environmental > Terrestrial > Plant litter >...
AAGTTTTAAGAAGATCTTGTTCATGATTATATTTGAACACGAAGATAACATTCGGTAAATGATTCCGGATCATGTTTTTTAGGATTTAATAAGGTATAATCCAATTAGTGCTCTGGTGCAAAAAAAACCTGCATGGTATCTGGCATGAAACCAATTCTTGTTCTGAATGGGTTCGCCAGATGCTTTTTTTTTAACGGCTCGTCAAGATACTGAAATACGATCTCCATATTTTTATCCTGATTATTGAGTTTACCTTTTATTTTTTCAATTTCCATCTTGTTTCTGCAGTATTTGTCAGCATGAGCCTCATCTTTGTGAAGATCCTTATCATCTGAATATTAACATAGATCGCCCTTTCGCTTTTCAAATACTTGAAAGCATGGCAACACCTTGTTCAGAAAATGCAAATGGCATACAAAGGCTGAATTTAGCGGTTTCAGAGCGCTTATCACAAATTGTGAAAACCTGCTGCCATTCTTCTTTAGTTAATTGAAAATTTAGGGGACATTGTCGGGCGGCATTCTGCTTTAGTTGCCCGGGAGGCATTTAGCAAATGGTTATAACGCAAAAGTCCCCACATTTCTGTGAGGACTTTCGTGATCCCGCTGGGATTTACACCTAGTGTAAAAATCGGCGTTTGCAATATTTTAGAGTGGTTTTGAAATTCGACTCCCCGAATAACGCACCTTTTTTTTTAAATATTTTAGCTGCAAATACTATATTCAAATATAAGCATTTGCTTCTTTATATAGAAAGTTTACTAAATGATTCTAACGAGATAAAAAGCACTTCAATACTAAACAGGTGCTGAAGTTATGGTCGTTACACAACAGAATGATTTAGAACTCAAAAACTTTCAGGAGATTTCTAAATAAAATCTCCAATTCCAAAAATCAATATTATTGTTTAATATCGCATCTTTAATCACTCTTTATGGCCGATTATAAACCAAGCGAATTACAGGCAGAAAACCTGATTTCCCATCATTTACTTAAGCATAAATTTAAACTAAGCAAGCCTACTTTTGACATTCAGGGTGCTGATTTATTGATATTGGATAGCATTGACAACATGGCTACTAAGTTTCTAAAAATTCAATCTAAGCTTAGAACAATAGGAGATAAAAAAGGGTCTGAGGTAAGTATTCCCTTAGAATATGTTACAGATAATTTTGTTCTGTTCTTATATCTCAACCGGGAGGACGAAGCAGAAGTACTGTATACTTTTTTCAAAGATGATATTGTTAACTGGCGTATCAAAAACAATGAATACAAATTAGGCCTTTCGGAAAACTCAGTATTGGAACTTCGTGAGAATATATTTAGTAAAAAAACAGTAGACACACTTAAGAAACTACTGAAAATACAAGAGGTAAAAAAGTATACATCCATTATTATAGACGGGATCTTCTTAGAAAAAGCAATTGCATCAACCAAGAACCTATATGCAGAGATATGGCCTGATAAAACATTTAAAAAGTTGAGACTAGAAAATGTTGTGAAAAATCTTCTCATCTATAATCAATTCGCTGTAGTTCCAGAGAATATCAATTGTATAGTCTTACTGAGTGAAAATCATGGTTTGGAATGTGTTATTGACATGCCAAAAAACAAAGGTTATAATCAATACAATAAGAAGGTCCGGTTTACAATTTACAAGTCCGGTGATATAATATCATTTCAAGTGTTGGAACAATTAGAGCGGGTAATAAATGCAGAGAATGTATTGCTGGTGGCTGACGACGTCATATATCAGAATAAACTAGACGAATTAGCTGAAAGGGGAGTAGACATCATTATGATTAAAGAGCACGGAGATTCGGGAAGTAGGCTTTTAACCTCATTCAGATGGGGTGATATTGCTTACCCGCTAGGAAGGTCGCTGGGTTTGAAGGGGTATGAGCTATAACTTTAAAGACTATGAATAGAAGATATAATAGTAAACTCGGTTATTACCAGCCTGCATTTTTTTTACTACAAATTGATACTGATGAAGAGCTCCAAGATTTGGATAACTTAATTCTCGAAAACAAATCTACACTTTATCACGAATATGTTCATTTTCTACAGGATTTGACTACCGTGTATGGCCTTGGGAATATTGCTCAAATGGTTGATCTGCAGAAATCATCCGTGCATCAAATTTTATCGAATAGTGAGCCTGAATTTAAAGTTCCAATAGAAATTGATCTATCATCTCCTACTGGAATAAATATGGGTTTATTTGAAGTGTATGAAGGTGATGACAAAGCCGATTTTTATGGTATTCAATCCGTCGACGGCATCCATGAAGCGCCAAATGATAAAGTCATAGGATATGAAAGTGTCCCATCAGTAATTATTGAGGCTACTGATCTATTCGGAACCAAAAGGTTCTTTAATTTCGGTGCGGTATGTATTTCTGAAAGCATGGCTCACCTGATAGAAGAATCAATGTTTGATGACGTTGTTGCACAACCTTTCCCATATCATACGGCAAAAAAAGTTTGTGAGTATATATATCCGGAACTGGCAGTCGATTTTTTAAATATAATTTGTCTTTGTGATATCGCACTCAATAGCTCACATCCCGGAAAATTCTATATTGATTTTATAAAGGCTTTAAAGGTGAACAATTTTTTACCAAGAAGGTACTCTGACTTTTATGACCGGTTTGAACAAACCAAATTCACTACTATAGACAAACAGGAACTATCTATTTATGAGGTCTATAAAAATTATGCTGATTTGGCGAAGCAACAACTTCTGGATTACTTGTTGAAACCGCAGTATAATGAATTAAAGGTGTGGATAAATCAAATATTCGACACTGCAACAGATATCCGTATAAGAAACTTCTCATTCTGGATTCTGGTGCTAGATGCAGCAACCAAGGAAGAGCGAAGAGGGAGATTTACCGCTTTTACTCAATCTCTCGGCTTCCCTCTTCTCACTAATAACTTAGATGAATGTTATTTTTCGCATCCAAATATTAACACGGATATGATTGTCACACTCAGAACCATTTATGAAGTGGGAAAGCTCATGATAACGGGGCAAAAAGAATGTGAGATGAAAAATTTTTGTAGAAAGTCTTTATCAGGAGACATCACATCTGAACTTTGTAATGAGCCATGGAAAATGTCAGGATTGAATCCCACTTGTTCTTATGGCCATTTATGGGAAATGTGGGGTTTGAAAGATAAAACCCCAATATTTGATCAAGGTTAACTAAAGTCACTATAAGCCATAAGTATCTCCGATATTCTGTTGCGAAATCAGATCTTTCACCTGTTGATCACTCAACAGCGTCAGGTCGGTCATCGCTTCCATAGGAATCGCTTTCCAGTTTCTAGTTCCATATGCACTCATCATGGGGTGCCATTCACCATCCGCAAAATCCCCGTCAATTTCAACGTCAAGACCATCGAAATTCGCCGTGATCTCTGCCTGAGTTTTAGTGATTACAAAAATTTCTTCCGGGTTTAGGATAACATCACCTTGTATCCTCCATTCCCTAAGCCAAGTAAAGTCATGGGCAGTAGGAATATATGGTTCAAAACGCCATTGCATCTCTTTACTTAAGAGCTTCTTTTCTTCTGGAGTTCCATAGATTACAGGTCTAGCACCAAGCTTAAATAATTTTTCTCTATCCAACGCCACACCATATGGTGCATACAATGGATCAGGATAGGCATTAAATATATCAAATAAATTGCCCATTGATGTTAATGGTGCTTCAGTGAAGCAAATTACCCCCTTTCTTCCAACGTCTATAAGCTTTCCATCATCTAAAATCTTATTTAATGTATCCATTGCATTACGCCCCTTTGTAAAATGGAAAAGATATGGTGAAAGATCCGTCCTAGATTTTAAAATTTGTTGCGTTGTTTTGCTCATTATTAATGAAAGTTTCTCGAATATACGACAATTTGAATGCTACTGAAGGGAAAACAAAAAAACAAATTTGGTTATGATACCTTGCTCTCTCAGATCAAAATTGGCAGAGAAGTATATGAATCGTTCCTCTTAGATAACCAGCGCTGTAATAGAATGACCGACACTAGTATGCAACCAGTTTAGCTTTTGTTATCTTTAGCAAAAGACAAAAAACTACAGATAAATGAGCGAAGATCATGTTTCGGCAGCAGGAGAACGTGCAGCTATGGGCGGATATATTCCGCAATTTAATGAATTTGCGACATTAGCTTATCGGGAACTGACCAAAGGAACTTTGGAATGGATTAAGATCGCCGACCCTGAAGCACAGAAGCTTGATGACATACAATACGGAACTGCTACCACTATACATGCCTACCAGGTCAAATGGACGATTGCAGATCAAACCATTCCCTTTACGAATTTTTAAAGCACTACTTCCATCCTTGGTTTCGAGTTGGGAAAGCTTAAAAAAGGTAAACGAAGATAGTGGTAAAATAGTCATTGGGCACTTATTAACGAACAAGGCTTTGTCAATGCATGATCAGATTAGCCTGGGTACTAGTCAAAATAGCAACTTCTCAGAGTTCTATCATGAAGTATGGTTGAATTGGAAAAACGGGATGAAGATAGCTCACAAATGGGAACTACCTATCCAGGAGTTGATTCAGGCTTCAGGAATTTCTGAATCTAAATTTCACGATTTTATAACGCATTTTGAATTTCAACCTGAATATGTAGGAAAAGAATTTAAAGTTAAAGCTTCAAGGCATTCTCGCTCCTTACAGGATCACCACGACTTCCGCAGCTTTCTACTGGAAAATGTAGCGGATAGAAACCGTAATGTGCTTTTCACAAAACAGGATATTATTTTAGGACTTGGGTGGGAATCCCGTTTTAAGACTACCTTCAATCATGAACTGATGGTCGATCCAATCCGATACCAAGCTATTGAATCCACCATTCGAGATCTTGACGATAAAATTGCCATACATAAGGGGGGATATCTATTTTTAAAAGGTGGCCCGGGCAGTGGCAAATCCACACTTCTTACAGAATGGATCAGAAACAGGCAAGAAAGAATCGTCAAATATTATGCATTTGATTTTACGAATAGTTCCAGTGCAATTAATTTTTCTTCAAGAGGTGATGCCACAAATCTATATTTTGACCTTGTCCTTCAGATTAAGAGGGCAGGTTTTTATAGATCGGAGATGGTACCCTATCACGACCTGGTTTTTCTAAAGACAGTTTTCCATGAACAGCTGAAAAACCTGGGAGAAGATTATCAAAAGGGAGCTCGAAAAACAATTATTATAATTGATGGGCTAGATCATGTACCGAGAGAATATCAGGGTGCCGCGCAAAGTTTTCTTAGAGAACTTCCCCGACCTGACGAACTACCTGAGGGTGTCTTTCTAGCATTGGGAAGCCAGAGTTATGAATTGCAAGAGCTGAGCCAGGAAATCCAGCAGGCATGGAAGAAGGGAGATCGCTCTATTATTATGGATCCCATGCTTCCTAAAGACATTATAAAATATGTAAGTAGTTCGAGTTTCGAGCCTCCCTTATCTGAAGACCAGCTGAGTCTATTAGTAGAAAAATCTCAAGGCCATCCCTTGTATCTGTCCTATTTAATTGAAAAACTTAACACAGTTGAGAATCGGGATGAGGCATTGAAACATGCTTTGGTCATTGATGGAAACATTGAACTCTATTACAATAAGATTTGGGAGCCGATCAAAGGCAATGCAAGATTAAGGGAGTTAATGGGGCTGGCTTCTAGAGTGATTGGAAGCCTTCCGCTTAGATTTTTGAGCAGCTGGGGATTTGAAGAACAGATATTAATGGCGTTTAGGATAAGTACTAAGAATCTTTTTAATGAAAACAGCGACGAATGGTCGTTTTTTCATAACTCTTTCCGGCAATTTTTACTAACAGAAACTGCAAGAAACGTGTTAACAGACGAGATTGAATTGAATGTCAGTAAAAATTACCATAAAAAGCTTGCTGAGCTATATCGAATATCAGAAAATGAACCAAATTGGAAAATGAACTTTCATTTGTATCATGCCGGAGATTATGACCGTTTTATCAGTGAAACCACCTCAGAAGCATTATTTGAGCAAATGCTTGAGTTCAGGCCGGTTGAAGATATCAAGGCAGACATTGAACTTGGCATTGCAATAGCACAAAAATCAAATGATCTGTCCATTATGTTGCATTACCTATTTGCGATGGCCGAGATTAACCGTCGTACTTTTAATACAGACCCTGCTTATCTTATATACAAATATTTACAATTAGGCAGGATTACAGAGGCCAAGCGATATGTAAGGAATGGCACCATTTTGCGAGTGCAAGAGCAATTTGCTTTAAAAGCTGCAAGGTGGTTTGGTGAGGTTGGCGAATATGCGGAAGGAGCATTGCTACTGCGCTTAGCGGAACCGGATATGTTAAACGGGGATGGAGTGGTAATCGACTACCGGGATAATATAGACCATGATAAAACAGAACCATTAAGGCAATGGGCCTACTCCTCTGCTATGTTTTTAGAGGTAAGAGTGATCCTCAGGCAAATCAATAACCAAATTGTCATTGAAAGCACTGACAATCGCAGGATGACGATTTCCCCAGAGCAGATCAGAAGCGGTATGCTACGCAACTTAGCTTATAGTCTCTTGGATCTGTCCAAATGGGAAGCACTAGACACTGTGTTGGCTGAATTTGACACAAACCGTCGAAGCGATTTTTCGACTTTATTTTATGCATTAAAACAGGCAGCAGAAGACTGTCATCATGCGGGGGATAGTATACGCTCGAAAACATTCTTAGAGCGAATCTTAAAAATTTTCACCCCAGAAAATACGAAGGATTTAACAAAAATATACATATCAGATCTGGTTCTGAAAATCACTTCTGACGAGGTACTCGCAAAAAGCTGGTTAGTAGGATTGCATCAACCACTCATCCGCAATAGTGATGAGTTGAGTTACAATGGTGACTTCGATGCCCTTATCCCACTAATCAAATACAATAAGGTACTACATCTGATCGGTGAAGGTGTGGAACCAATAAATGCTATACCAAGGGTCAAATCCGGAAGTGATGAAGAATACCTGGCTGAATTCCAGAAAATGGTCTGCTCGGGCACGCTATTATTGACTGATGGGATTCAGCGCAAACCTATTAACCAGCTCATTAAGCGGATTTCACCAATGGTGCAGTTTTTTAATAGAACCGTGTCAAACCGCAACACTTACGGCTTTAAGATAAAACAAATGAAAGTCGAATATTTTGATTTTCTTATTGAATGTGTTTCTGCGTCTGGGGGAGCGGCGTTACAAGAATTTGTAGATTACCTGCTCACTGACTTTGAACGTAACTCATACTACTGGAGTGCAGAGGAGATGCGTGCAGTTTTTCAATCGCTTGCCGATAGAGGCTACGAAAAGGAAAAAGTGCGGGATTTTTTAACCAATATAGAGGCGTCAATGTTAAATGGACTCGACATAAGTGGAAGAATTGAGGCCTGCCAGGCACATGCGTCGTCGCTGATTTCAATCTCTGAACCAGAATCGGCGGAACATTGGATTAAACAAAGCTTTAAGGAAGCTATGGGCATTGGTTACCGAAAAGACTACCAGTTCAATACCTGGATCGACTGGTTGGGGAAAGTCGTCCAGGAAGATACACAGAATGCAAAAGCATCTATCTTATGGTTTTTATCCCATTTAGATCATATTCGAGAAACTACAGAAGGGAGGGCTTTTTCACTCGCAGCAGCAAAGATGCTATCCGCAACCCTTGATTGGAACTTTGAAGCGGGCTTACAGCAGCTTAGATGGCAAATGGATACTGGACGCATTGAATTTGAGGATTGTTTGAGCGTTTTCATCAGCTCCTATCTACTCAGGGTCAGTGATGAAAAGGACTACATCGCAGTAGTCAACATTTATACAGAACTATTCTTATTATTTTCCACGGAAGCAAATGTACGACTGCTTAGAAAAGTATTAAATTCAGGATATGAAGTTTTGGTCGACAATTTTTATGAAGGGTTTTTGTTAGACCTACACAGGGCTTTAGTCACACGAAGTCTTGAGGAGACCCGAGCAGATTTATTAAAAGAGCTGGAGGACTTTGTAACCAACAAAGGTAAAGAGATCATCGATGTAATTCCTGGTTTCTACATTCCTGAAGTTCCGGAACACCGCAGAGGCGGATCTTCAGAAAATGAACTTCGCTTTGTTGAGGATATACCAAAAATGAACGAGCTTGAAGTGCTTAGACAGGTAAGTGACTACCTGCAATTCAAAGCACTGTTTATTAAAGAAGATAAAGCAAATAGCAGGTTTGACTGGAGGGCGGTGTTAACTAAGATTCAAGACAGTCTACAGGTTGGAGAAATCAGAGAAATTGCTGAAATGCTTGGCGCTCGAAGGAAACCAATAGAGATTCTTACCGCATTAGCTCTGCGTGCCGCTTACCTCGGAGAACATCAACTCGCCGAAGTATTAATCAATAGAGGCATCGCCCATTCGAGTACTAACGGTTGGATGAGCTTTTACGACGGGGGATCGAGGCTCAAGGCCTTTGAAGCTTTGAAATTGCTGAAAGGCGATGAAGGAGTCAAAAAAGCCTTTGAGGTGTTTGGCCATGATGTAATTGGGAAAAATGCCGGCGATTATACCGAAGCGCTGGAGGAAATTTTACCTGTGATTTCGCCGGGCTACAGTACTTTAGCCGTATGGGAAGAGCTATTCGCATACCTTCAAAGGCTCATGTCCACCAGTAAAGTAATCATAGATCTGCCGCAGCTGGAGCCCAAAGACAAACCGATTCATGATTGTCTGATCGACTTACTATATTTTCTTTCTAACTCGCCGGTTTTCTTGTTAAACAAAAATGCGCGAAAAATACTTGCCGTTCACCTCAAGGATAATGATGCATATGCGATATCCCTTTTGCAGTCTTTAAGTATTGAGCGGGAATACCAGGGGGAAGCGTTTTTGGCAGTACTTATGTGTGCAGAAGCTCTGGGAGGAGATTTATCACATTTTGTACAGCAGCTACAGAATCTGTCTAGTTCATCTAATTTTATGCTGAGAACTGAAGCGGAGCAATTGCTCGAAAAAATTAGCATCCTGATTCCTGGATCTAAGGTGACTTCCCTTCCCAAATTCTATAAACCAGAGCAGAGGATGGAAGATCCGAAAAGGGGTGCGTTATATGATGTGTATGACATGGTCGGCACTTATCGACAGGAGCTAAAAAAACTTGAAAAACTCTCCGGGATCCTTGAGAAGACATTGGCACTGCGAATGTATGAATTTATGCTTGAGGCAAACAAATCTGAGGACAATGGGCCAGAGTTCAAAAACAACCTAACTACGTATCTTGGTGATATCCGGTTGAGTTACAGTCATCTCAAACCGAGAGTATTGATTGCGAGAAGAGCATTTCAAAGATTGCTCGCGGAATTGGTAGACTGCGGCGTTATAGATCAACAGGTTGGCCAACGTATTTTTCTGGGTAGGTTGAACCCGGGCGAAATTGTGATTGAGGATCTAAAGCCTGAATTTGTCCAAAGATTAGCGGAAAATGGACATTCGATTAGAAACAAAGACTGGACAAAGAACTTGGAAGGAAATGAAGCACTCAAACCAAAAAAATTTAAAGAGGTGGGTGGCTTACAGGTTATAGGCGAATATACTATACAAAGAAATTTAAACTGGGGAAGGCCGACTCAGAGATTTATGAGTCAGCTTAAGGAAACAAAAGAAAAGACTTCAGGATGGAATATTTTCGGTTTTGTCTGGAATCTACCAGCAGATACATATCATAGCTGGAAGATTGGAAACGAAGAAATTTTAGTGAATAGGTTACATTTATTATCTCTTACGGACCACAACATGGCCCCTATTGCGATTAACCCGGTTCTGGCAAGGCATTTGAATTGGTTACCCCAAACAAAGAAAATGTTCGCCTGGATGAATAAAAAAGGTGACACCTTAGTGGAAACCCGATACTGGAAAGAAGGCAACATGGACATGAAAGCCCCACATCTGTACAGTGAAACCAGCGAAGGATGGTATGTTCTAGCTTCGGAAGAGGCCTTGCGACAAATCCGTTCGGCAACGAATAGTCTTTATTTAGAAAAGGCACTTTCCAGAGAGATTACTGATGAGAATCTTGAAGATTCAGCATGCCAAGTGGATCTCATTTGAACACCACCCAGCTTTTAATCACGACAATTATATTTCCAAAAACAAACAAAAATGAGCAAGAAAAAAGAAATAGCAGAAAGAATTGAGCAAGAACAAAAACAAGCACAAGCGTACAGCCATGCACTGGATTTGTTGAAATATGAAGGGGAAATGCTCTGGCAAATCCTTGGAACCTATATGGTTGTCAATACCCTACTAATTGGATTTATCGGCCAAGCCATTATAACGAATCCTAATTTCTCAACCAATGGAAGCTGGCCTTGTGTCTTCGGAGGTTTTTTTGGCCTTGCTATGGTTATACCTTGGTACGGCACCTTTTTGCGTAATAGCAAGTATTACAGATTTCGTGTGGATCAGGCCAGAAAACTTGAAGATTTGCAATTTCCCCTACTCAATGGTGATGGTCATCTGTTTGCTGAAAACAATAAAGTTCCGGGAATTGAGAAACCCCACCATTTGCATCATATATCTGCATGGATGCGTAACAAACGAGCTGCAGATATATTGATTTTAAGTTTTGTGATCATCTACTTCCTCGCAATTGTATATTGTTGGCCAAATCTATTCAAAATAATCAATAGGTAGTTGCCGAATGGACTTAAATAAACTCTTTTATTCATAAGTGGCTGGTGAAATCACAGCTTGCATATTTTAGTTTTTGTAACTTTCATGTTTTTTACTACAATTAACTATAAAATTGTTTTTTTTAAGATACATTCTAAATATCCATTATTATTCAGAAACAAGTTTAGTGAAATATTTTTAAGTTTATTTGGATTAGCTTATAATCCTATTAAACAAATTCAAACAGACCTATCTTACATCGCACAGAGCTTAAAAATCATTAAATTTGGCTAAAGCCTATGAAAATAAATTAACCCAAAGCCATGTCCAACAAATATTTTAAACCGCACGAAGCCTTTAACCTCAATCCACACCGTATGATATAGGTGTTTTTACCGGGCTTAAAAATGGATTCGAGGATAATCTTTTTATCAAAAAGCTTTTTACCCTTCCTGAACATGAGTATCCGGCCTGTTATCAATATCACCTTGCTTATTTTCTAGGAAAGGAACCCGATGGCAAAGAGGAATTTTTCACTTTTGTCTGGCAGATTGTTCTACGGCGTATTAATTTTATTGAAAATAAGAACCCATTTAATTCAAGCCATGCCACGGACATGGAGATATTGGAGAAGCTAACAAGTTTTCAAAAGTATCTACGTTCGATTGACCAGTGGCATACTCAAAAAACCCTCCCTGAAATTATTTCCGATCACGTCGAACTAATCCGGAAACAACAATCAGAGATTGCAGATTTAAAGGCAGAACTGAAAGAAGCTCGTCAGTGGGATGGCTATATCAATATCAGGAATGAACAAGCTTTAGCTATACTAGATCTATTCCTGCAAATGCAGAAATTGAAAGCACCGGATGGTAACGAATTGTTAATCACCCCCGCACAAAATACCTGGGCCAAAATGATCAGCAAGTATTTCCGGGAATATGATCATGAAAACATTGGTCAGGTCAAAGAAATCAAGATAGATAAATTACGGTACTATCTCAGAGGCATTGACCCAAAAGATCCTCTAAAAAGGGAGAATGAAATACCTGAAAAGCACAGACTTTATACAATTACTCCTGCAAAAAAGAAGAAATAACGTTTTTACGGCACATCATCCTATCTAAAAGAAACGGCTTTCTATCAATCTGATAATAAGAATTTTAACAGCGCTCTCCAAGCATATCCAAACTTTATCAATTTACCACGCAAACTCGGTGGTAACAAAAAGCTAAATCCATAGCATTCTTTTGTCCCCAAAACAAAGGCTATGGAGATTATCAATGAACAAGCCCTTAGTCAGTGCATCCGGGATGCATTGCGGGCAGAACTACAAGAGCATTTTAAAACAGGAGGCAGTTCTAAGCAGGAACAGGAAGAACGCTTGTTGTCCAAACAGGAACTAGCCGCCGAGCTTGGCGTATCGCTGGTCACCCTGACGGACTGGATGAAAAAGGGGCTACCCTTTTTACGCCTGCACAGGCGTGTGTATTTCAAAAAAAGCGAAGTGCTTAAAATCATGCAACAAGACATTACAGATTAATTTAAGAAGGGAATTATTATGCACGTGGAGATCATCACTAAGGAAGATTTAAAACAACTAAAGACCGAAATGCTTGCCGAGATCAGGCAGCTTATTAAACCAGAAGATAGGCAGAGTAAACAATGGCTGAAAAGTGCAGAAGTGCGCAAGCTGCTGAACATCTCACCGGGAACGCTGCAAAATTTACGCATCAACGGTACGCTGAGATTTACAAAGATTGGTGGGATGATGTACTACAAATTGGAAGACATCAACAGGCTACTAGAGGGAGGTAACTAATGACAGAAACGAGCATTCATAACAAGGCAGCGGACTACAGCAAACTGGTCAGGCGCATGGGTGCAGACAGCCGGATGCTGGCCACCCATGTCAGCCTGTTTACCGCACTTTTTGACTGCTGGCAGCATGGCGGTTTTATCAGCCCCTTTGCCGTTACCCGCAAGAAGCTGATGGCATACAGCCGGATCGCATCGATTGCCACATACCATAAATGCATCAAAGAATTAGATGCATTTGGGTACATCCGCTACCAGCCATCTTATCATCCGATCAGGGGCAGCCTGATCTACTGGCCACCCGGCTGAGCTGGCCGGGCACACCAAAAAAGGTGCCGGGAAATCCCGGCGAAGTTTGCACCCCGGCGCTCCTTACAGGAGCCATCAGGGCATGGAAACCGCTAAGGTTTGCCGAAGCTTTTAGCACGTCAAACTTATGCGCTTTGTAGGGAGCGAGATACTATTATAAAAAGCAAATTTTGGAGTATCTTTTTTCAAGTATTATATTTGTCAATACAGAGGTTATGTCGCTAATTTTTGGCAAAGACCATCTGCCGTAGCCCGTTTATTCGGGCTACTATCTTAAAAGATCTTACCATTTTAATATCTCAGTTGCTATAATTCAGCAAATAGTCTTTATCATTTTTAAATAGGGTGTATATCAACACGAGAAGTTTCCTCTCAAGTGCCACAATTCCAGTCTTTCTTGGTTTTCCATTATCTTTTAACCTGTTAAAGTACTTCTTTAAAGCTTTATTGTGAATAATGGAACAGACCGCAGACATATAAAGTGCCGCCCTGATATAGGCGTTCCCGCGTTTGGATATATGTGGCCGCCAACTGAGCGTTCCTGATTCTTTAATAACTACATCCAGACCTACATAACTTACCAACTGCCTCCTGTTAGTGATATTTGCAAATCCATCTGTTTCAGAAATAACTGCTACCGCAGTGATAAAATTGATTCCTGGAATTGTGATTACATGTTTGATTTTCTCTAACAGGAAAACCTCACTTTCAATCTCTTGATGCATTTGTTCCTCTATCTGAACAAGTTGTTTGGAAGCTAATTCTATCCGGTCTTTTAGCCGATTTACTGTATCCTGAAAGGCTTCATGGGAGTGTTTCAAGGCATGTAACTGGTTAGTCATTGCGTTTCTGTCTCTGATAAGGCCAATCCGCTCTCTGCTCAATCTTTTTAAGATGCGCAGCTTTTCATTGGGGCGGTTCCAAGGAAAAAGTTCTCTTTCCAGTCCCATTCTGGAAAGCATTTTAGCATCGATTTGATCTGTTTTGTTCTTCTCATCCAGACTCCTGGCATATTGTTTTCCTTTAGTGGGTTGAATAACGCTCACATTATATCCTTGATCATAAAGGAAATAAGCTGTTTCTTCATGATAGGTACCCGTAGCTTCCATGTTTACCATTAAGCTAATGCTATCATCCTTTTTCTTCTCTATCCACTCCTGAAGTTTTAAAAAGCCCTTGAGGTGGTTTTCAAACCCAACTGTGGACACCACTTTGATCTTTAGGTCCGCTGTGTAAAAAGACAGGCAGCAATCAATTTTTTTCATGGATACATCAATACCCAGACACTGTTTCAATGTTGTTTTTGTATTCATAAGCTTTCTCATTTTAAATTGAAGCAGAGAGATATACCCCACAGTCTATACTCATATACTACACAGGCTCAGAGCAAAATCTCCGGCTTAAAATACTATTGAGACTCATGGATAAAGATCCAGACAAAGGTACGGTCTCGCTCAAGCGTACCCCATTGATCAATGACGCCGCTGGTTGTGCTGATGCTCTTCTGTCTTTTTCTCTCTATATAAATATCTTATCTAACTACAATTACGTTACAAGAATCCTTTTATTACCCGGGTTTTTAAGAACCCGGTAATAAAAGGTTGAAAACAGATGAGGTAAAATCTCGCTTTGCATACCTGTATAAAATGCTGCATGTTAATGTTCGGTACTCTTCATCTATCTTACGGTAATAGGCCTAAAAGAATGAGGTACAATCTTGCTTTGCATAAATATAAACATGCTGCATGTTTGTGTTCGGTACTCATCAATTCATCTTTGGTATTACTCTGCTAAAGTATGAGTTAATGTTTTTGCTATACAAAAACCCGGATTCACCCTGAAGGGATGTCCCGGACTCGCTCCCGTTGGTCGGTTAAAAAAGGAATTAAGAAAGAATCTACTGAAGATTTGAAAAGGAACACAGCGCATGAAAACAGCGACAACTGGTAGTGAAATAAAGAAAAAAAGAGTACCCGGCAGACCAAAAAAAACGATTAGCCGTAGTGACCTGCTGATGATCTGATTAACCCCGATGGAAAAACAACTGATCGGGCAACGGGCAAAAAATGCGGGGCTGAAACCTAGTGAATGGTTCCGCAGGGCGGCAAAGAGTGCCAGGGTTTTCCCCCGCTTTACCCCCGAGGAAAGCGGATGGTTCAGGATGCTATCAGGGATGGCCAATAACCTTAACCAGTTGACCCATCTTGCCCATGTGGAAGGGTTGCCTACGCTGGCTTTAAAATGTCAGGCGTTGTTCAGGCAGATCGAAGAATTATTAACCAAAATCAACAGCCATGATCGGTAAACCGATTACAGGAAGAAGTTTCGGGGGATGTGTCCGCTATATCGTGGATAAGCCCGAAGCGAAGATCCTTTTTGCCGAGGGTGTAAGGATGCAGAATGCCATCACGCTAACCAATGATTTTAACCTGCAACGCAAAATGAGGCCGGAACTAGGCAAGGCGGTCGGGCATCTGGTCTTAAGTTGGAGCAAGGAAGACCTGGCCAAACTGACCGACAAGATCATGCTGGAACATGCCAAAGAGTATATGCAGAAGATCGGTATCCGGGATACACAGTATGTGGTGGTACGTCACCATGATAGATTGCATCCCCATCTACACGTAGTTTATAACCGGGTCGATAACAAGGGGGCTACGATCACCGATAAGAATAATTACGCACGCAATATCAAAGCCTGCAGGGAGCTTACCTTAAAATACGGTTACCATTGGGGCAAGGGCAAAGAGCAGGTCAACAGGCAGGCTTTAAATGGCAGGGAAAAGATAAGGTATGAACTGTATGTTGCGATAAAAGCCGCTATGAAAACGTCCAAGAATTGGAAAGAGTTGGAAGCGAAGCTGACCGTACGGGGTATTGGTATCGCCTATAAGTTCAAAAGCGGCACCAAAGAAGTGCAGGGCATTTCCTTTGAAAAGGGTGGGCTGAAAATGAAGGGCTCTGCTATTGATAGGAGTTTAAGCTTTTCCCGTATGGATGCACTGTTGAACCGCAACCAGCAGGTACAGGATTACCATGCCGCAAGGGACGCGCATCAGCCCTCACTGGCGCAGCAGTTGAGAGAGACCATCCGGCAGGGCATTCATGCCGAGCACCAGCATATTAAGAATGCGTCTGGTGTAGTTGAAAACCTGCTGAATATCCTGCTTAGCCCGGAGTTTGTGCCATCGGCACCAGACCCGGTAGGATACGCAGAAATAGCCCGCAGGAAACGAAAGAAACATCAGGCAGAGCATTCCCAGGGAGTAACCAGATAAATAAACTATTCACCAACAAAATTCAATGTTATGGAACAGGACGAATTAGAAGAAAAAGTAACAATGGCCGAAGAGCTTATTCTGGGCTTAGTTATGCGAATGGAAGTCATCGAAAGCGAACTGCCAGAATTTCTAAAGGCGTTTTTAGAACAGTATAAAGAGACTTTAGCTAACATCTCTGGCCAGATAGAAAAGTCCAACAAGCATTATGACGATCAGAAGATCAGCCAGCAGATCGATCAGGTTAAAGACCTCGTGGGCACTATGCCCAAGGTCATCACCGTGAAAAACGAACATCACCACCATTTCGGAGAATGGTCAAAAAACCTCATCATTGGTGTAGCGGCCTGTTTCCTAATCACAGCCTCATCTTTCGGAACAGCTCTGTACCTGAACCACGAAAACAACCGCATGAGAGCCAATGACATCAAGTTTCGTACGATCAGGCAGACGGCTCCCACTTGGGGGCATTGGGCAGATACGACCTATATCCGTAATCCTAAGACAATGGAAGAGAATACCATCAAGCTGGAAGCCGAGGCGTTGGAAAAAGCCTATGCGGAAGAAGTTGCCATAGAAACGGCTGAAGAGGCGAAGCAAGCCAGAAAGCGGCTGCATTCGCTGAAAAAGAAAGATCAAGTTTGTTTATGTGAAATGATAAATGTAAGAGGTGCGACTAAAGGCTATTTAGGTGATGATATGAAATAATTTGCTATTCAATAAAATAGATAATGAATGTCAAATCAGAGGGGGCGATCATTTCAAACCCTTTGCTTTTTTGATAGTAAGACTGTATAACTATCCAAATAATTTGAGCAGGTCATATTTTCCTAGGGATTGTAATATCCGTTCATCAGTTGGGATTAGTTCATCAGCAAGTTTTATTTATTTTTAAAATGGAGGCGGTTTATGTTGCGCCACAAGCAAATACGATTGAACTTCCAGAACGTAAAAAGAAAAAGAAAAAAGGTATGGATCAAAGTCAGGGGATATACCGATAACTAGCGCCTAAGGTAGATTATTAGGGCCCTTCAAGAAATTATAACGATGCGTCACGAGTTATTTGTTAATAACTTACCTCTTTTTTATTGTTAAATAATTATTTAACTAGCTAAATTTGAGTTTATTAAACCTTTAAAACTAAATATTATGGGAATCAAACCAGGACCAAAACGAATTGCTGAATCAACCGGAAAGCCAGATAGACGACAACGAGATAATAAAGATGTTCCTAAAAACATCCCATCTTTGAAACCACATAAACATAAAAAGGGCGACTAAATTGCAAAGAGGCATTCGAAGTTTTCTTTTCGGACATGATAAAGGTCAGCAATTTAATTAGCAGGCTGCCGAAATTAATTATCGACAGGCTGCTAATCTTAACTTTCTTCATTTCGGTATATCATAGTTTCTACTCTTAGTTTTAGTTACAAATCCAAATAAATTTGAAAAGTACTTCATGAATACGCGCAAAACTCTCGATGAATCAGATTTAAAACTATTTGAAAATTTCGACAAATTAGCTAAAGAATATTTTATTCTTAGCTTAGGCATAGGTCTTCAGTATGAATATTCACCTTCAGGCATAAAATATTCTGCACCCTATGAAAAGATGGGTCAGAGACTTTGGATTGCATTCAGATATGAACTTTATAATTCATTATGTAACGCTGAAACTAAGGAACCAAAAGAATGGCTCAATGATCTAGTCACCGGAGATATTCGGAACTTAGCTACAGGAATAATTTCAGCAATAACAGCACGATATGATGTATCGATTGCTATTGCCTTACCGGTTGCTGCATTAATAGTTAAAAACGGATTATTGAATTACTGTTCAATCGAACCAGAGTCACCAAATGAAACTGTTTCAGACATTCTTTTTTCACAAAAAACGATTTTTAACGGCGCTAAAGAAAAGAAAAAAAGCAAAAAAAAGAAAAACGAATAATACCTGATCTAAAATAAACAAGACTTAATTTAATAGTTGCAATAAATTAACAACTGAAAAATATATTAGAGTTATGACTGCGCTCCCAAAATCAATTAATTTTGTGCTTTGAAAAGCTGTCTATGTTTTGATTTTTTATTCAGCTTTATTTATTTCCATTTTTCAGGATTTCTATTTTTTCCCTCTCGCTAGAAAGTAGACGCTCATAAAGCTCAACTACTTTATCTAAAGGATTGTAATGACATTGGTAATTATACTGGTATGCCGATGCGTTATCATGCATATTTTGAATATGGAATATAAGAACTTCTTCACTAAAATTCTTTATTGCTTCAGCGCTCACACCAAGTACACCCGCAATTTTTTCCAACATTGCATCTTCAACTTCCTCACTCTGCTCTATCTTGGAAATGGTCTGCTGGCTTACGCCTAGTTCTATAGCAAGATAGTCTTGCTTGATACCACGTATTTCCCTGATACGGCTGATCTTTCTGCCGATGTGCACTTTGTTAGATTTTGTAGGCGTTTCCATAAAGCAAATATAATAAATTCCTAAGATAGTAATGAACCAATGAATTGTAGTAAGATACCAGCCTCATTGGTAGGTTACGGCAAGCCATGTCCGCAATTTTAACCTGTTAATCAAAAAATGCAGCGATCATGGAAACACAATTCTCGCAATCTGGCCAGTTCCAGAAAGAAAACTTTTCCGGCTTTATCAAAGAGCTGGTTCAAAAATTCAAACCAGAGCAAATCTATAGCTTTGGTAAAAACATCGATTTTAAAATCAATGACGGTTGTTTTATTGAGAACCACAGTACAGAAAACTATCATTATTTTTTGCTGATGGTAACCGAAAGCGTTACCAGAATTGAACACGAGGTGCAGGACTTTGCCAATAATCACTATCCTTTCGGCAAGATCACCATATTGGCTCATGGGAAGGATACTATTGCGGATGCAATAAAGGCCAATAACAGGTTTTTCATTACCATTTACAACGAGGGCCAGATTCTCTATAGTCGGGATGGTATGGTACAACCTTTTCAGGCTATAAGTTTGATACCCACACAGGGAGCGGTAAAAGCCCAAAAACATTACAACCACCGCTTTACACTGGCAACAGGTTTTTTAAAAAGCGCAAAAGAATGCCTGACGAACCAACATTACAATCTAAGCGCATTTCATGGCGCATCAGGTTGTAGAGCAATGCTGTATTGCCTTGATAAGGGTTCATCTGGCATACCGTTCTGATATACACAACCTATATAGACAGCTTCGGTTGTGCGAAAGCTTTTCTCCGGCACCATCAAGCCTCTTCTTATCAGGCAGGGAAGATGATAAACGGCTATTTGATATTATGGTAAAAAGTTATTCCGCTGCACGTTACAAAGATGATTTTGAGGTTGAACAAGCCGATGCGGAACAAATATTCATCCGTGTTTCCACATTTTTAAAGCTCACTGAAATTATGTGCGGTGACAAGATAAATTCCCTTGCAGCTGTGGCGGAATCCTACACCCAATTAAAAAAAGAAAGAGAGGTGGTTTATGGAGGATAAAACTATTCCATCGATGAACTTCTTTCATTTGCCTTTTACGCCGAATACAAGAATACTTACAGAAAATACACTGAACCAATATTCCGAGATCAGAAAACCCAAAAGGGGTTATTTTCCCATTAAAATCAGAAAGATATCTTTCAGCAACGAATTGCTTGTAATCGGTGTAATTCTGGATAAAGAGCTTGAAGAACTAGTTTATATTAAGGTCACCACATCCGAACTACTGGTAAGTTGCAGCATTGATACCCATGAAAACTATTTGAGCCGATATGCTTATTTTTCGCTTACCCAACTGATGTACTACTACACTGAATATAATTTCGAGGACTATTATTGGCCGGGATTCTTTGATCAGGAAACAGGGAGATCTAAATACCTGATGATCCATAAGTCGAAGGATAATTTGCATGTGTCGTCAAAAGTGAGGTATAAAGGCCTATATAAGCCGGGAAAACAACTTCCTATAGTATCTGCAAATATAGTGGAGCTACGGAAAGCAGTTCCTTCAATTCAAGAAGAGCCTCCTAGAGAAACACACAAGGTGTTGGGTTTCTGTTTGGCAGATAACAACAATGAAAGGTTCCGAACAAATCATTATCCCTTTTTAATTCCTTATACAGGGATTTTGAACAAGGCTAAAACCGAGGTAAGAAGCTTTACAACATACGTGCTTAATGAAATGCAACTTTCTGAAATCGATCTTTCGGGCGAACAACAAAACCTCGTTGAGATTTGCTTCGACATGAAGAAAATAGCCTTGGTTGCTAACCCGGAATATAAAGAAGACGCTCATAAGCTTGCTGAAAAACGGAAACAGAACCAAAATAATTTCAATCAGCTTTTTGAGCTCTGGCAAAAGGCGCTTCCTTTACTTTCAGGAAGGTTGTACACACACTACAGTTATACATATGGAATGCGTAATGTAAAGGGCAAGCCAAGAAGATCGTATATGACGCCATGCGGCTTTGATAATGAAACACCAGAAATCTGTTTTCTATGGAAGGACATAGGAGATTACTACAAACTAGAACTTCGGTTGCGGCTAGGCGGAAAATTCCATCAGCTACAATATTACATCAACACCGCTTTCTTTGCTATGCTGAGCTACAGCCCGAGAAAATATGTACTATTGAACTCTGTTGTAGATAGCGAACTGCTTACTTATTTTCAGCAAAGCCAATTTCAGCTCTTAGTACTAAAGAAACACTATGACGGTGATTTTAAAGATTTTGTAGATCGGTTAAGAGTTGTATATCAATTTATTAATAGCTAACGGTTTCAAAAATATCAATCCATAATTGTTTTTCTGGTGATATTTCCATTTCCGAAATGAAATCGGTTTAAGAATAGTATATTTATTGTGACAATGGAATAGATAGCTTATTTAAGATGCCAAACTGTATTCATAGCTGCATATTATTTTATCAGGAATTTGTTGTATGGTGTTACGAGTTAACATTTAAAGTAAATAGACCAGAATGATAGATATGAGTATCAATTTTTTTAAGAAGATATATAATGAAGATGTTCTTTATCACTATACAAAGGCATCCACAGCTATAGATTTCATACTTTTTAATGAACAGTTAAAATTCAGCGGAAGGACAAACTCTATTGATCCGACCGAGAGTAGGAAAGCAAATAGGCGTATTGTTTCAACGGGGCATTATGTCGATTTAAATAAGAGTAAGGACTTTTATAATGAGTCTAACCAATTAAATAACCTAGTATCAAATTTGGAAAACTCATTTAATCAGATAAGCTTTTGTAAAAATTATATAGGTCATGAATTCGCAAGTGAATATTATTATTCTCAATTTGAAGGGCATGAAGAAATTTTTGGCTTTACAAAACCGAGAATGTGGGAACGCTATGCTGATAACTATTATGGAGTTTGCTTGGCTTTTTCAAAAAAGAAAATTTTAGCCGTAAATGAAATTAAGCACAAATTGATATACAAAGATGTAGAGTATTTAAAGTACAGCGAACTTGGTTGTAGAAAAGTAGATTATATTTCCGGTAATTATTTGTTGGATGTAGGATATGATAAATATAAAGAAGACATAGAAAAAATTGCGGAGTCATCTTTTTTTTGCAAGCATATTGATTATGATGGCGAAAATGAATTTAGAATTGGAACTTATTATGAAGAAGAAAGATGCGTTGCCGAAGAAATCAAAGGGGAATTCCAATTTGGCAAAACGATGATGTTAGATACAAAAGAATGTTTGGAAGCTATATTTATTTCAAGTTACGCCAACATGAAACAGAAAAACGATTTGTTGGATTATGCTGAAAAATTAAATGTTCCAATTATTGAAATGGTTTGGAAACACGATTCCTTTGAACCTATCGATTATAAACAACAAGTTGATTTTTATAAAAATCTGGATATAACCATCTCTGGTACCTAACTATACAATTTTTTAATCGCCTAGTTCTTTTATGAAAACACCTTTAAATCCTCACGCTCGGTGCGGCCTGCGAAACCCCTTCACACATAAGCTGCCCGCTGTTCTCGCTCCAAGCATTTACGGAAAAGTAATCATTGGTATTCTGCCAGGTGGCTTCAGTCCCTGCAAAATCCCGTCTTTTTATTCTTTAAGGGATAAATAAACCTGAAACACCCATGAAGATGTTTCAGGTTTATTATTTTAAAAAAAACGTTTAAAAATTGTTTCTTGTTCCGTATCTGAATATTCTGCAATCACTTGTTTAGACCAGTCAAAATCAAACTTACCGAACTTCTCCTCATCTCTGCTTAAATCAATTTCATCTTCATTGAATGTAAGGATGTATTGAAAGTTATGCAGCTCGTTAGATTTGTGATACATGAAATTCAAAACATTTGAAATTGTTTTGTAAGATATCGCATGAAATACACCGTCGTGTACCAAAAAATCCGGAATGTTCCGTTTGTCTATCCTGCTTTTTAAAAATACCACTAAATCATAGGCTACAATTTTTAAGCGTTCTTGTCCCAAAGCATCTGCTTTAGGAATTTCTAAACTTATTTTAAAAGGTAATTGGTTTCTTGGCGAAGTAGAGTTTAATGTTATATTGAAATAGGAATTATCAAATTCTTCATCTAAATAAATAGCATTTTCGAGAATTTGCTGGAACAACAACCTTAACTCATCAAGGTATGATTGCTGCTTATTTAACTCACTAACAATATCCCTTTTTAATTCAGCAATGACAATATTGGAATCTCCTAATATTTCCTCGATTTCATCAATCTCCCTTACAATTGATGTGTTACGTTCCAAAAGTGTTTTTTCATTCACTAATCTTTCGTAAGTGCTTTCAATTCTATCCAATGCACCTCTTTCTTTCAATAAAGAAAATAATTGACTTCTATTCTTTTCTGACTTCTCTAATTGTTTTAAACTTTGGTCAATTATTGATTGTAATTTCTTTTCTTCCTCTAATAAATATTTATTTCTATTAGTCAGAAGTTGCTTTTTGAAATCTATAACTTCATCCAAACTTTTCTTTACAAAGTTTCCAAAAGTTGATATCGTCTCGTTGTAGAGTTTACGAATTTTGTCCAGGTCAATAGATGAAACATCACTGTAAGAGGATTTAAGTTTTTCTAATTTCCGATTTGTATTATGATAGATGATAGATTGCTCATTGATTTCAGAAATAACCCGATTTAATTTTTGCTCTATTTCCGTGTGATTAGCAAGGAAATTATATTCCTTCAAACTATTTTCAAGTGCTGTAATATCTTTTTCAATTTTTAATCTTTCAGTTCTAAATTCCTGAATATCTTTACCTGTATCTGCTTTAATTTTTTCAGATAAGGATTTTACTGTGTTATTATATCTTTCGTATTCGGAAGAAACTTCATTGTATCTTAAAAGTGTCTTAGTCGGAAGGTTAAGCAAATAAAAGTTGTACAATGCCTTTTCCCGCGCATTCGCACTATATGAGACAAAATTTAAAGGGTCAGCCCTTTGCTGGTTTTGCAAATCATCTTTGACAAAAAACTCCATTAGTGTACCATATCTTTTTCCTTCAAAGAACACTTCATTATTTTGCATCGGAAAAAAGATGCCCTCCAAAACTTTTGGCATCTCCGCTTTTTCATACTCATCAAGTACATCAGGTCGTTTTCCAAAAAAGATTTTTTTAGTATCGGCAAAACTTCTTCTGATAAAATACTTTTGCCCCTGCAATTCAAACTCTAAAGTAATTGAATGCTCGTCATCTCTTAAAAAATCATATTTCTTTTGACTAAATCTTTTTTCAGCTTTACCACTCAATAAGGTAAAATCAATTAGCCTAACCAAAGTGGATTTTCCAATGCCGTTAATTCCTCTGGCTTCCTTATCTCCCGAATATTTACCCAATATGATATTTATTCCATTGTGAAATGGAACTGCGTCTATAAGGTTGGTATCTGAATATATTCTAATTAACATCGTTGTCGAATAAACTTATTTGGGGTAGTACTTCATTGTCTTTTTTTACCAGTTTTATTTTGTATCCCTTTTTTTCAATACTTCCTAGCGTATGCAAAAAAGTTAAAGCATACAAAAAAAGGTCTGGCGTTCTTTCTTTGTCCCTGTTCAGAAACTTATTCATCACGTCATCTACAATAACGTACTTGCCCTTATACGGAGAATTACCCATGATATTAATAATATCTGCTCCCAATACCATCAGATTAGTTTTAAGATTGCTTTCCGGTTGTGGTAATATCATAATTCGCTGTCCGTTTTTCTACCTATCAAACACTGCTCAAACATATAAAGCAATATGGACTTTACACATTTTACATATTCGTCATCTTTAATGTTTCCGTATTGTTTCGTGTATTGATCTGTAAGATTATATAGCCTTTCTTTAAAGTTGCCTGAAAGTTTGTTATAGTCATTTATAATTCTTCTTTTCAGCGTGTTGATTTCATCGTCATTATACCCCGATAGTATATTATTAATTGTATTAAATTCCTCCATAACCAATACCATTTCCGAGTTCATACCATCCCAGTCTTCTTGATCAAAGTTGAGTTCGATTTTTTTTTGAGGGGGGACTAACGTTTTCTTGTCAAAATGCAGAATCTTGTCTTCTTCATTGGAGGCATTCAATAAATCATTGATGATGTCCTGAATGTAATCCTGTATAAAGAAGTTTTCAATTCCCAAATAGGCTGCAAGTTTTCGTTTTTTACTTGATACAAGTTCATCAATAATGGAAAGGAGTTGGTCTATACCTTTAATCGAAGTATTGCCATCCAAAGCTTGAATTATTGTCAATTGCTCCGGCGACACCTCATGATTTACATACATTTCCCAATTCGGAAATTTATCTTTCCAGTTTTTCTGATATTTTTCAAAATCGCCCTCCTTATTTGTAGCCCCTAAGACTTTTGTTTCAAATTCTGGTTTGCTATATTTTCTTGGGGCGTAGCAGGCTATTGTCTTTTGCTCAGGCAAGATCGTACCGTCATTGCCTTTATCTTTGTTTCTTCTGATAGGGATATAATCGTCAACGCCATATTTCAAAAGAAGCAGTTCGTCAATAAACTCTTCAAATTCAAATCCTTCTTTAGATTGAATTTGCATTTTAAATGCATTTCTTAATAGTTTATCCATATAAAATCAGAGTTCCAAATCAATTTTAACCTTACCATCGAATCCCTTTTCTACAATCTCTTTAAGGGTTTGGAGTTTTATATTATTTCCATAATCAGTTTCCACTTTGGAGATATAACTTCTTTTCTTACCCACTTTCTGGGCTAATTGCTCTTGAGTTAAGTGCCTTTGTTCTCTAGCTTCCTTCAGCATCTCCCCAATATGTCTGCCCGATATTTTCATCTTATAGTGGTTAAGAATAGACTTTATTATGAATATACAAATGTAATTTAAAAGTTGCATCGAGCCAACAGTTAGCCATAGAAAAAACACTTGATTATAGACTACCATTTCTAAGAATGCTTTACGAGGACAGGTCTTAACTTTTACCATTAAAATTGAGGTTTACACCATTCACACTCATAGGCTGCTTTGTTCTCGGAATATTATAATTTCGACGTAACAGGTCAGACGATACAAACCCCACACTATTACCACCATTTATTTTGTTCAACTAAAAAACCAGAACACTTATCTAATATCTCAGGGTTACAGACCATTTATATGGCCTATTGGTATTTCTCCCTCAATAGGGCTACATCTGCACTTGTTTTAGCTTCCGTAACTTCGCATGTTTTTAGCATGCTGGCTAACGAATTTTTGCATAAGGGGCGCCATATCCTCACTAACTTTGGTATCCAATACCTTCGCATATAATTGTGTAGTACGTATATTAGTGTGACCAAGCATTTTAGATACGCTTTCGATAGGTACGCCATTTAATAAAGTAACAGTAGTGGCAAAAGTCCGTTTTGCGATCCGATTGCCCAGTGTTTTATTAACCCCCGTAAGTGCCGCAATTTCAACCAAATATTCGTTCATCTTTTGATTACTGGAAACTGGCAAAGCTCTGTTGTTGCTAAGGCAATAGGGGTGATTTTGGTATTTATCCAGAATGCTTGCGGCTATTGGCAGTAACGGTATTGCCGCTCTCGTATCTGTTTTTTTCCGGTAGGTAAATATCCACCTTTCCCCATCAACCCCAATACTTACATCGGCTAGTTTTAGTTTTTGAACATCCGCATAGGAAAGTCCGGTATAGCAACTGAAAAGAAAAAAGTCCCGTACCTGCGATAACCTGTCAGTAGTAAACTGTTTTTGGGTAATCTTCTGCAATTCATCAGCGGTTAAAAACTCCCTGTGAACAGGCTTGGATTTTAGCATATGGCCAAAGAAGGGGTCGGTACTGATCCATTCATATTTCCGGCAGATGCTTACGATCTTTTTGAGATTTTAATATGCTTGTTTGCGGTATTGGTATCGTTTTCCTTCACCGTATGCAGGTAGAAGTCAAAACCATCAATAAACTCGTGGTCTATACGTTTTACGTTAAAATCCGCTCTGCCATATTTTGCGGCAATGAAATCTTCCACATGCCTTTCCAATACTTCAAATCTTCTAAGCGTTCCAGGCGCATATTCTTCTTTCTCCACTAATGCTTTCATTTTTTCATTGTGGGTTTTAATGGCCTCCAATATGGTGTGTGCTTTTTCTTCCTTGCCTAAGAATTTGCATTTTACACTATCGGCGGTTATTTCGGCTCCGTCCATGCTTAACTGGCTATGTGCTGCATAAACTTCTGCTTTCATATTTTCCAGATAGGCATTCAAAGTTTTAACTTCTTCCTTTGTGCCGATGACTTTTCCGGCTTTTGCATTCCACCGCTCCGGCTCGCAATTTCTGCTTGTTGACATTTCCGCACGAATCCCGTCCACCGTAATTCTTAAAAAGATAAAGTAAACAGCCCCTTTCGTGTAGTTCTTTGGCCTTTTCAAAAAGAAAAGCACGCTAAAATTAGTTTTCATAACGATAACATTAAGGTTAAACAAAAATAGCTTTGCAGTTTCATTCATACAAGATGTTCATCTATTAAACTAGTTGAATATCAATGTTTTAATACGAATTAGGGGAGTTTGATATTATAAAGAACGACGCTCCGAATGACGCACATTTTATATGCGATTTCGTGCATATTTTGGTATAACCCGTAAAAGCAAAAACCCTGCAATCATTTGATTTGCAGGGTATTAGTTCTCTTTAATATTGTTTCTGGTGATCCCGCTGGGATTCGAACCCAGGACCACTACATTAAAAGTGTAATGCTCTACCAGCTGAGCTACGGAATCAAATAATACCCTTTTTGAAGGACTGCAAAGGTAGAAATTATATTTGTAC
>Ga0247815_10000643_pt1 | contig 27431 bp, 27 predicted proteins | sample UWRJL194509B1_FD_181014 | JGI IMG/M metagenome (GOLD analysis project Ga0247815, IMG submission 181014) | Plant litter microbial communities from Arlington Agricultural Research Station in Wisconsin, United States - UWRJ-L194-509B-1 | ecosystem: Environmental > Terrestrial > Plant litter >...
CACTGACACCCGAAAGCCGTAGATGACTCGGGCCAGCACATCGCGACCCTGGTCATCGGTGCCGAACAGATTCTCGGCCGACGGTGGCGCGGGTGCCGGCACTTTCAGGTCGTAATTGATGCTCTGGTAGCTGAACGGAATCGGCGCCCACAACACCCAGCCGTTTTTGGCAGCCAGCAGTTCCTTGATGTACGGGCTCTTGTAGTTGGCTTCCAAGGGGAATTCCCCGCCGAACGTGGTTTCCGGGTAACGCTCAAGCACCGGAAAATACCAGCTGCCGTCGTAGCGCACGGCCAGCGGTTTGTCGTTGGCGATCAGTTCCGCGCCAAGGCTCAGGCCGAAAAGAATCAAGAACAGCCATAGCGACCACCAGCCTCGCTTGTTGGCCTTGAAACGTTCGAAGCGGCGACGATTCAGAGGAGACAACTTCATATCAATGTTTCCTGCTTTCAAAGTCGATGCGCGGGTCTACCAGCGTGTAGGTGATATCGCCGATCAGCTTCACCACCAAACCCAGCAGGGTGAAGATGAACAGCGTGCCGAACACCACCGGGTAATCACGGTTGATGGCCGCCTCGAAACTCATCAGGCCCAGACCGTCCAGAGAGAAAATCACTTCCACCAGCAGCGAGCCGGTGAAGAAGATGCCGATGAATGCCGACGGGAAGCCGGCGATCACCAGCAACATGGCGTTGCGAAATACATGGCCGTACAGCACGCGATGGTTACTCAAGCCCTTGGCCTTGGCAGTGATCACGTACTGCTTGCCGATCTCATCAAGGAAGCTGTTTTTGGTCAGCAAGGTCATGGTGGCAAAGTTGCCAATTACCAGGGCGGTAACGGGCAGCACCAGGTGCCAGAAGTAATCGAGGATCTTGCCGCCGGTGCTCAGTGCGTCGAAATTGTTCGAGGTCAGGCCGCGTAACGGGAACCAGTCCAGGTAACTGCCGCCGGCGAACACCACGATCAACAGAATCGCGAAGAGGAACGCCGGAATTGCGTAACCCACGATGATCAGCGAGCTGGTCCATACATCGAAGTGACTGCCGTGCCGGGTCGCCTTGGCGATGCCCAGCGGGATCGACACCAGGTACATGATCAGCGTGCTCCATAACCCCAGGGAAATGGACACCGGCATTTTCTCGATAATCAGATCGATGACTTTGGCGTCCCGAAAGAAGCTGTCGCCAAAATCCAGGTGCGCGTAGTTCTTGACCATGATCCACAGACGTTCCGGCGCCGACTTGTCGAAGCCATACATGTGTTCGATCTCTTTGACCAGGCCGGGATCCAGGCCTTGAGCGCCGCGATAGGTCGAGCCCGCCACCGAAACTTCGGCACCGCCACCGGCGATGCGGCTGGTGGCGCCCTCGAAACCTTCGAGTTTGGCGATCATCTGTTCCACCGGACCGCCCGGCGCTGCCTGAATGATCACGAAGTTGATGAGCAGGATGCCGAACAGGGTCGGAATGATCAGCAGCAGGCGGCGGAAAATATAAGCCAGCATCTCAGCGCTCCGTACTGGCAGGCGCATCGCCTGACTGTTGCGGCACCGCCGGACGGGCGTCAGGTTTGTACCACCAGGTGTTGGTGCCGATGTCCGATAGCGCTTTTACGCCGGGATGGGCGATGTGGTCCCAATACGCGACCCGCCAGGTCTTGATGTGCCAGTTCGGCAGCACGTAGAAACCCCAGAGCAGCACCCGATCCAGGGCGCGTGCGTGGTCCACCAGGCTCTGGCGGGAGTCGGCGTTGATCAGGCCGTCCACCAGGCTGTCCACCGCCGGGTCTTTGAGGCCCATGAAATTGCGGCTGCCGGTCCGGTCGGCGCTGACGGAGTGAAAGTACTCGCGTTGTTCATTGCCCGGCGAGCTGGACTGGGGAAAGCTGCTGACAATCATGTCGTAGTCCCGGGAGCGCAGGCGATTGATGTATTCCGATGCGTCGACCCTGCGGATGGTCAGTTCAATGCCCAGATCGCTGAGGTTGCGCTTGTAGGGCAGCAGGATGCGTTCGAATTGGGTCTGGGCCAGAAGAAACTCCAGTTTCATCGGGTTGCCTTCGGCATCGCTCATCTTGTCGTTCTTGATGGTCCAGCCAGCCTCCTGCAATAACTGGAAGGCACGCCGCAATTGCGGACGAATCATGCCGCTGCCGTCGTTGACTGGAAGTTCGAACGGTTCGCTGAACACTCGCTCGGGGATCTTGCCGCGCAAGGGCTCCAGGAGTTTCAGTTCCTCGGCGGAAGGCAGGCCGCTGGCGGCCATTTCCGAGTTGTCGAAATAGCTCTTGGTCCGGCTGTACGAACCATTGAACATTTGTTTGTTGGTCCATTCGAAGTCCAGCAGCAGGGTCAGCGCCTCACGCACCTTGGGATCCTGAAACAGCGGACGACGCAGGTTCATGACAAAGCCCTGCATGCCTTGCGGATTGCCGTTGGGCAGTTCTTCCTTGATCAGACGGCCTTCGCGAACTGCGGGGGTGTCATAGGCGGTTGCCCAGTTCTTCGCGCTGGTTTCCAGCCAATAGTCAAATTGTCCGGCCTTGCCAGCCTGCAGGGCCACGTCCATGTCCCGGTAATAGTCGTAGCTCATCACATCGAAGTTGAACTGCCCGCGGTTGATGGGCAGGTCTTTGGCCCAGTAGTCCTTGACTCGCTCGTAACGCACCGAGCGGCCGGCGTTAACCTCGGCGACCTTGTAGGGGCCGCTGCCCAGCGGAAAATCGAGGTTGCCCTTGGTGAACTCGCGGGTCGCCCAGAAATGTTTGGGAAGCACGGGCAACTGGCCGAGGATCAACGGCAACTCCCGGCTCTGATTGTCCTTGAACTTGAAAAGCACCCGCAGCGGATCCTCGACGACCACCTTGTCGACTCCGGCGTAATAAGCCCGGTACATCGGGGTGCCGTCCTTGATCAAGGTATTGAAGGAGAACTCCACGTCTTCGGCGCGGATCGGGTGGCCATCATGGAAGCGTGCCTGCGGACGCAGGTAAAAGCGCACCCAGCTGTTATCCGGAGCCTTTTCGATCTTGCCGGCAATCAGGCCGTATTCGGTCATCGGCTCATCCAGGCTGGAGCGGGCCAGTGTGTCGTAGATCATGCCGACGTCATCGGCGGCCGTGCCCTTGTTGATGAACGGATTGAGGCTGTCGAAGCTGCCGAATCCCGCCTGGCGGAAGAGTCCGCCCTTGGGGGCGTTGGGGTTGACGTAATCGAAGTGGGTGAAGTTGGCCGGGTACTTTGGCGCTTCGTCGTACATGGTCACGGCGTGCAGAGGCTCTGCTTGAGCCGTGCAGGCCAGACTGGCGAGGAAAAGGCCGCCAGCCTGCATCAGCAGGGAACGCAAAACGGTCATTGAGTCTTCTCCAGGGGCTTGAGCCACCACGCGCGCAACCCCAACGTATAGGGCGGGGTGGTGACCATGGCGAACCGGTTGCGGTACGCCAGGCGATGATTGTTGAGGTACCAGTTCGGAATACTGTAATGCTGCGACAGCAGAACCCGGTCCAGTGCGCGGGCGGCGGCAATCTGGGTGTCGCGGGTCTGTGCGGCGAGTAGCTGATTGAGCAGGCTGTCGACCACCGGATTGGCAACGCCGGCGTAATTCTTGCTGCCGGTAATCGCCGCCTGGCTGGAATGGAAGTATTGCCATTGTTCCAGGCCAGGGCTGAGGGTCTGGTTCAGGGTCATGAGGATCATGTCGAAATCAAACTGATCCAGGCGCTGTTTGTACTGGGCGCGATCTACTGTGCGCAGCCGCGCGTCGATACCGATGCGCCGCAGGTCTTCGATATAGGGTTGCAGAATGCGTTCGAGGTTCGGGTTGACCAGCAGGATCTCGAAGCGCAACGGCTGGCCAGCACGGTTCATCAAGCGCTGATCCGCCAGCTTCCAGCCGGCCTCGCCAAACAAGCCCAGGGCCTTGCGCAAGGTTTCCCGGGGAATGCCGCCGCCATCGGTTTTCGATACCGCGAAGGGTTGGGTGAACAGGCTCGGCGGCAGTTGCTCGCGGTACTGGGACAGCAGCAGCCATTCCGCGCCCGTCGGCAAGCCGGTAGCGGAGAACTCGCTGTTGGGGTAGTAGCTGGTCGAGCGCTTGTAGGCGTCGCTGAACAGCGTGCGATTGGTCCACTCGAAGTTGAACATCAAGCCCAGGGCTTCGCGGGTTTTCACGTCGGCGAAGGTGGCGCGCCGGGTATTCATGAACAAACCCTGGGACTGGGTCGGGATCTTGTGCGCAATTTGCGCCTTGATTACCTCGCCGGAGGCCACGGCCGGGAAGTTGTAACCGGTGGCCCAATTCTTGGCCTGATGCTCGATATAAATGTCGAACTCGCCCGCCTTGAAGGCTTCGAAGGCCACATCGCTGTCGCGGTAGAACTCGACTTCGACCCTGTCAAAATTGTATTTGCCGCGATTGACCGGCAAGTCCTTGCCCCAGTAATCCTTGACCCGTTCGAACACCAGTTGGCGACCGGGCTGCACGCGCGTGATGCGGTACGGCCCGCTGCCCAGCGGCGGTTCATAAGTGGTGGCCTTGAAGTCGCGGTCTTTCCAGTAGTGTTGCGGCAAAACGGGCAGCTCGCCCAGACGCAGAATCAGCAGCGGGTTCCCGGCGCGTTTGAAGACGAAGCGAATGCGATGTCGATTGAGGATGTCGACCCGCTGCACTTCCTGCAACGCCGTGCGGTATTGCGGGTGGCCATCTTTGAGCAGCGTGCGATAGGAAAAGGCTACGTCATAGGCGGTAATCGGCTTGCCGTCATGGAAGCGCGCCTGGGGGCGCAGATTGAACACTACCCAGCTGCGATCTTCGCTGAACTCCACGCTCTGTGCGATCAAACCGTAACTTGAGGTCGGCTCGTCCCCCGAAGGGTCATACTGGCCGGTGCCGACCATCAGCGGTTCATTCAGCTCGTTGACGCCGTATTGCAGGAAGTTACCGGTGGAAATCGGGCTGCTGCCCTTGAAGGTGTAAGGGTTGAGCGTATCGAATGTGCCAAAAGCCATCATTCGCAAGGTGCCACCCTTCGGCGCCTCGGGATTAACCCAGTCGAAATGCGTGAAGCTGGCCGGATACTTGAGCACGCCAAATTGCGCATAGCCGTGGCTTTCGCTGATGGCTGCGCAGACGGGAAAGCTCAAGGCCAGACTAATAAGTAGCAGGAAGGGACGTATCACGATCCAGACGGCTTGGGCTTTAGGTCGGTAACAGTAACAGCTTGTATCGGCAGGAAAAAGGCTACGGCCCAAAGGGTTGAGTCCCACGCCCTTTGCTCCCATCAAACAAAAACCAATCATTTGAAGTGGAAACCGTATTCGTTGGAGCGAGGCTTGCCCGCGAAGAACCGTAACGCGGTGTATCTGGCTCACCGAGGCGTTTGATTCGTGGGCAAGCCTCGCTCCAACGGGGTCTGGACGGGTGGGCTCAATGCGGCAGATAAACCGTCAGGGTCTGGCCGGGCTTGAGTGCTGAGCCCGTGCGCGGGTTCCAGCGCTTGAGGTGTTGCATCTCGACGTTGAAGCGCTTGGCGACCAGGTACATCGAGTCGCCTTTCTGGATCTTGTACTGCATGGATTTCTTGTCAGCTTCCCTGGCGCCGGGCTTGGCTTTGGTGCTGGCACTGGCGACGACCGTGCTTCTGGCTTTGGTCTTGTCTTCCATGATCAGCGTCTGGCCGACTTTCAGGCCTTGCCCGGACAGCTTGTTCCAGTGCTGCAAATCCTTGACGTCGACCTTGTTCGCCTTGGCGATCATGGTCAGATTTTCGCCGGGTTTGACTTTGTAGCTGCGGCTGCGAAGCGGCTTGTCGTTGCGGGCCACTTCTTCGAACACCGGTTGCGCCGGACTCATGCCTGGCTGCGTCGGAATGGTCAATGCCTGACCAACACGCAGGTTGTTGCCGGCGATCTTGTTGCTGCTCTTCAACGAACTGACCGAAACCTGATAACGGCTGGCGAGACTGGCAAGGGTATCGCCGGGACGCACGCGGTATTGCTGCCAGTCGACCAGTTCCTGAGGCTTCATGGTCGACAGGCTGGCAGTCAGCAGCTGAGCCTTGGACGTTGGCACCAGCAAGTGCTGCGGGCCGTCAACGGTCATGCGCTTCTTGAAGGCCGGGTTCAGCTGAAACAATTCGTCCTCGTCGATGTTGGCCATGGCGGCGACCTTGGACAGGTCCATGCGCTGGTTCAGCTCGACGACTTCAAAGTAAGGGCGGTTGGCAATCGGGTTCAGGTTTACCCCGTAGGCTTCGGGCGCCAGGACCACCTGGGACAGCGCGAGCAGCTTGGGCACGTAATCCTTGGTTTCCTGCGGCAATGGCAGGTTCCAGTAATCGGTCGGCAGGTTGAGCTTGTCGTTGCGTTCAATGGCGCGGCTGACCGTGCCTTCGCCCGCATTGTAGGCGGCCAGGGCCAGCAGCCAGTCGCCGTTGAACATGTCGTGCAGCTTGCTCAGATAGTCCAGTGCGGCAACGGTCGAAGCCTGAACATCGCGGCGGCCATCGTAAAAGCTGGTCTGACGCAGGTTGAAATAACGACCGGTGGACGGGATGAACTGCCACAGGCCGACCGCGCTGCTGCGGGAAACGGCCATCGGGTTATAAGCGCTTTCGATGACTGGCAGCAGGGCCAGTTCCAGCGGCATGTTGCGCTCTTCAAGACGCTCGACGATGTAGTGCATGTAAAGGCTGCCACGCTCACCGGCGTTCTCCAGGAACGATGGGTTGTTGGCAAACCACAGGCGTTGTTGATCGATTCGCGGGTTCAGGTCGTTGCCCTGTTGCAACTGAAAGCCTTGACGCATGCGCTCCCAGACGTCTTGCGCTGGCGCAAGTGGCGTGGGCTTGTGGCTGAGAAATATCGGTTTTGGCTTGATCCCCGCGGCCAGGGTCGGCGCGCGATGGGTGCTGCTGGGCTCGATATGGCTGGTGGTTTGACAGCCCGCGAGTGTAGCGCTCACGGCAACAGCGATAGCCTGAGCCAACCGGGTCAATGCGTCTGAATTGAGGGTTCTGCTTATGGATGACGACATTGGCTGGGGGATAGTTCCAGGCGAAAATGTCGGGCGATTCTAGGAACAGCCCTGCCAATGGTCAACCATTCAGAATTTTGTTACCGATTTTCGCGTTGCTTAGAACTTATCTTTCCAGGCGCGTAATGCAGCAAAAACCGCGCTCGGCGACTGATTGGAGGTTCCCGTCCGTTCGTCAGCTTTTTCTTTAACAGATGTTTCATTAGTGCGGATAAAGGGGTTGGTCAAGCGTTCCAGGGCTAGATTTGATGGCAGGCTGATGCGGTTTTCGCTACGCCATTGGCTGACTTGGGCAAGACGTTCGGCGATGTCGGTGTTGTGCGGTTCCACGGCCTGGGCGAAGCGCAAATTGCTCAAGGTGTATTCGTGAGTGCAGTACACCAGCGTGCTGTCCGGGAGTTGGGTCAGGCGGCCAAGGGAGTGATGCATCTGTTCCGGCGTGCCTTCGAACAAACGTCCGCAGCCGGCGGCGAACAACGTGTCGCCGCAGAACAGTAGCGGCGCTGGAGTCTGCTCGTGGTAGAAAGCAATGTGGCCGAGGGTGTGGCCCGGCACCGCATAGACCTCGAAGTCCAGCCCGAGGACGTTGATCCGGTCGTTATCGACCAGTGCCACGTCGCGTGCCGGGATGTTCTCAGCCGCCGGTCCGAGGACTCGGGCTCCGGTGACCTGTTTAAGCTGGGCAACGCCGCCCACATGGTCGTGGTGATGGTGGGTGGCCAGAATGTCGGTCAGTTGCCAATCGGAATGCTGTTCAAGCCATTCCAGCACCGGCGCCGCATCGCCCGGATCGACCACGGCACAGCGTTTGCTGGAAGGATCTTGTAACAACCAGATGTAGTTGTCGGTGAAAGCGGGCAGGGCATCGATCTGTATCATGGCTCAGTTCGCTTAGCGGGAAACAATGGTGCATCTTAGAGTCTGATTACGTTCGAGGCGAGCATCCCCTCAGGAGAACTGAAATGACCGATGAAGCTTTCGCTCAGGCCGATCCTGAGTGGCTGGCGCTGATCAGTTCGGCGCGTGAGTGGTTGTCCGGGCCTTTGGGCCAATTATTGCTGCAGGAAGAACGTCGCGTACTCGAAGACGAGTTGGGACGTTATTTTGGCGGTTATCTTGTGCATTACGGGCCGTCTGCCGAGACGCCGCCCGCTGCCGAGCAAGTGCAGCGCAACGTACGCCTTGGCGCGCCGCTGCCGGGTGTCGAGATCGTGTGTGAAGAGCAGGCCTGGCCGCTCAGCGAGCATGCCGCTGATGTAGTTGTCTTGCAGCACGGGCTGGATTTCTGTCTGTCGCCCCATGGTCTGTTGCGCGAAGCCGCCAGCAGTGTGCGCCCCGGCGGTCATCTGCTGATTATCGGCATCAACCCCTGGAGCGCCTGGGGATTGCGCCATGCGTTTGCGCAGGATGCACTGCGCAAGGCGCGTTGCATTTCCCCGTCGCGGGTCGCCGACTGGCTCAATCTGCTGGGCTTCGCGCTGGAGAAACGGCGCTTCGGATGCTATCGTCCGCCGCTTGCTTCAGCGGCCTGGCAGGCTCGACTTTCTGGCCTCGAACGCCTCGGCGGCGGTTGGCAAAGCCCCGGCGGCGGCTTCTATTTATTAGTGGCGCGCAAGATGGTGGTGGGGCTGCGGCCCGTGCGCCAGACCCGCCGTGAACCCTTGGGCAAGCTCATTCCGCTGCCCATGGCGAAGGTCAATCGTTGCAGTAGCGAGCCCTAGGCTGTGCTGAAGCCCACTCTTTTCCGGAAAAAGTTGTAATGAGCGAAAGCGTTGAGATCTTCACCGATGGGGCCTGCAAGGGTAATCCTGGCCCAGGCGGCTGGGGCGCACTGCTGGTGTGCAAGGGCGTCGAAAAGGAGCTGTGGGGCGGCGAAGCCAACACCACCAACAACCGCATGGAGCTGACAGGCGCGATTCGCGGCCTTGAAGAACTCAAGCGTTCCTGCGACGTGACCCTGGTGACCGACTCGCAATACGTCATGAAAGGCATTACCGAGTGGATGGTCAACTGGAAGAAGCGCGGCTGGAAGACCGCCGCCAAGGAGCCGGTGAAAAACGCCGACCTCTGGAAATTGCTCGATGAACAAGTCAATCGACACACGGTGACCTGGCAATGGGTGCGCGGACACATTGGCCATTACGGCAATGAGCGTGCCGACCAGCTGGCCAATCGCGGTGTCGACGAAGTGAGAGGCATCAAACATGCGTAGTGTTCTATGTCTCCACCTTTGGTGGAGGTATGTAAACGGGCCCCGTTTCTCCTTTAGTCCACAGCCGCTCTAGACTCAAGGCACGCTCCAGACGCCAGAGGATTCGGTTGCCTGGAAATGTGTAAACCTTGCCCCCTTTTTAGGGGCTATGGTTTACATCCCGTTCAGAGGCAAACTTCTCCTGCTAAGCTCTTCATGGTCACAGCAATCTCCCAGCGGGTCAGAATCCCCTGCGCGCACCCCCTTCGCTCGACATCTTTTTTTGCATAAATTGCCAAAGCGTCTACGCTGACTTGGCGAATCGCCATCACGCGGTTCGTCCTCGGCAAGGCCTACCTCTTACGCCTTGCCGCTCCTGACCTAGTCATCATAGGCTGGCCAATCACGGCAGCCTGCACGGATGCCCCACCATGATCGAGTCGATTAGCCTCTCCAGCATCGCCACCTATAGCCCCACCAAGCCCGAAAATATTGTCAATCTCAAACCCATAAATTTCTTTTACGGGGCTAATGGCGCGGGCAAAACTACAATCAGTCGCCTCATCGAAAAACCTGGTATCTCAGCAAATTCCAGCATTACCTGGCTAAGAAATAATCCGATACCAGCGATGGTCTATAACAATGACTTTATAACTTCTAACTTCACGGACTCCAAAGAACTTCAAGGTGTTTTTACTCTCGGCAAAGCCGAGCAGGCCCAGCTTGATCGTCTTAGAGATCTCAAGGATGTTAGAAAGCGCCACGAGCAGCTTATAACGAAGTCTACGATCATGCTTGAAGGCGAGGATGGCAAGCATGGAAAAAATGGCGAACTCGCTTCTTTGGAGGCAAAATTGGTCGCCCGCTGCTGGGAGCAAAAGACTAAGCACGATGAACTCTTTAAAGGTGCGTTCACCGGTTTAAGGAATAACAGAGAAGCTTTTAAGGGTAAAGCTTTGCTGGAGTACGCAACCAATACTTCATCGCTGGTCGACTTGGCTGGTCTTCAAGAGCGAGCTCTAGTATTGTATGGTGAGCAACCAGCTAAGATGTCACTTGTTCCAAGTTTGGATTTGACGCGGCTGATAGCTTTCGAATCAAGCCCAATTCTGGCCAAGAAGGTGATTGGCAAGGAAGATGTTAGTGTTTCAGCGATCATTCAACGGCTGGGTAATAGCGACTGGATCCGGCAAGGCATGCGGTTTCTTGAACATACAGACGATCAGTGCCCTTTTTGCCAGCAAGGCATTCCCCACAGCTTTGAGCAGGATCTTGCTGAATACTTCGATGAGACATTTGAAGCTGACTCGAAAGCAGTTTCAAATCTACGCACTAATTATTTCCAGGTCGCAGATGAGGTCTTGGCTCAGGCCCGTGCTTTATTACCTATAGACTGCAATCATCTGGATAAAGTCAAGATTGCCCTTGAGATCCAGGCGCTTGATGCTCTAGTGCTGGTGAATAAGGATCGAGTGGAGAAAAAGGTCTCTAGCCCGAGTGCCGTGATTGAGTTCGAGGGAATGGATGATATTCAGAATGGCTTTGCGGGAATCGTCAGCACCGCCAATCTTAAAGTCACCGAACACAATCGCCTTGTGGCAAGTTTCACGGCTGAACACAGTAAGCTCACAGGTGAGGTATGGAAGTATCTTGTTGAGACCGAGCTCAAAAATACACTAATCGACTACTCCACTGAAAAATCTCAACTGAAAAGTGCGATCGAGGGCATTTCGGGAAGCCGAGACAAGGCGAGGCAGATTGTCGCCGCCGGTCAGGTCGATATTGATCAGATTGAAACAGAGTTGACAAGCGTTAAGCCGACTGTCATTGCTATCAATAAGATACTCAAAAACTTTGGATTTCGTAGCTTCTCGCTTGACCCAGCTTGTGTGGGTAACTCATATAGGCTTATCCGTAGTGACGGCAAGGACGCCAAGCAAACGCTGAGTGAGGGCGAGAAGAGCTTCGTTACCTTTCTATATTTCTATCACCTGCTCCGTGGCAGTATCACCACCTCCGGTATTACCAATGATCGCATCATAGTTATCGATGACCCGGTTTCCAGTCTTGATAGTGACGTGCTTTTCATCGTAAGTAGCTTGATCAAAGAACTGTTTGCAGAGGTCAGAAATAAGGATAGCCATCTTAAGCAAATTTTTGTACTGACGCATAACGTTCATTTTCATAAAGAGATCACCTACGATCAACGGCGTCCAGCCGACGCATCTCTTAGTGACGAGACGTTCTGGATCGTTCGCAAGCCAGCTGATTATTCCACCATCGAATTTCACACGAGCAACCCCATCAGAACTTCCTATCAATTGCTGTGGGCCGAGCTTAAGAAATTCCCAGTACCTGCCCTTACGTTGCAAAACACCATGCGCAGAATTTTGGAAAACTACTTTAAAATTCTTGGTGGTGTGGACACGTACCATTTGGTCGGGAAATTTGAGGGACTTGAAAAGGTGCAGTGCCAGTCGTTGATCAGTTGGGTCAATGATGGCTCGCACTACTCTCCTGACGAGCTGTACGTTGCCATCGGGGATGCCATGGCGGCTAGCTATCAGAAGATCTTCTTCAGAATCTTCAAGGTGACCGAACACACGGCCCATTACCGGATGATGATGGGCGTTGATTATGTCGATTTGGATCCGGCTGAACCTCTGAGCGAGCTGCAAGCAGATGTGGACGAAGACCAAGACCAAGACCTGATAGGTAGCGTCGTCGACGCGGCAGAGCAGCCAATATTCGTTCCTGGTTTATCTGCCATTCATGCTGACGCCGTGGTAACAGCGTTGGTTCCGGTACCTTCAATTCCGACGGCTGGGTTTGATCACCCTGGGGTAGACCCTGAAATCCCTTAAGAGGATCAGGGGGCACGGTATTTCACGTGGGTTTCCGGACAGGTACGTAACTTTGCGACCAAGGAGTCGACCATGTTTATCTGACTGAATCAGAGTACGTGTAGAGGATTGTGCCTGATAGGCAAAATCAGGCGCTGCGGGCAAACGCAGCATTTAGTCCAACCAAACAGCTTCCCCGTATTTCGACCGTCGGAATGTTGTTCCAAAGGAACTACATTTCAGCGTGGAACGATACGGTGCGCGCGTCTAGAAGGATTTGGAAGCAAAGAAAGAAAGCTTAGAGGCGGCATTACTATGAAGCGGCGAGCAAGGCATCAGCGTCAATAACCGGCCCAAATCACCACAATGCGTTCTCATTTTGGCGCTATAGGTCGATCGTAAGCCCCTGCGTAGGCGTTACACCGTTTGGCTGCATCCTGGCTTGCCTTGATATAAATATCTGACAGCTCCCATACCACTTTGCTGTGCTCGACCCTAAGCTTCCCCAAATCATCCGCTAACAGCGAATTCATTTGCACCAGCCTTGCGACGTTCCTTCGCGACCGACGAAGCTCTGCCCAGACATCACGAAGTTCGCTATGCAAAAGCAGGCATTCCTGACGCGTCATTTCCAGAGGAGAGGGCAAGCCCATGTCAAAGCCGGTGTCATCAATGAGGTCATCATTCATTTTAGAAAAACCAAGGAGGAGAACGTTTGTACTCCTTGCAGCCTAGTCGCTACTACTGGATGAATCAACAGTACATTCAGTTTTCTCGGACGAAGCGGGTGTTCGAGTCATAGGACGGCCGGCTCGCCTAGTCGGCTACCGCTGCGCATTATCAGGAATCCGGAGCACCATGCCGCCGCCGAGTCACAGGCTGGCAAGCGCCTTGGTAGCCAACAAAATCTCCTTCCGCTGTCCCTTCTTCAATTTATGAAATAACCCGAGCAGCTCAGCCTCATCATCCTGCTCGCAATAGAAATAAGCCGCCGGCAGCCCGCATACCTTAGCTATCGCTATAACCGTCGCTTCCCCTGGCTCATGTCGACCATTCTCATATTGATTCATGCGGGCTGAGGCGGAGGCCTCCTCTATCCCGGCGAGAATTCCCAATCGTTCCTGGGATAGCCCCGCAGCCTTTCTGGCTTGCAATAAACGTGTGGCAAAAATGCTCATTTCTCGAAGCCCAAAGGCTAAGAGATTCTTAGATTCGCGTTGACCGTATACTAAGACTTCCTTAGTATTTCTTGCGTGATGGCGTTTTGACGCCTAAAAATGCCTAATGCAAAGGATGCGGTCGATGTCAGAAGTGAAGATGTTCAGTGGCGAGATCGAGGTTATCGGGCCGTCGAAAGACATGGCTGAGGGATCCGAATACACCTATTTGCGCATCAAGCTAGCCGATGGCACTCAGCAGATGGTGAGGCGGGTCGGGGTAGGACATCTGGTGGAGTCCTACATTCGGCCCGGACTGGTTGGCGATTTTTATACGCTTGAGCTAGGAAAGGTCGGGCGAATTTTATTCGCGGTAAAAACCGCTGACGGGCAAAAAATATACGAAAAAGACGGATTCGTCGTCTGGGATCGAATCATGAAACGGTATGCGCTGTTACTGCTTCTTGGCTTCATTCCACTTAGCGCGATAGCCCTCATCATGGGGGGCTTTTTCGGTTTTGCCGTGCCCATCGGGCTCATTTATTACATCTGGAAATTCAGATTTTCCCTGCCTCGGTTGCTGAGCGAAGAATACCTAAGCGGTCAACTGGCAGCTCGTGGCTTCTGACTCTCCTGAGCCCTAATCCAGGGCTCAACCCACTTTTTCCCAAAACCGCCTATTTATTTCTTCTGCAGGTGCTTGGTAACGGTCGACCGCGATACACCTAGTAGCCTGGCTACCTCTGCTTGTGTCTTTCCCTGAGTCATCAAATCGTCAATCTGGAGCTTCAGAGCAGCTGCTTGGACAATCTGAGGATGAACTGTTTTTAACGGCTCGGGTGGAACCGGGGCGTCTAGTAAATCCCGTTTACCTAAGTCTTCCTGAGCTTGCTGAAGAATCTCCCTGGGGGTCATCCCGTGCCGAGACGCATAGACCAGGCAGAGCAAGGACAGCGGCTGCAGTCCGATAGCTTGAGCCAGCTCCTCACTCACTTCTAATGACACGGATCGCGTGCCTGCTTCTAGCCGACTGATGTGAGACTGGTCGGTGGAGTTCGCGATCTCCTTCTGCGACAGGCCGTGATGAGCTCTGAGCAGCTGTATCGCTGATGCAAACGCTTTACGAAGCGACATTTTTAGTCGTTCCCAGCAAACGAAACGATATGCCGGATTTGCCTTGTTCGATACAAATGCTTATAGTCATACAGGTCGAACAGTTGTTGATGAAATCCAGTGGGCCCGGGGGGGGGAACAGTTATGGCTGTCCCGGCATACAAGAAAGCGGATATTGGTTGTCGCCTCTGGTGACTTAAGTCAGCTGATCAATATACCGCTAAATCGAGTTGATCCGGCGGAGCAGGATCCAGATGGGCTTCGCTTTATCTCAGGCTGGATATTTCGCCAGCTCGTATCAATACCTTCCGTAATCGAGTACGCGACCGGCATGAAAATCCAGATTTTCTCAGACCTCCACATTGAGTTCGAAGCGTTTAACCCAATTGACGTAGGTGCGGACGTAGTGATTCTGGCTGGCGATATCCACACGAAGGCGCGGGGTGTGACTTGGGCGAACACCGTATTTTCAACGCCCACAATCTACGTCTTGGGTAACCATGAATATTACGGTGGCCACCTCAACCACACGCTAAGAAAGATGAAAGAGGCTGCTGCTCAGCACGTCCACGTCCTTGAAAACGAAGTTTTCATTTGCGAGCAAACGCGGTTTCTAGTGGCGACGGGTTGGACAGATTTTTCGCTCACCGGCGATGTGATGGCAGCATCTGCAATAGCGTGGGAGCAGATGAACGATTTCAAAATGATTCGGGTTGGCGACAGCTTCAGACGCCTTCGGCCTCTCGATTTGATTGAGCGATCGAAGGCTACTTACCAGTGGTTAGTGCACGAGCTCGAAAAGCCCTTTTCGGGGCGCACGATTGTTGTAACGCATCACGCTCCGCTGCCTCAAGGTGATATCGACCATTACCCGGCACATTTAGACGCAGCCTACTGCAATGACTGGCGGCACCTGATGGAAAATGTAGATATATGGGTTTATGGCCACACACACTTCTGTGCCGATCTGACGGTCGGAAGGTGTCGGGTTGTGTCGAATCCCAAAGGTTATCCACGTGAAGACACTGGCTTCAACCCTAGCTTTTTCGTCGAGTTGACCTGATCGATCTACCACTTGGAGTTCTCAGTGCGGCTCCAGTGCGCGTGCGGTGAAGACTTGTACGCAGTCAAAAAATTAAGTCGGGGAAGTATGTCTGGAATGCCACGCGAGGTAAGAGAAGCGATGGAAGTCGACTTCGGTTTTTACATTACGGGGTACCTCGTTTGCGCTGTTGAGGCCCCGCCGATTTTTGTGGGGATTGTGTATGCCGATAGCCGAGGCCGGTTTGAGGACGGCGCGAGCGTTCGAACCTCGCTTACCCGCAGCGTTTCTTTCCAAAACGGCTATGGAGTGCTTACGACTTTCTCTGGCAGTTGCTATGTGATCGTAAGCTGGCACCCCTCACAAGCAAATGGCGGCAATTTGTACATGAATCGCAGCTGGCACTGAAATGAAGATCCTGATCAATGCGATTGTACGGTTTTTGTTTGGAGTCAGAGGGGGGCGTCTTTCTGCAGAAGAACTCGAAATTTCTCGGCGTATTTGTGCACTGAAAGGTTTGCGGGTTGACGATGGGGGAGTCTCTATTTCACCTCATCAAACTGATCTCGGTGAGCCTGAGTTTTTGAGATTAGTACTGGATCACATGCGTCTGCAGGGGAGTTGCGAGGGCTACCTATCTTATCGGTTCTGGGTGCAGCTCGGACGTCCCTGCATTAGCCGTTATGTAGCCGCGAGTAGAAAAGCTGTTGAGTCAGGACGGGCGAACAACCTGAGGTTCAGCGACATGATATCGATTCTGGAAGAGAGTTTTAAAAATGAGTTCCTGTGTGAAAAATAGAATGAGTAATGCGGTATTAGAACAGGTTTCCGATCTCCTACATGGGCCTGCCGTGGTCGTCCAGGGGTCGCACCAAAACGACAAGGATCTGATGGCGCAAGTTGACAAAGACTATCCGGGCCGGGCGTTTTGTATCGTGCGGCAGTGGATAATCATTGATGTCCAACTCTCCACAGAAAGTCTTGCGAAGACCAGATCGCTTGGTATGACCCCAGCGATCATTTATTCAGCTGACATTCAAGTCGATAGCCAAAGGCGGTTTCCGGCAGGGAGCTGGGTTCGAAGCACTTACCAGACTCGTTTTGAAGGCTGCTATTTTGAAACGCGCAATACGGTGTATGTCCTGGCAGGCCGTGGGTTTCGCAAAAGCGCGAGCCTGGAAGCCGTGGCCGCTCTGGGGTAATGCCATGGTCGAGGTAGGGGCATGAGCGACAGCAAAAAAGGGACGTACTGGATAAAAACATTTGGAGCGCAGTTGTGCGACGTTCGTATCCATCGGCTGCCCAAGGTCGTGACCGTGGCACAGGATGCACTCGCCGGGCTCGACCTCTTAGGGTTTCTAGTGTGTGCCTTGGAGCGCCAACAACGAATGACCGGCCTTATGTTCTGCGATCCCAGAGGAAGGTTCCCAGAGGGATTGCCCTCGCGCACCTCGCGTATATCGCATCGCTTTCAACGTAACGGATATGAAATTGTGGTTACAGAGACAGGCGATGCTTTTGCGGTCGTCCACTGGTACCACCAGAACAGTGAGTTGGACAGGTTTGATCGCGTTCATTAATCGATTTCCTACAGTTCACTACCTGGCATATTCAGAGTTTCAGACTGACAATCGCTCGGACAGGAAGTACAGCCTTCAACGCCACAATACGTCAATGCACAGAACCAGGACATGGCGGCATCGGAATTGTTCGAACGTTTTCGGGAAGGGGCGCTAGGTTACTTGGAACTCTCCCGCTATAGACTGGAAGAAGCCCAGCTGGCGCATCAGGCCATCGCGGCACGCAAGCATACCGGCTCAATTTTGCTTATCCCCTGAAGCTGAGCGGACGCACTCCATTGCAGCGTCCAATCCTATCTGACCTTCCATGAGCGGGCTGCAAAGAGGCCCGCTTGCTCAAGTAACCTCTTTTCCAGCACAACCAGAGGTAAGGTCATGACTCATTCAACCGAAGCGTCAAAGGCCGCTTTTGACTACAACGCGCTACTGCGCGCCAACCTTGGGCGGGTGTTCAGCGAGCGAGATGGCGTCAAGCGGCGTGCTGCCGTCGATGAGCTGTTTTCTGTTGAGCCAACGATGTATGAACCAGCGGGCATCGTGACCGGAAAGGCCGAGATTTCGGACGTCGCAGGTGCGTTACTGGAACAATTCGGCCCTGATTTCTCTTTTGTGGCTGACGGCATAGCGGTCGGACATCACGGGTTGGGGTATTTGAAATGGCGCGCAGGCCCAGCCAACGGGCCGGTCATTGTTAGTGGTGTCGATGTGGTGGAAGTCATCGATGGCAAGATCGTACGTCTCTGGGTATTGCTGGATGCACTGCAGCGCTGAACGGACATCAGATGTGATGCGGTAGGCCAATGCCCGTTATGTAGATTGGCATAATCTGTCCGCTTGCAACCGTTACTGTTGAAAAAGTCGGTTTGTTCAGAGCAGCCCAGGGCGGGGCGTCGGAAGAGGCTCTTGAGCACGCTTTTACGTGAAATCTCAGCCTGAAAGGCTCTGCGGAGATCCTATGTACTCATCTCCGACGCGTGCTTTTTCTGCCTCAAAGCTATCGGCGACTTTTTCAACACAATCGGCCGAGAGCGGTCGAGCGCATTCTTGCATTGAGCGCTAATGGAAACCGTTCAATCCTCTCGCGCTGCAGCGGCCTTGTTGACTACGTCATCCCAGGGAGGTGTTGAAGGAAACAGCTCAATCAGGAAGGCGATGAATGCCTTTACGTTAGGGCTGCCACGGCGACTCTCAGGCCACAAAGCGGTGATAGCGAAGCGTTCCACAGTAAACTGCGGCAGGACTGGAATCAGTTCTCCACGGCGAACATACGGCGCAGCTACATAATGCGGAGAGATGCCGATACCTCCGCCGCTAGCAAGGATCGCCGCCACGGCATCGCTGACATCGACGGTATAGGCCGAGCCGGGAATGTGCTCTAGCTGCTTGTCGCCAGCGCGATAAGGCCATCGCAGGCTCTGTCCCGTACTCTGGTAGCGGAAATTCACACACTCGTGTTCGACCAGATCCTCAGCAGTGACCGGTATGCCCTTACGTTGCAGGTATTGGGGCGAGGCAAACGCGCCGATTCGATGAGGGCCCAAAGATCGCGAAACCAGGCGTGAGTCGGCGAGGTTGCCCACTCGCACGGCGACATCTATTCCTTGCTCGATGATGTCGGAATACTGATCCCCTAGCCTCAAGTCGACTGCGAGATCGGGGTATTGCTCACGAAACCTCGGCAGTGCAGGCGCCAGGATGTTCAATCCAATGGGAAGCGGGGCAGTCACTTTCAAAATACCCGAAGGCTTTGCTCGGGACGCGAGCGCCGCCTGGTCGATGTCTTCAACCTCGCGCAGTATCCGCAGCGCACGCTCATACAGATCTCGCCCCTCGGGGGTCAGGATCAGTGACCGGGTTGTACGTGTGAACAGCATCAAACCGAAATGCTTTTCGAGCCGTTGCACGCTTTTGCTAACGGCAGAGGGCGACACCGACAAGGCTCGCGCAGCAGCCGTGTAACTACCTAACGAAGCCGCCCGTGCAAAGGCGATGAGCCCGGTTAAACTGTCTAAACTTATTTGTTCCTTCATGGCATTAGTAAAGCGACTTCTGCCCCAATTATCAATCTATGATCGCAGGTTTAATCTCTCTCCATCGAACGCCATTCAGGCGTTTCAAAGGATATCGATCATGACTATCACCCCAAAACTTCCTTCCGCTCTTGTCGGTCGCACCGTTGTCATTTTCGGCGGCACATCCGGTATCGGCCTTGCAGCCGCAGTACAAGCGAAAACAGCAGGCGCCAAGGTCATCGTGATCGGCTCGAATGCGGCGCGTGCAGAACAAGCTGCGCACGATAACGGCCTGGACGGATGGCGTGCAGCAGACGTGACCCGTACCGAGGCTGTCGAAGCCGCTCTGTCTGATATCCCTGTCGTTGACCACTTAGTACTGCTGGCCGGCACATTTGTGGCCGGAACAGTAATGACCGCCGAAGTTGACCATCTGCGCCGGGCGTTCGACGAGCGAATCTGGGCGTCGCTGAGCGCTATCCGTGCGCTTGGCGACAGGCTCTCCAAAGAAGGCTCAATCACCTTCATCTCGGGATCTTTGGCTGATCGTCCCAACGCTTATGGCACTGCTGTGCTTGGCGCTGCATCGGCTGCTATGGAAGCGCTGGCGCGTGGCCTAGCGCTGGAGTTGGCACCGATTCGTGTCAACACACTGTCTCCCGGCCCGATCAACACGCCGATTCTCAGCAAGGCTTTGGGCGAGGGGCGTGATGCCTACGTGGCTTCGCTGGAGCAGGCTTTGCCGTTGCATCGCCTTGGCACAGCAGAAGAAGCGGGCTCGGCCACAGTGTTTTTGATGTCCAACACGTTCATGAACGGCGCCGTGCTTAATATCGATGGCGGCGCACGCCTGGTCTGATCTTATTCATTAAATCGAGAACCTTAGTCATGACCACCTTATTTGATCCATTGCGCCTGGGCGCGCTCGGACTGCCGCAACGTATTTTGATGGCGCCCATGACCCGGGCGCGCGGCACCCGCGACCACATCTCGACCGAGATAATGGTGGAGTATTACCGTCAGCGCGCCTGTGCGGGCCTCATCATTTCGGAAGCCATCGGTATCAGCCAGCAATGTCTGGGATGGCCATACGCAACAAGACTCTGGCTGGACGAACAGACTGCCGGGTGGCGCGAGGTTACCGACGCAGTGCATGCCGCTGGCGGCAGAATCATCGCGCAGCTTTGGCACATGGGCCGAGTCGGGCACCCGAGTTTCCTCTCTGAAGGCCAGCCGGTGTCGGCCTCTATGACCACCGCACCGGGCCAAGCCAACTACGGGTAATACGAGGATGAGCACAGTCCAGCCAAGCTTGGTGCCATAGCTCTTAGTCGTCTTCCGTACGCTGACTAAAACCTAAGCGTCTAGCAGCAGGAGAATCACAGCGGGCAGTCCAAAATATTGTAATTTCCATGGTTCGCCTCACTTTTCATTGGGTCAGCTACCGCTGATGCGTCACCAACACTTCAGCGCCATGCATGTCCACCTCCATCCGACTTGCAGTGAGGCAAGCGGAGTGGGGTGTAAACAAGGTGGCTAATGACCATGCTTAACACCTGCGGGGTCATCAATCTGAATAACCTTGCCGCGACTCCAAGCGTCTGCGCCTGGGTGGACGACTGGTGTGGGGATATCTTGACGGGCCTTTTTCTCGGCGGCGCTCTCGACGTCAAATCGTTCGTCACGCTGCCCCACCATTGATGGATTAGCCTGACCGTCTGCTGTGAAGCCCATCATGAGCTGCGGCATGCCCAGAGGCAGCTTTTTGTCCTGATCGGTATGCCAGGTATGCCAGGTCTTACCGTATGTCTTTACGAGCTTTTGCATCAAGGCGTGCTCAGCTGGCGCAGGAATACCAGGGGCTATGAGCTGGCCAGACTTTACCTCGTGAACATGGCTATGCCACAAAGCCTGCTCGGCTCTAGGCAGCGTGGCGAACAATCGTTCGCTGACGATGTATTCCACACCCATCAGCTTGGCATCCTTCACATTGCCGTCGTAGATCACGCACTGGATCACTTCCTCATTCAGGATTGAGCAGTAGTGATGGGCCTCCATCTGCGCTTTCATGTTGCCATTATAGAAATGAAAGCCATCAAGGTAGGCATTGAGTGCCGCCACAGGCGGGCGAGATTGAAGCGCATCCGCTCCGGCATCCAGTGTCCTGGTGAGCGCCGTGGCAGGTTCACCCGGTGCCTGAACCTTGGAGCTGCTGTTCCCAACACACCCGGTGACTGCCAATGAACCGATAAAGGCGAGCGCTAACTTACCTATCGTTAATGCTGGTATTTCAGATCTGAGTTCAGTGTTCATTTTAACCCCCCTTGTTTGCATGCCGGATAGGAGAGCCTCCGATTGTGCTTCCCGAGGCAAGGGCTATCAGCGATAGCGTGCCGATGTGGCGTGCTGATTTGGACAGGCATCAGGCTGCAAGCTCAACGAGCCAGAACCTAGGCCAGCTATTTCATTACTCCACTCCTTGGCACTTCCGGCCGCATGTGAGCTTGAGGCTGATGGTGAGCTCTACAAGTTCAAACTTGTGAGTCATTTGCTGCCCACCGTGCACCTGAAACGCGCTGCTTGCTGGAACGCACTCCAATGGTCTGTTTGGGGAAAACTTTTGCTGAGTTTCTTTGGTCAAGAAAGCTGACGGGATATTGAAAAAACCTCGCTTACGGAGCGTGCGATGAAGCCGGATGACATCGTGACTTACTTGCAGACACATTCTCTGTACCTCACCACCGCCGAGTCTTGTACTGCCGGTCGGATTATCTCGCTATTAGCGGAAGTCCCTCATTGCGGAGACGTCGTCGAAAGTGGCTACGTGGTGTATTCCCCTGAGGCGAAGCATCGCCTACTGGGAGTCAGCTTTCAGACGATAGAAAACTTTAACCTGACGAGCAACGAGGTGGCGCAGGAAATGGCCATAGGGGCGTTGCGAGACAGTCCTGCGACTGCAGTAATTGCTACGACTGGGTTGTGCGGAACAGAGGATGTAGACGGTATCCCCGCTGGTACCGTCTGCTTTGCCTGGGGCTTTGTGATAGAGGGTCGTACAGCAGTGTTCACTCGGCGTCATCGTTTTTCCGGCGACCGACATGAAATGCAAAAGGATGCTGCGATGTATGCACTGCACCATTTGCCGCACTTCCACCAAAGGATGCTTGCAGGAGAATCTTGCTGACACTCGACGCAGGGACACCAGGGCAAATAGAGCCCGCCTAAGGCTTGGCGCGTGCTAAGGCATTCGCCAATGATTCCGGAGTGCCTATGTGTTGGTCAGGCAGAATCCACCGTTAACGATCGCAATTCCCTCAGGCGGCGGCTCTGATCCGTGCTTAACATGACGTGGAACGCTCACGCGTCCGATCAGAAATTTCGAGCCATTTGATGAGAGCCAGTAGCGAACTCACTAGGAGTCCATTCCACCATGGTAACTCCACGCTACCCAGCCGTTGGCTTTGAGATTTTCGGTGCTTATCCGTCCAATCTTTCGGGATGTGTCCGGTACCTGCGCCCACGGCTGGGGTATTGCATGTCACCTCCAAACTCGCGTTGTACGTGTTCTTCTGAGGGTGAGCGTTTTGATAGATTTGAATTTTCGAGTCTGGGCTAATTTACCGATGTGGCTGCGTTAGCGATGCCCATGAACTATGTTGGAGGCTGACCCTCCATTGAGGAAGATGTGAACGGGATTCACAAGGTCATGATTGATCATCTATCGGGATGAGGCGTATGAGCGTGTTAGAGCATGAGATGAAGGATCGCGAGCACCCCGTTGCCGAGGATATGCAGCTGCAGCGCAAAGTCTGGCGGTTCGAGCGGGTGGGTTGGTATGTACTTCTGACGGTTGTGATCCTGACCCTGCTTGGGTTGTTTTCGAGAGGGCCGCTCAGCTCGCTCGTAACGGTCAGCGATCCGGGGGATCTAACTGTGGAGTACGAACGTTTCCATCGCAGCGGCGGTTCAAACTCGATGATCATACGAACGCAGGGAAATCCCGATCAAACAGTCACCTTGATGATCGGCAGGGCCATGCTTGAAGGCTTCAGCATCGATTCGATCCAGCCACAGCCCTTGACTTCAACAGGTACGTCCGACGGTCTTGCTCTAACGCTGATGGCTGATAAACGCGGAGACGCGACACTCTATCTTTCATGGCGAAGCAGTGGGCTAGGGCTTATCAAAAGCGAAATAGCTATCGTCGGTGGCGGCCACATTCCGGTTAATCAATTTATCTACCCATAGGTGCCACATGGATGCAGTGTTACGCGCGGGTGCCATCTACCTTGCACTGATGGTGCTATTCAAAATATCAGGCAGACGATCTCTGGGAGAGCTGACTTCGTTTGATTTCGTCTTGCTGATGGTGATCGGTGAAGCGACCCAACAGGCTTTACTCGGTGACGATTTTTCGGTCACTAATGCCATCTTGGTCATCATCACGCTCATGGTGATCGATATTGGGTTTTCACTGATCAAACGTCGCTTTAAACGAGTAGCGAAATTGATCGATGGAGGGCCGACCATAGTGGTAGAAAACGGCATGTTTCTGCGTCACCGCATGCACGAAGCGCGAATCCAAGACGACGACATTATGGAAGCTGCAAGAATTGGGCAGGGTTTCGAGCGAGTAGATCAGATCAAATATGCAATTCTGGAACGTAATGGGAAAATTTCCATCATTCCTGCCTGACGATGATTTTCGGTACGCTTGCTAGGGCGACGACTGTGATGCCCGATCCACATTCGCTTCATCAGATGCTTCATGATGGCATAGCCATCTGCACGCAAAACATCGCTCCTGTGTGCACGCGCGGAATATTGTTGCTCGGCTGATGAGTTCGGCCGCGCAGTGCGAGCTTGTTTTGTTTTTGGCCATGACAGAAGCGATGAACGTGGACGGTTTGCAGATGGTCATCTGATCGTACCACTGACATTCAGTTCGCCCGAAGATATGAAGGGTTTGTGGTGCTTATTACCCAGAACCCGAGGTATGTAGGCGCCTTTTTCAAAGGGATAACGGGAGGGCCAGCCTAAGAGCAATCCAGCGTTCGGCTCAGGCGCGTTATATTTTCACCCACCAATTTTGCACTAATGATTTTGAGACTATGTGAAATGCGGAAGTGCGCTCTTGCCCACTTCAGGTGGCGTTTTATACCCATTGACACCCTCTCGCGGGGCGAGATAATGAGAAAATTTGGGTGGAAAATGAACATCGCCAGCAGAGCACAAATTGCCGTGATATTTGACCAACTCCGGGTTCTGAGTGAAAGCGTTCAGAAGCTTCAAGACATCGAAGAAAAAAGAACAAGCTCTCTTCGTGGCCAACAAACCACCGACGACGGCGGGGCTATTAGCCTGTCCTTTCTAAAACTTCAGCAGGACATCGTAGAAATAGAGGAAGTACTGGCCACGATTGCGGAAGCAACTGGAGATATTCCAAAGCTGTGAAGAGCTGCCAAACAGATTCAGGTCAAATGGTGAAAAGCATTTACCCACAACGATAGCGCACTAAGTGCACGCTATCGAGGGCTTTTGCAGGATAGGCGTCGTTCCTAGAATTCAAGGCGTCAGGCTATCTTTATGAATGTCTTCATCGAACTGGAGGTCTTCGCCGCCACCCGTCGATTCGGGCGCTGATTCTACCAAATCCTCGTCGCCGGCTGATTTTTCAGCAGTAAACCAATGCTCTAGATCCTGCCCTTGCGGCATACCTTGTTGCTCCCATAAACGATACGCAGCTTCTCGAATTTCTTGCTCATCCATCTCAAATTCCTCCTGTCTTTGAATGGGTGTTTCCAATCGGGAACGGCCCGATTGGCCTGTCATCATTTATGGTAGTCGGCTTGACAGGCTTCGCCATCGCTGTTGGTCACATTGGTCATCTTGCAGACAGACCTTCGACGTCGCGTATGCAGCCTTCGCTTAATTCTTGTGAATGCTGGGTTTTCAGCCTCTATGGTTCGTCGTTCAATTCGCCACTTTTAGAAGTTCTACGGTAGAGCAAGTCCGAACTGTTATTTTTTGGAATCAATGGCATCCAGGTGAGTCAACTACAAATCTTCACTTGGAAAGATGCCATGTCTTTGCTCGCCACTACCGCAGGCTTCCTGCGAGGCCAACGTCTTCCAAGCGCAGCCGGCCGGATGTACTTATTGTGGTTCGGAGGGCAAAATGGGCGAGGTTGACTCTGTCTTAATGGCGGCGCGTGCCCAGTTTGCGATCACCATCAGCTTTCATATTGTGTTCGCAGCGCTCACTATCGGCTTGGCCAATTTTCTTTTGGTGCTCGAAGCTCTTTGGTTGTTCCGTGGGCGAAACATCTACCTTGACGTCTATCGTTACTGGCTAAAAATATTCGCACTGACCGTGGCGGTTGGAACGGCCTCGGGTCTAATCATGGAGTATCAATTCGGGCTCAACTGGTCACGGCTCTCGATGCTGGCAGGAGATATCATCGGCCCTTTGATGTTCTACGAAGTGCTCGCCGCTTTTTTTCTAGAGGCAGGCTTTCTTGGCGTCATGTTATTCGGCTTAAAGAAAGTGGGCCCTCAAGTGCATTTTTTAGCTACCTCCTTGGTAGCCTTTGGATCGTTGTGCAGCGCATTCTGGATTCTTTCTGCCAACTCCTGGATGCATACACCTGCCGGTTTCTCCATAAGCGCCGATGGCCGTTTCATTGCCGAAGATTGGTTGGCGATTATCTTTAATCCGTCGTTCCCTTATCGGCTTGTGCACATGACATTGGCCACAATGCTCGGCACTGCCACTCTGGTAGCCGGCGTCAGCGCTTGGCAGCTATTACGCACATCCGAAAATCCGCGAGCACGGCTTGCGTACTCCATGGCGCTGTGGGCTATTTTCTTGCTCACACCCTTGCAGATCGTGGCCGGCGACCTTCATGGTCAGCACACTCTCAAAGTCCAACCTCAGAAAGTCGCCGCCATTGAAGGCTCCTGGACTCGCCCACCGGAAGGCGCAGGAGAGCCATTACGCTTGTTCGCTTTGCCCGATATGGCTGAGCGGCGCAACCATTGGGAACTGGCTATTCCACGCATAGGTTCGCTATACCTGCACCATGATCTAAGCGGCACCATCGCCGCGCTGGATGAATTCCCTCCACAGGACACCCCACCGGTACCGGTGGTGTTTTTCGGTTTCCGATTAATGGTCGGTCTCGGCCTATTGATGGTTGTGCAGGGCGTGGCCAGCCTCTGGTTGCGATGGCAACAACGGTTGTACGTTACACGCTGGTTGCTGCGAGGCTCTGTGCTCATGGCTCCAGCTGGATTGCTGGCAATGCTGAGTGGTTGGGTAGTGACAGAGGTTGGCCGCCAACCCTTCACCGTCTACGGCATTCTGCGCACGGCTGACAGTTTGTCATCGGTATCGCGGCAGCAGGTGATCGGTTCTACCTGGTTCATCCTGTTGTTTTACCTGCTAATACTTGGCATCAGCTTTTGGGTGCTGGTGCGAATCCTGCGTGAACCACCGCAAAGAGATGAGCCTGGGCCACAGCCAACGTTGGCTGACGAAACAGGTAAATCCTGAGGACAGGAATCCATGTTGGATAGTGATTGGTTGACCCTACTTGCCGCAGCGGCCCTAGCGTTCTCGGTGTTGAGTTACGTGCTGCTGGATGGTACCGACCTTGGCGTCGGCGTACTCCTAGGCCTTACCCGGAGTAGTAAGCAACGCCGTGCCATGGCCGTGACGATCTTGCCGATTTGGGATGCTAATGAAACGTGGCTGGTGCTAGGCGGCGGCGGCCTGCTGGCGTTATTTCCGCTGGCCTACGCCATCCTGCTGCCTGCGCTTTATCTGCCTTTTATCATCATGTTTTTGGCTTTAATTCTTCGAGCAGTAGCGCTGGAGTTTCGTGACTACGCGCCCAGTGACAGGATCAAGCGTGGCGTGGACGGCGTGATGTTGGCTGGGTCGCTTCTCGCTGGTGGATCTCAGGGGGTGGTGTTGGGCACGCTTGTCCAAGGCATTCCTAATCGGGGCGGACAGTACGAAGGTGACGGCTGGGAGTGGCTAGGTCTGTTTCCAATGTACTGTGGCGCAGTGCTCCTGTTGGGCTACACATGGTTGGGCGCCTGTTGGCTTTATTGGCGCTGTGAGGGAGGACTTCAGCGGCGTTCAGGTCGCCAAGCAAAGGCATTGGGAGCTGTTACCTTGGTGCTTCTGGCGGTATTGGTTGCTTGGACAACGGTACTGAATACCCAATATGCGCATCGCCTTTCAGAGCCCTTGGTGTGGCTACCGGGCGGATCATTAGTCATTGCACTTCTATTCGGATTTATCCTGGGCTTTCGAAGCCCCCGTCAGTATCTGCCGCTGTTTACCGCATTGGGGGTTTTCGTATTAGCGTTTGTATTAATGATCGTGGCGCTGTACCCCCTGATCATCCCTCCTCATCTGACGTTGCAGGCCGCCGCCTCTAGCCCAGC
>Ga0247815_10000644_pt1 | contig 27415 bp, 23 predicted proteins | sample UWRJL194509B1_FD_181014 | JGI IMG/M metagenome (GOLD analysis project Ga0247815, IMG submission 181014) | Plant litter microbial communities from Arlington Agricultural Research Station in Wisconsin, United States - UWRJ-L194-509B-1 | ecosystem: Environmental > Terrestrial > Plant litter >...
AAAATCAGAATTGAAGTAATAGGAATTACCCAGTTTTTTGAACATATCCTCAGATTTGTATCCTTTTTCGGCTACACGCTCATAGGTTTTTATGGCATCGATATAGGCATAATTGTCGTATTTTTTATCTCCGGCAGCAACCTTGGAATCCTGGGCATAACTCTCGGAAGAAAAACAGATTATTATTAAGCAGAGAAGTATATAATTTTTCATAGTGATTATTTTTAGAAGAAACGTGGGGTTGTCATTTTACCGTTGTTTTTAAAGAACTCATAACGCAGGAATATTTCATGTGATCCTGAATTATAATTGTTCAGGTTGGTGGTCTCACGATCATAACCGTATCCTAAATAAAGTCCGTCTGTGATCTGGAAACCTACCATGGCACTTAGTGAGGCGCTCCATCTATAGGCGACACCCACCACAAATTTTTCCATGAACATAAAATTGGCCGATACATCTACCTGAAGCGGTGCCCCTTCGACCATTTTACCCAGAACAGCAGGTTTGAATTTGATGTATTCAAGCTTATCGAGATCAAATACATAACCTGCCATTAAATAATAATTGATTTTATCCTTAAAAATGGCAATATCATTATCATCGTAACGGTTGGTTTCGATAAAATTAGGAACTGATAATCCAATGTAAGCTTTGTCAGAATGCCAGTAAACACCGGCTCCCACATTGGGCGAGAATTTATTATCAAGATCCTGAAACTGTGGATCTCCCTGACTCTCCGGATTTAATTTATTGATGTCCAGATTGAACAAATTGGCCGTTCCCTTGATCCCGAAAGACAATTTGAAATCGGGTGAAGTTTGTATCGTATAGGAAAGATCAACAGAAAGATTGTTCTCATTAGTTGGTCCTATTTTATCATTAACCAATGAAACTCCAACTCCTAAATTGCTGTTGCTGATGGGAGTATTGACAGAAAAACTGCTGGTTTCAGGAGCTCCGTCGAGTCCCACCCATTGGGTGCGGTACAATCCGAAAATACTTAAGGCTCCTCGTGATCCTGCATAAGCCGGATTTATGGCGATCGTATTATACATGTATTGCGTGTATTGGGCATCTTGCTGTGCATAACCGGCAACTCCCGCAAACATTATGACGAAGAAATATAATTTTGCTCTCATAGTAGATATTATTATATTATTATTACTATCGATTTTATTTAGATAAATATAAATACCCATCTTTCTTATTATTTTGAAGTACATTATTTCCATCTAACGATTTGTAATTAATAATGTAGAAATAAGTTCCGGTTGGTAATCCGTCAGATTGCTTAACGGTAGTTCTTCCTCTTGATATTCCATCAAATGCGTTGGTTGTATTATTATAGTTATCAGTTTCAAAAACCAATATTCCCCAACGATTGTAGATCTCTACATTATTTTCAGGATAACAAGATGTATCATCAATACTATCAATTCTGAAAACGTCGTTTATTCCGTCGCCATTAGGAGAGAAAGCATTGTGTACCACAACGTTTCCACAGGCTAATACTTTACAATCATCATTAATTTCCATATTCAGTAAAATGCTTTTAGGGCAATTTTGATCTGTTATTTTATATTCAAATGTGTAATTGCCAAGTGCTAAACCAAGTGCATTAAAAGTATTTCCTTGTATCGTATTACTATTATTAGGATCGATCCAAACTCCTGTCAAAGGTGTGTTTTCAGGCAATAGAGCAAGTAAATCTATAAGAGTCGAATCATCATTACAAGCCTGGCTTGAGATGTTTACAATACCATTTGGTACAACCGTTATGGTTACAGTAGCAGTATCACAATTATCGGCGCTTAGTTTATCACAAATTTGATAGTTGTAAGTATAAGTTCCTGCAGGAGTTAAACTCGATACGGTTACATTTCCTAAAGCATCAAAAGTGATGTTTGGATCTGTTTTAGCATTATTATTTGAATTCAATAATGTAAAGTTTACCAGTTCTAATGATGCACGTGTGATGCCTTTAAAATCATTGATCAAAACATTACCAACCAACCCAAAAGTGTTACAGCCTATATTAGTATAAACATCATCATTAGCAATAACCGGAGTTGGCGGTGCAGCAGGTTCAGATACAATAACTGTTACGATTGCTGTGTCACAGTTTCCCGCATCGGCATTCTCACATATCTGATAGGTTAGCGTATAAGTTCCTCCGGGAGTTCCGGCTGCAACATCTACAGATCCGTCAGGATTTAATGTCAAGGCTCCTTTAGGATCAGGTGTTACAATTGTAAGTGTAACATCCGCTGGGTTTATTGCAGCAGCATTCAACGTATCATTGTTGTATACATTTATTACGTTTATTGATGCTGTAGTTCCATTTATTGGTCCTGCATTATCATCATTTGCTACAATGGCAAATGTTGGTCTGGCAGTACAGTAAGGCTCAGATTTTGGATACTCTACAGTTATAGTTTCACTAGGATTAGTAGAGATTGTCAATTTAGCAAGAGGACGAAGTGTCTCAAATCCGTCTGGCGCCTCAATCCATTTATTGTCCTGAAAAACCCAACCCGGCCAGTCAATACCTTTTCCGGTTTGATCCACCACAGCTCCTGGCCATAATACGCGACCTGTAAGTGGCAAATCATTCATTGTAGTGATAACAGTATTGTTACTGTTGGCCCAAGCAATCGTTACACCGTTTACAGGAGTAAAGTTTACAGGAGTTACCACATAATCAATATACGGAACATCATTAACACAAATTGGAGTAGCAGTTACAGTCATTACCGGAGCTTCTATAGTTACGGTAACAGTTGCAGTATCACAGTTTGTGGTTTGGTCGGCCTCACAAATTTGATATACTAATGTCAAAGTGCCAACCGGAGCATTTGCTAAAACATCTACAGATCCGTCCGCATTTAATTGTAAAAACTCGTTTGGAGTTACTGTTGTAATAATAACATCAGATGCTGTAATCACAACACCTTCAAGAGTGTCATTAGGTAAGACATTTAGAACATTTTTCGTAATGTGATTCACTCCCGCAATTGGCCCCGCTGAATCATCATTGGCAACAATATCAGAGAAAACTTTACAACTCACTCCAAAGTCAGCATCTAAATGAACCAAATCTTCAGGTGTTATTGTCACAATATAGCCACTAGCACCACCAGTTGTGCTACAAACCTTATGCAATTGCGATTTACCTGTTTTATTAGTTGCTTTTTTATCTGTAATGGATGGAAGAACTTTAACCAAGCCCGTTGCTCCCAAATTCGCAGCAACAGCATCAAGATTAGCATCTTTTACCAGTTTTATAGTATAATCTCCGTAAGGGTTTGCACTATCAGGGCGGTCTCTCCAGAATCCTTCAATACCTACAATTACTTCCTGATGATATCCGTTAGGGCCATCAATAATAACATTAGCGCTCAAGGCATTTCCAAAACCTCCTGCATTTAATTCTCCCACATTTGATGGTCCTGCATAACTTCCGTCACCGTTAAGGTCAATCCATTCCCATTGACTATAATCAATTGCTCCGTTTCCGTCAGGAATATTTTTAGTTACAATACCATCATTATTAGCATCATACCATTCATCCTGAACTCCGTTACCATTAGTGTCATACCAAACATAATCTCCTAAAACCGGTAGTGTCGATTTTCCGTATTCAAAATTATGTTCCTGAATTTTACAATCTTCAAGAGTAGTAAAGAACAAACTTGAATCTATAGGATATAATTGGTATGCACTATTCAAGTTGGCATCCTGAACCTGAACCAAATAACTTCCGGCAACCATGCCTGAGAAATTATATAGACCATCGGCACCTGTGATGCGTAATAAAATAGGTCCGGCCGTAGTACCTTGAGGAACCAAAGTAACAGGCACATTTGCAATTGGTGTATTCGTGTCTTTGTTTATTACTTGTCCGGATATTTTAACCGTATAAGTTGGTTGAGAAATGACAACCGTTGTAGTTGCAGAACAAGTTTCGCTACCGCTATTTACAGATGATGTTGCTGTAAGTGTGTAGGTTCCTGCTGGTAAATTAGTATTACCAACAACCTCATTATTTTCATTTCTAATAACAACAGTCGATCCCGGAGTATTCGTAACCAAGATTAAACCATCTTTTCCTCCAAAACAAGTTACATTAGAAACAACTCCTGTAACCGAAACTTTATTTTCGACAGTAAAAGTTTGTTTCAATTCAGTTTTATTACCTGCACAATCTGTCAAAGTATAGGTTCTGGTTAAGATATAAGCATTTCCGTCGCAACCACTTCCACCATTATTAGAATCACTTACAGTAATGTCTACAGTACTACTGCAATTGTCAACAGCATCTTTTATATCACCCGGATTTCCAACAGGAATATCAGTAATCGTTTGCAGGTTTGCAACATCAACAGGAGCAGTTCCTGTAGGCGGAGTAGTATCTCTAACTGTTATTATTTGAGTATAACTAGCGGTATTTAAACCACAATCACTGGTAGTCCATGTACGGGTTAAAGTATAATTAGTAGAACAACCGTTTACAATATCACTTTTAGTTTCACTAAAAACTACGGGTAAATTACCATTGCAATTATCTGTAGCCTCAACATTTGCAGGTTCAGGAACAGCGTCGCAAGAAACCGTAATTTCTGTTGGAAGTTCTCCAATAAATGTTGGTTTTGTTGTATCCTGAATAGTGATCACTTGCGTGAAAGTATTAGAGGTATTTCCGCAGTCGTCTTTTACTGTCCAGGTATTGGTGTACGTTCCCGCATTCGAACAATCCGCCGAAGCTACAAACACCCCACTTACTTTTATAATATCTGAAACATCACTATCGCATAAGTCCAAAGCTATTGGGAATAACGCTTGCGCGGAAGTTAAACCAGCCGCATCGCTACATTCAATAGTTTTATTTAAAGAAGCCACAGTAGTCGACCATGTTGGAGCCGAAGTATCCTGAATTGTTATCACTTGCGTGAAAGTGTCAGAGCTATTTCCACAATCGTCTTTTACTGTCCAGGTATTGGTATACGTTCCCGCATTCGAACAATCCGCCGAAGCTACAAACGCACCGCTTACTTTTACAATATCCGAAACATCGCTATCACATAAATCCGAAGCTATTGGGAATAACGCTTGCGCGGAAGTCAAAGCCGCTGCATCACTGCATTCAATAGTTTTATTTAAAGAAGCCACAGTAGTCGACCATGCTGGAGCAGAAGTATCCTGAATTGTTATCACTTGCGTGAAAGTGTCAGAAGTATTTCCACAATCGTCTTTTACTGTCCATGTATTGGTATACGTTCCCGCATTCGAACAATCTGCCGAAGCCACAAACGCACCGCTCACTTTTACAATATCCGAAACATCGCTATCACATAAATCCGAAGCTATAGGGAATAACGCTTGCGCGGAAGTCAAAGCAGCCGCATCACTACATCGGATAGTTTTATTTAAAGAAGCCACAGCAGTTGACCATGTTGGAGCCGAAGTATCCTGAATTGTGATCACTTGCGTGAAAGTGTTAGAAGTATTTCCGCAATCGTCTTTTACTGTCCAAGTATTGGTATACGTTCCCGCATTTGAACAATCCGCCGAAGCTACAAACGCACCACTTACTTTTACAATATTCGAAACATCGCTATCACATAAATCCGAAGCTATTGGGAATAACGCTTGCGCGGAAGTTAAAGTAGCCGCATCGTTACATTCGATAGTTTTATTTAAAGAAGAAACAACAGTTGACCAAGTTGGAGCTGAAGTATCCTGAATTGTTATCACTTGCGTGAAAGTGTCAGAGATATTTCCGCAGTCGTCTTTTACTGTCCAGGTATTGGTGTACGTTCCCGCATTCGAACAATCTGCCGAAGCTACAAACGCACCGCTTACTTTTACAATATCCGAAACATCGCTATCACATAAATCCGAAGCTATTGGGAATAACGCTTGCGCGGAAGTTAAAGCCGCTGCATCACTGCATTCGATAGTTTTATTTAAAGAAGACAATGCAGTTGACCAGGTTGGAGCAGTAATGTCCTGCACATTAATAACCTGACTAACAGGAAGAGAAATATTTCCACAAGCATCTACAGCAGTCCATGTTCTTGTAGTGGTATATGAACCCGCACAAGTACCCTGAGTAACCACATCATCATAAGTTAATGAAGAAACAGTACCATTATTATCCGTGGCAGTTGCAGTTGCAAAAACTGGTAAAGCAGGACAATTAATTGTAGAAGCCAAAGGCAAAGGATCTATAATTGGTTTAACAGCATCGCCATCAGTAATAGTTACTGATTTAGAGATGGTACAAAGATTAGCATCTTTAATAGTCACTGTATAAGTTCCCGCAATAAGCCCAGTTGCAGTTGCAGAGGTTTGAACAGGAGTTGTATCCCAAGAATAAGTGTATCCTAAAGTTCCACCGGAAACAGTCACAGACGCAGATCCGTTATTACCGCCACCACAACCAACATTGATTTGACTTGTTGTAGCGCTTAAAGCCGCACTAGGTTGTCCGATAATAACTGAATTGGTTTGACTAGAACAATTATCAGTAACAGTCAAAGTATAAGTTCCTGCCGGAAGATTCGAAACAGAAGCCGTAGTTCCTACCGAAACATTCGAAGCATTTTTCCAAACATAATTTACAGTTCCCACAAAGTTAGTTACCGCGCCAGCTGTTACAGATCCTGTACTAAAACCAAAACAAGTAACATCAGTTTTAGAAGAAGTCGCAAGCGCTAAAGCCGCACTTGGTTGTCCGATAATAACTGAATTAGTTTGAGTCGAACAATTATCAGTAACAGTCAAAGTATAAGTTCCCGCCGGAAGATTCGAAACCGAAGCCGTAGTTCCAACTGAAACATTCAAAGCATTTTTCCAATTATAAGTAACCGTTCCAACAGAATTAGTAACTAAACCAGCGGTTACAGATCCTGTACTAAATCCAAAACAAGAAACATCCGTTTTAGAAGAAGCTGCAAGTGCTAAAGCCGCACTTGGTTGTCCGATAACAACTGAATTAGTTTGAGTCGAACAATTATCAGTAACAGTCAAAGTATAAGTTCCTGCCGGAAGATTTGAAACCGAAGCTGTAGTTCCCACCGAAACGTTTAAAGCATTTTTCCAAACATAATTTACAGTTCCCACAAAGTTAGTTACCTCGCCAGCTGTTACAGATCCTGTACTAAATCCAAAACAAGTAACATCCGTTTTAGAAGAAGCCGCAAGAGCTAAAGCTGCGCTTGGTTGTCCAATAATAACCGTATTAGTTTGAGAAGAACAGTTATCCGTAACAGTCAAAGTATAAGTTCCTGCCGGAAGATTTGAAACCGAAGCTGTAGTTCCCACCGAAACATTCGAAGCATTTTTCCAAACATAATTTACAGTTCCAACATTATTGGTTACTGCACCCGCAGTAATAGATCCTGTACTAAACCCAAAACAAGTAACATCCGTTTTAGATGAAGCTGCAAGCGCTAAAGCCGCAGTTGGTTGTCCGATAATAACAGAGTTTGTTTGAGTCGAACAATTATCAGTAATAGTCAAAGTATAAGTTCCTGCCGGAAGATTCGAAACTGAAGCCGTAGTTCCCACAGAAACATTCGAAGCATTTTTCCAAACATAATTTACAGTTCCAACATTATTGGTTACCGCACCCGCAGTTACCGTTCCAGTGCTAAACCCAAAACAAGTAACATCTGTTTTAGAAGAAGCCGCAAGCGCTAAAGCCGCAGTTGGTTGTCCGATAATAACTGAATTCGTTTGAGTTGAACAATTATCAGTAACAGTCAAAGTATAAGTTCCTGCCGGAAGATTCGAAACCGAAGCCGTAGTTCCAACTGAAACATTCGAAGAGTTTTTCCAAACATAATTTATAGTTCCAACATTATTGGTTACCGCACCCGCAGTAACAGATCCAGTACTAAACCCAAAACAACTAACATCCGTTTTAGAGGAAGCCGCAAGCGCTAAAGCTGCACTAGGTTGTCCGATAATAACAGAGTTTGTTTGAGTCGAACAATTATCAGTAACAGTCAAAGTATAAGTTCCTGCTGGAAGATTCGAAACCGAAGCCGTAGTTCCCACCGAAACGTTTAAAGCATTTTTCCAAGAATATGTAACCGTTCCAACATTATTGGTTACTGTACCCGCAGTTACAGATCCAGTATTAAACCCAAAACAAGAAACATCTGTTTTAGAAGAAGCCGCAAGCGCTAAAGCCGCAGTAGGTTGTCCGATAACAACTGAATTCGTTTGAGTCGAACAATTATCAGTAACAATCAAAGTATAAGTTCCTGCTGGAAGATTCGAAACCGAAGCTGTAGTTCCCACCGAAACGTTTAAAGCATTTTTCCAAACATAATTTACAGTTCCAACAAAATTAGTTACTGCACCCGCAGTTACCGTTCCAGTGCTAAACCCAAAACAAGTAACATCCGTTTTAGAAGAAGCAGCAAGTGCTAAAGCTGCAGTAGGTTGTGATATTGTAACCGTATTAGTTTGAGTCGAACAATTATCAGTAACAGTCAAAGTATAAGTTCCCGCTGGAAGATTCGAAACAGAAGCCGTAGTTCCTACCGAAACGTTTAAAGCATTTTTCCAATTATAAGTAACAGTTCCAACATTATTGGTTACCGCACCCGCCGTTACAGATCCTGTACTAAACCCAAAACAAGTAACATCTGTTTTAGAAGAAGCCGCAAGCGCTAAAGCTGCAGTTGGTTGCGTAATAACTACTCCGTTAATATTGGCAGAACAACCATTGGCATCCACTACTTTTATATTGTAGGTTCCGGCAATTAGAGCTTGTAAAGTATTTGGAGTTGTTCCTCCATTAATATAATAAGTAAACGGTGCAGTTCCGTTGGTAACATTTACCTGAATTTTACCATCGTTTCCGCCAAAACAGGTCACATTCGTTTTTGGCCCTAATGCGACAGTGTAAAATGGAGGCAAAGTAATATTAGAGGTTACAAAATCCCGATTGGCATACCACCATGTATTGATAGTATTTAAATTTCCGTACTGAGGACTACCATTATTACTACTATTGAAATTATTCCAGGTATGACAATTACCGGGAGGAACGTTATTAGGAGTACAACCGGTAAGGTTTAGTTTGCTGCTAAAAACACCTCCTGTATAAGTAATATTACTATCATCCCAGTAAAGTTTTAAAACATATCCTGATGGAGCAGCCGGCCTTACAGTTGTACAAGAAAAACCATTTTGATTTTCTTCTATATCATACATCGGAAAATGAAAAGCAGCCTGTCCAAAAGAGACTACGATAGGTATCGAGGTACCTTGGGCTATAGTATTTCCCAATCCGTCTTTTCCATTCCAGGGAACACTAACAGCATATGGTGGAGCTCCGGAACCTGTTACACTTTGAGTAGTTAGTACATCTTTTGTACCTGGAGTATAAATTCCGTCACCATTATTAAAATCAAGAAGTATATCAATTGTTCCGCTTTTAAAAACACTAATATTAATATTACTTTCTCCAATACCACAATTGGTAATTCCGTTTATTTGTATGTTTCCGTTATACGTTCCGTTTTTCCAGACACTAATATCAGGATCATTAAGAAAGACCTCGTATTTCGGACTCATCTTGGTTGCGTTAGCTGCATTCCAGACACTTTTTTGATCATTAGCTGTATTGCCTGTGCTTCCAGCTCCCGTATTATTAAACGCAACATTAAAGTACCAAGGTCTAAAACCCGCACCATTAAAATTAATTTTATTTACGAAACCAGTTTGTGTAATAGCTCCTGTTGTAGAGCCATTATCCGGAGCAAAAACAAAGAAAGCGCCATTAAAGTCAGTCGTAACATTATCCATTGCAAGAGCCCATCGTTTAGAGTAAAGACGTCCTGAAATAGAATTTTTAGTTGCATTATTAGCAACTGTAATGTCATAATAATTATAATAAAGTTCTGTGTAACTATTGTTATTGGTTTCAAATTCAATATAATAATCACCTGCAGGCATACCGGTTGGATCAAAGACAATAGGAACATAACCAGTTGTAGTAATACCATTAATTCCATTTGGTCCGTTTTGAGCTCTTGAAAGTTTTTGAGCTTCTGTACCGGTTATATTTGATGATGATGTAGTTAAATTATAACTTCCAAATACAACATTGCCGTTAGGATCTAAAATTCTAAATTTAGAATCAACTTCTGAATTGCTATTATCCGGAGCAGATCTTCTGGCTTTACTAAACCCCAGATATACTTTTTCACTATTGGGGTTTTGAATCCTAATGTATAAACGTTGTTCATTAGTAGAACCGTATCTGGCAAAATTACCGTACTCATTGTTGTTGATACAAAGAGAAGCTCGATGATTAACATCCGGCGTGGTTTGTTTCGTACCTTCTCCGCCATAAACATTCATGAACAAAGAACTTAATATAAAACTGAGAAGGATTTTTATTCTGATTTTAAAAGTAAAGTTTTCCATATTAAAAATTTAATATTGATGTGATGGTTATGCTAAGAGAAAAAACGAACTGCAACTACATTTTGTAGTAAGAAAACATAAGCGGCTCTCGAATTCATTGCGTTTTTTAAATCGAAGTAAGATTTATTAAAACCAATTCCTTTTGTTTTTTTAGGAGGGATGTAGGTGTAAAGAATGACCTGACTTTTACTTTCCGGACAAGAAACCGAAGTGGCGACAACCTTAGTACCATTCCACTGGTCGAGCTTGCTAATGTCAGTTAAGTTGAGTTTTACATAAAATTCTACAGACTCTCCGGCAGCAAGTGTAATGGTTTTATTAAGTGCCGAATTGTTTTTATGCTGCAATTTATTGCTCATTAAAATATTATTTTGCGAAGAACTTCCGTCCGGGTTTTCGGCAAAGCCCGAAAAGTTGTCTGCAGATAATTGATAAGTGTCTGTAGTAGTACCGGTGTTTTTAATTTGAAGTAAAAATGAAGTTTCGAAACCATTATACTTTTGCTCCTTATCTCCTTCAATAGTTATTTCTGAATTGCATGAACCCGATTGTGCAAATGCAATAGCTGTAATGAAACAAAACAGTAGAGTAAAAATGTTTTTCTGAAAAATGTTTTTTTTGAAAGAAAAAATAAACTTACAATTGTGAACAAATTTCGCTGCTTTTTCAAGAGTAGTTTTAGTTATCATATGCTTAGGTTTTTTGTTTTTGGTGTTTATCAAATTTTAACAGAATCAAAGTTATAGAGAGGTGTTAATTTTGATTTTTTTTGTCCGTAACTAACCTAAAAACTCGTTGAAGTGTATTTTTTTTGTTAAATAATGCTCTAAAAAGCATTTTTTTTTGTCATTTCTAACAAATAAAAAAGTAGTCTTTTTTTGGTTTTTTGACTAAAAACGCAAATTTTAAAAACTTTTAAATGATTAATAATCAGATATTTAGTTAATTTTTTATAAATATGCTTCAATCGACCAACTGTTTGGTTTAATAGATGAAGAGCACTTTTTTATAAATATGATGTTATCGTAGCGTTATGTTTTTAGATCGTATAACAAACTTTAATTCTTGTTAAAATTTGCTTTTAATGTTAACAGAAATAAAAAAAGTAAGAGGTTTAATATTTCTTTTGTAAATTAGAAGTTCAATAAAATTATTAACCTCCTAAGAGGTTTTTAAACCATCCGCCTATGAAAAATTTAATTTTAATACGCCATGCAAAATCAAGCTGGGAAGCTCCTTTAAAAGATTTCGACAGACCTCTAATGAAAAAAGGAATCCTGGATGCTCATGAAGTATCGGCAAATATTTCAAATTTTCTTCCTAAAACCTATATAATATGGAGTAGTACTGCGGCGCGGGCTTCAGAAACGGCACTGATTTTTGCCCAAAATATTTCGTATCCTATTGAAAGTATCGTTTATAAAGACGATCTTTATACTTTTGATGAAAAACAGCTCGAAAACGTTATCAAATCATGTGATAATAGTTTCGAAAGCGTTATTCTTTTTGGACATAACGAGGCTATTACAAATTTTGTTAATAAATTTGGGGATGTTTTTATCGAAAATGTTCCTACTTCAGGCTTTGTATCTTTACAGTTTGATGCAGAAAGTTGGAACTCAATTAATAAAGGTAAAACCCATAAAACAATTTTCCCCAAAGATTTAAAATAATAATAAAGTGTACGAACAGAAATATATCGATAGAGAAAAAAGTTGGTTAGCGTTTAATGCGAGAGTGCTTCAGGAAGCCGCAGATAATACGGTTCCGCTTTTAGACAGGCTGCGTTTTGTTGGAATTTTTTCGAACAATTTAGATGAATTTTTCAGGGTTCGTTATGCCGCAATTCGTAGATTAAGCCTTTCCGGAATTTCTGGAGAAAAATATTTAGGTGGAGTTTCTGCACATCAGTTAATTAAAGATATTACCGAAATTGTAATTCAGCAGCAATCTGAAAGTTTACGTATTTTAGGTAATATTGAAACAGAACTGGAAGCCGAAAATATTTTAATTATTAATGAAGATGAAATAACACCGGATCAGGCATGTTTTTTAAAAGACTTTTTTGATCAAAAATTGAGTCCTGAATTAGTAACCATTATTTTAAATGATTTAGCAGAATTCCCAATTCTTAAAGATACATTGGGGTATTTGGCTGTTCGTTTAGAAATGAATACAAACGATGAGGTTCGTTATGCTGTTATCGAAATCCCGAAAACAATCAACAGATTTGTTGTATTGCCTTCTCACGATGATAAACATTATGTTATTCTTATCGATGATGTAATTCGATACAACCTTAAAAACATATTTAATATTTTTGATTATAAAAGTGTTTCTGCACACATGATCAAAATTACCCGTGACGCTCAGTTAGATATCGATAGCGATTTGAGTAAAAGTATGCTCGAAAAAATTGCAACATCGGTAAAAGACAGAAGAATAGGGGAGCCAGTTCGTTTTATTTATGATAATTTAATTGAAGAAGATACGCTGCATTTCTTTTTAGATAAAATGAAAATTGTAGAAACAGATAGTATTATTCCCGGGGGAAGATATCACAATCGTCGTGATTATATGAGTTTTCCTAATTTAGGAAGATACGATTTACTTTATAAACCAAACGAACCATTGCCAATTCCCGGGCTAAGTCTGGGAGGAAGTATGCTCGAAAAAATAAGTAAAAAAGATTATCTGTTACATGCTCCATATCAGTCATTTTCGTATTTAACCAAGTTTTTGCGTGAAGCAGCTTTAGACCCAAAAGTAACCAGCATAAAAATTACTTTATATCGTTTGGCTAAGAATTCGCAGATTATTAGTTCATTGATAAATGCTGCAAAAAATGGTAAAAAAGTAACCGTACAAATCGAACTTCAGGCACGTTTTGATGAAGCTTCGAATATTTCGTATGCAGAGCAAATGCAGACAGAAGGAATCGAACTTATTTTTGGAATTAAAGGCCTTAAAGTACACAGCAAAATTTGTGTAATCGAAAGAACTGAAGAGGGTAAATCACGTCGTTACGGATTTATATCAACAGGAAATTTCAACGAATCAACAGCTAAAATTTATACAGATGTTACCCTTTTTACCTGTCATCAGGGAATTTTGAAAGACATCTCAAAAATATTCGAATTTTTCGATATCAATTACAGAGTGCACAGATACAAGCACTTAATTGTATCGCCACATTATACAAGAACAAAATTTATTAAGCTAATAGATCGCGAAATTCTGCACGCGTTGGCCGGTAGAAAAACGCATATTAAATTAAAAATGAATAGTTTATCTGATTTTAAAATGATCGATAAATTATATGAAGCCAGTAATGCCGGAGTAAAAATCCAGCTTCAGGTAAGAGGTATTTGCTCCCTAATTCCAGGAATTCCGGGAATGAGCGAAAACATCGAAGCCATAAGTATTGTCGATAATTACCTGGAACATTCAAGGGTTTATATTTTCGGGAATGCCGGTTTGACCGAAGTTTATATTTCATCAGCAGATTTTATGACGCGTAATCTTGACGGAAGAGTCGAAGTAACCTGTCCAATTTATGATCTTGAAATAAAGAAAGAATTAATAGATAATTTTAATATTGCATGGAAAGGGAATGTTAAAGTGAGATATCATTCCTATAAATTAGATAATAAATACAAACCTAGAAATCATCATGCCCCTTTTAGAGCGCAACTTGAAACCTATAAATATTATCAGAACAAAATATCAGTTTTAGAGCAAGTTCCTCAAAAAATAAATTAATAATAAAGAATAATTTTCAAATCATAAGTGAGCATGATTAATATAAAAAAATATGCAGCAATAGATATTGGTTCAAACGCCATGAGGCTACTAATATCGAATGTTGTAGAACAAGATGGCAAAGAACCACAATTTAATAAAAGTTCTCTTGTTCGTGTGCCAATTCGTTTGGGACAAGATGCCTTTACCGTAGGAGAAATTTCAGAAGAAAATATAGATCGAATGGTGGATGCCATGAAAGCATTCCATCTTTTGATGAAAGTACATAAGGTAGAGCGTTATATGGCATTTGCTACTTCGGCAATGCGTGAAGCATATAATGCCAAAGAAGTGGTCGCTTTAATTAAAAAGAAAGCCGACATAAAAATCGAAATTATTGATGGTAAAAAAGAAGCTGCCATTATTGCATCGACTGATTTACTTCATTTATTAAAAAATGATGAAACCTATCTTTTTGTAGATGTGGGTGGTGGAAGTACGGAGTTTACTTTGTTTTCTGACGGTAAATTAATCAATTCGAGATCATTTAAAGCCGGAACTGTTCGTTTGCTGAATAATATGGTACATGATGTGGTTTGGGATGAAATCGAAAAATGGATTAAAACCAATACGGCAGATTACGATGAGGTGACTTTAATTGGTTCCGGAGGAAACATTAACAAGTTGTTTAAAATGTCCGGAAAACAGCAGGAAAAACCACTTTCGTACATTTACATCAATTCGCAATATGCATTTTTAAATTCACTCACTTACGAACAAAGAATCGCAGAATTAGGATTGAATTCAGATCGTGCCGACGTAATTATCCATGCGACCAGAATTTATCTGAATGCCATGAAATGGAGTGGAGCACGCCAAATTTATGTTCCAAAAATAGGACTTTCAGACGGAATTGTAAAAGCAATGTATTACGGTAAGATTTAGTATTAGATCTTTAGGTAAAAAAAAAATTTTTGCCACGAATTCGACAAATTTACACGAATTATATTTTTCAATAGGAATAAAAAATTAGTGTAAATTTGTGGAATTCGTGGCAACTTTTTTCAGCATATTCCAGGCTTTAAACATAACTCAAAAACATATAAATAAATGAACAAAACAAGACTTGAAGCTTTTAGTGATGGTGTATTGGCGATTATTATCACTATTATGATTTTAGAAATTAAAGTTCCTGAAGGACATGAATTTGCCGATTTAAAAAGACTTATTCCTAAGTTTCTAAGTTATATTTTGAGTTTTATTTATGTTGGAATTTACTGGAACAATCATCATTATTTAATTCATGGTATGACCAAAATAAACGGAAAAATCCTTTGGGCAAATTTGCATTTATTATTTTGGTTGTCCCTAATTCCCGTTGCAACAGGCTGGATGGGAGAACATAATTTTGCAAAAGCTTCCATGACTTTGTACGGAGTCGTATTGTTTTTATCGGCAATTGCGTATTTTATTTTACAACGAATTATAATTGTCAACGAAGGCGAAAATTCAGTATTGGCAAAAGCTATTGGCAGGGATTTAAAAGGATATACATCAGCTGTTTTATATGTGGTAGGAATAGTCTTTTCGTTTTATAATGAATGGATCTCAGGTGCTGCGTATTTCGCTGTAGCGATGTTATGGCTTATCCCTGATAAAAGAATTGAAAAAGTCTTTGCTTCTAAAAATTAATCTATTCAGAATTTATAATGAAATCAGTTTTTCAATCTATTCAGGTTTTGCCTCAAAATGAATTAGAGCTGCTCGATGATCTAATTACTTTTCGAAAACTCAAAAAAGGAGAACTTTTATTGCAAGAAAATCAGGTGAGTAATGAAATCGTTTTTATTAATAAAGGGATTTTACGTTCGTATTTTTTCAATCATCAGGGTGATGAAATCACGAATTGTTTTGCTTTCGAAAACGAATTTATGGCTTCATTCTCTAGTTTTATAACGCAAAATGTAGCCGAAGAAAATATTCAGGCAATAGCCGATACAGAGTTGCAAGTCATAAGTCGTGAAAGTTTAGAAAAACTTTATGCTTTAGGGATTCATTGGCAGGAAATAGGACGTAAGTTAACTGAAATGGAATATGTAACACTTCAAAAACGAATGATTTCTTTTCAGAAATTATCAGGAACCCAACGTTATGAAGAGCTTTATAAAAACCATAAAAAATACCTGCAACTCATTCCATTGCAATATTTAGCGTCTTATTTAGGCGTTACGCCAAGACATTTAAGCAGAATTCGTAAAGCGGTTTTATAGGACATTTGTCTGGTTATCGAGAGATATCTCATCATTATTTTTGCTGAAAACAATATATAATGATGAGAAAAAATATTTTAGTAATTGGCGGAACCGGCTTGGTAGGTAAAGTCATATTGCGAATTCTTGAAGCGAGAAATCCTGACTTTAACCTGTTTGTAGGAAGTCGTCAGTCAGGAAAAACAAACAAAGATTTAATTGTTGATGTTACCAATCCAAAAACGTTTGAATGTATTCTACAGAATAAAATCGACCTGATTGTATTGTGTACAAAAGATAGCAATAATGAAATTTTGCAGTTTGCCATACAAAACAAATTAGATTATATCGATATTACAAAGCCAACACCAGATCTTACTATTGCGTATGATTTAGCCAGGGCAAATAACCAGAAAATAAATAGCCGAATTGTTTTTAGTTCGGGCTGGATGGGTGGTATCGTAGGTAGTCTCGTAGATTTTATAGAGCCGGACAAACATAAAATTCAGGAAACCAATATTTTTATCTATTATTCTGTAAAAGATTTGGCAGGAAAAAGTTCAGCCAATTTTTTAGCCGAAAACGTATGCAAACCTTTTATTGTTTATAAAAATAACCAACCACAACATGTAAAGCATTTTTTAAATTCCGAAAAATTTAATTTCTCTTTCGGAATTGGGAAACGTCAGGTTTATAATCTTGATGTTCCGGATTTGTTTATTTTAAATCAGGTAGAAAAAATACCAACTGTTTCGGTTAAGATGACCTACAATTCTAAGTTTGTAACCAGTTTGATGGGGTATTTTCAATCACTTAAGATTTTTAATATCATGTTTTTAAAAGAAAGACAACTGCTTTTTGGTTCAAGCGGCAATGGCGATCAAACCATTTTTGAAGTAATCATAAAAACACAGCAGAAAACAAAAAGAGTTAGCTTGCAAAGCATTAAAGGTCAGGCTGAACTAACGGCTTTTTCGACAGTTTTGCATATCGAAAAAATGTTGAGTGAAACTTTATCGGGCGGAATTTACTTTAGTCATCAAATACATTCGTCGAAAGAAGTTTATGAGGCTTTAAATACTTACAGTACCATTAATCTTAAAATAAACGAATAGAACATGAAAAAAATACTGATCATAAACGGACATCCAAATCCGTCAAGCTTCAATTTTGGAATAGCCGAATCTTATCTAAAAGGTGCAATCGCTTCCGGTGCAGAAGTCGAAACCATAACAATTGCTTCATTAAATTTTAATCCAAACCTGCAATTTGGTTATCAAAAACGAACAGAATTAGAACCGGATTTGCTGGAATCGTGGGAGAAAATCAAAAAGGCAGACCATTTGGTTTGGATTCATCCGGTTTGGTGGGGAGGTTTACCGGCAATTACAAAAGGATTTATCGATCGTTTGTTTTTACCCGGAATGGCATATCAATATCGCGAAAACTCAGTTTGGTGGGATAAATTGCTAAAAGGAAAAACAGCACATATTATCACCACATTAGATCAGCCAGGCTGGTATTACAGATTGTTTTATGGAAGACCAAGCGTGAATCAATTAAAGAAATCTACTTTAGAATTCTGCGGTATAAAACCTGTAAAAGTAACTTACATCGGAATCATTAAAACAGCAACAGATTTTCAACGAGAAAAATGGCTGCAAAAAGTTAATGATTTAGGATTAAAGAATAAATAAAAAATTTTGCCACGAATTACGCCTATTAACACTAATTTTACATTGAAAAAATGTTCAAATTTAATTCGTGCAATTCGTGGCAAAAAATAATATCAATAAGGCAGCACTTTTTCACCTTTTACTTCTTCTAATAATTCGGCCATAGCCAAATAAAAAGCACTGCTTCCGCAAATAATACCAATTGCTCCTGCAAAAGTGGCTATTGATTCAATTTCCGTCCATTTTTCTATGGCTAAAAGAAAGAATAAAACAGTCAAGGAAAGAAAAATAAATTGCTGAACCTTACTGCCGCCCCAGGTTCCGTACCACATAAAAGCAGTAAATATTCCCCAAAGAGCGAGATACCATCCTAAAAAAGATTCAGGCGTAGGTCCTGCAACTGTAATGTCGCTACTTGGCAGCATCCAGATAGCAACCAAAGTGATCCAGAAAAATCCGTAAGACGTAAAGGCAGTAGCGGCAAAAACATTCCCTCGTTTAAAAGCAATAATTCCGGCAATTACCTGAGCAATTCCTCCATAAAAAATTCCCATTGATATGATTACAGCACTTACAGGAAAAAATCCCATATTGTGAATGTTTAATAAAATTGTGGTCATTCCAAAACCCAGAAGACCTAGTGGTGCAGAGTTTGCTAATTGTTTTTCCAATTTTTTAAGTTTTTAATAAATTATTAATACGTCAAAAATATAGAAAAAATACTACAAAAATATAATTGAATGAAAAAAAAATCCTGAAATAGGTTTGAAGGACTTCTAAAAAATTATGAAGTTAAGTCTAACCCAAATGTAGATCTTAAAAGTTCAAGATTAGGATTAATTTCGACTAAACGATTGTATCGATCCTGATCGTTTAAACTTCTTTTGATTTCGATCGTTTCATTTACATTTACTTCAATCGTAATATCGTGATTGTGTAAATGTCCTTTTAAATGCCCTAAAAGACCATGAATCTGACCTTCAAAATCTAATTTAGAACCTTCGTTAGGTAACTCAAAAGTAATAACTGTTCCGTTTAGTTTAGGATCGTTAATCAATAGTAACGATTGCATGATTTTGTGTCCTTTGTCACCCAAACGCTGCGCATATTTATTCCATTGCACTAACATTTCAGTTTCCGTAAATTCTTCCGTAGGCATTACAGAAGTTGGCTTTACGTAAGACATACTGGCGGCTTCCAACTCTTTTTTCTTGCGAATACTCGATAAAGAAAAAGCAGAAATTTTAGGTTCGTTGCTAACTTCAGCTTTTGGAGTTTCAACTTTCGGCGCTTCAACAGTATTGTTTACAGCAACATTGTCGTTTTGATTGACATTGCTATTTTGATTGGCATTGTTTTCTACCCCAGTATTTGAAACTTGAGTTTTTGCAGTTGGAATTTCAGTAATAGAATATCCGCTATTTCTGTAATAAGTAGGGGGAATTATGAATTGCTCAACTTTTTTTTTTCTCCATCAAAGCTGATAGAGGCCAATTGCATTAAACATAATTCAACCAAAAGGCGTTGGTTCTGACTCAATTTATATTTTAAATCGCAGTCATTTGCAATATCAATTCCTTTTAATAAAAATTCCTGCGAACATTTTTGAGCTTGCACACCATACATTTGTTGCGCTTGTTCACCTACTTCCAGCAAAGCTATTGTAGCAGGAGTTTTGCTTACCAGTAAATCTCTGAAATGAGAAGCCAGACCGGCAATAAAATGATGTCCGTCAAAACCTTTTGCAAGAATATCATTGTAAGCTAATAAAAGATCAGGAATCTTATTTTCCAGAAGTAAATCGGTAATGCTAATGTAGGTTTCGTAATCTAAAACGTTAAGGTTTTCGGTTACAGCCTGACGTGTTAAATTGGTTCCGCAGTACGAAACTACACGGTCAAAAATAGATAAAGCGTCACGCATTGCACCATCTGCTTTTTGAGCAATAATGTGCAAAGCATCGTCTTCAAAATTGATTCCCTGACTTTTCGCAACTTCAGCCAAATGTTCTTTAGCATCTTTTACGGTAATTCTTTTGAAATCGAATATCTGACAACGAGATAAAATCGTTGGAATAATTTTGTGTTTCTCTGTTGTTGCTAATATAAAAATAGCATGTTTTGGCGGCTCTTCTAATGTTTTAAGGAAAGCATTAAAAGCTGCCGAAGACAACATATGAACCTCGTCAATAATATAAACTTTATATTGTCCGGTTTGTGGCGGGATACGAACCTGATCAATCAGGCTACGAATATCATCAACAGAGTTGTTGGAAGCCGCATCTAACTCAAAAACGTTAAAAGCGAAATCTTCGTTTGGATCATCATATCCGGGCTGATTTATTTTTCGAGCCAAAATACGTGCGCAAGTAGTTTTACCAACTCCACGTGGTCCTGTAAATAAAAGGGCAGAAGCAAGGTGATTGCTGTCTATGGCATTCAACAAAGTGTTGGTAATAGCTTTTTGCCCCACAACATCCTTAAACGTCTGTGGGCGATACTTACGAGCCGATACTACAAATTGTTCCATATTCTTTTTATTCGATAGCAAATATAGGCTGAAATTTACCAAATCACAAATCTGAAAATCATAAATATTTAAGGGAATTTTGATTGTTTTGAATGTGAGTCAATAAGGAATTTGAATTTTTATTTTTTAATATAATAGTGATGAAATAGAACGCTGATAAAAACGGCTTCGCTATAGCGAAAACGCGGATTTTGACGGATTTTTTTTCTTAACACTTGTCTTCCTGAACGAAGTCGAAGGATCGCAATCATTGATGACAATCAAAGTCTTTGCGAGGAACGAAGCAATCTCATAAAACGGGTAATTATCAATTTAATGAAATATAATCTATGACTTTTTATTTCAGACTTATTATTCTAGAGGTGATTTTTTTATTGTTTCAACTGAAATGCATCTAAAATGATTTTGTAATATATAAAGTGCTATTTTTATTCCGAAATAAGTAATTAGAATTTAAAAGAAAAAATATAAATTGATGAATAAATTTAAAATATTTTTAAGACTATTTTTTTTGTGTTTAATTTTTAGCTGTAATGCCCAAACGGATACTACCTTTAATAAAAGAATTGATAAATTAAATTCTCAAATTATTGAGCTAGAAAAGAAAAATGATAAATTAAATAGAGAAATTTATGAGTATAAAGTATCTAGAAATTCATTTGTAGATATTATAGATAAGGTTGATAATTTATACAATAATAATTTTAATAGATTTATTATATTTTGGGGAATTCTAGGTTCGCTTATTGTATTAGGTATTCCGTATTATATATCGCGGATGCAAAAAAAAATTATAGAAATTAAAAAAGTAGAAATTTTGGATTTTTCATCTTTTGAAATAAATAAATTAGAATTAAAATTATCTAATGAATTAAAAGATAAGTTTATTCAATTAAGTGATTTAATTAATCAATCTAATGAAGAAAATAAAGTAAACCTAAAGAATGAATTAACAAAAACAAGAGCTGTAACTTTATATATCGCATCCAAGATTAATGAACTAGATAAAAAATACGACATGGCTTTAAAAAATCTTGGATTTGCTATTATAAGATCTAATTCTATTCAAGATTTTGTTAACGTTAATTTTCATTTAAAAAATCTTTTTGATAGTTCGGTTAAGTTCGAAGATGCTGGAGTGGAATTAGATAAAGAATCATTGAAAAACATTTCAAAGAAATTGATGATACTTCGCGATATAGAGGAAGTAGATCAAGTCTTACTAGAAAAGGTAATAGAAAAATTTGAGTAAATACTTTTCTTGTTATAATGTACTGAATAATAGATTATAATTTTTAAAAAAAAATATGAACAGAATCTTTTTCTTGAAATCAATTTTTTCTCATCCTAAAACCCAATATTCAATGAAAAAACTTGTATTACTCATCACAATTGTACTTTGCTCATTCCAACTTCAAGCTCAAACAGCGCAAGATACAATTGACATCAAACGTGTTGCTTTAGCTTATATTGAAGCGCAACATACTCCAAACCCTAAATTGATGGAAAGTGCTTTGCATCCGCGATTGGTAAAAAGATCTGTTTTTAGAAGCAAGGCCGCTCAAAAAGATTATATATCAGAATACTTTACAGAGAATATGGTGATTCTTGCAGAAACTTATAATGCAAAAGGTGATAAGTTCCCGAAAAATCCAAGAAAGGAAATTAAGCTTTTGGATATTTCGGCGAGAACAGCATCTGTAAAACTATTAGCTGATGCCTGGATAGATTATATGCATATTGTAAAAACCAATGGAGAATGGAAAATTATAAATGTGCTCTGGCAATATAATGATGTGACGCAACATGAGTAGTTTATAATGTGTAAATTGCCTTTACGGATGATGATTGTCTCTAACTTTGTTTTGGAAGAGTCGATTAAATTGTACTAAAATAAATAGTAAGAAAAGAAACGAATGAAAAATAATTTCCTGAAATTTTGTTCTCAAATTCCGTGGTTTTTTAATGAAAGTGATGGTATTTCTATTCATGATATAGAAATCACTTTTACTGATGATTTCACAAAGGTATTTCCAAATTTATACCAACTTTTAAGCAGAGCAGATACCGATTTAGTTCAATTGGAGAGAGATCAAGAAATTTCAAAATTTTATTTATTTACATGGAAAAATATTAATGGAGAAACCTCAGGATGGCTTTGTAAAATCGAAGAAGAAATACAATTCGATATTCCGAATGATTTGGAGATTTTAATTAAAAATATAGGAGGTATTCAGGAATCATATTCTGAAATTCTGGATGACGAACAACGTTTTACGGACAATCAAAATTTTCTTTTTATTGCTTCTGAATTGAGAAAGGATATTGGATTATGGAATGAATTTTACCTGGATTTATGTAAAGAAGAAAACAAGATTCCTATTGATACGGCGAATTTGTTAAGAATTGCAGAAGAAGCGAATGGAAACGAAACTTTTTTAGATTTAAATACTAGTGAAGTTTTACTTTTTGCACCTGATCATGATTTCGAATATGTCTCAATCCTTAAAAATCAGCCCGAATATACTTTTTATAAAATAAAAAAAGTCAGTACGATTGTTGATTATACCGAGATTTTAGCAAAACAGTGGATGATCGTCGCACAATAATATTTTTATGAAGTGGTAAATTACTTTTGTAAAAGCAAGGTCAAATAAAAAAAGTTCTGAATCATAAAATTCAGGACTTTTTTTATTCCCCAATATTAAGAAATGGTAATAATATAAAAAATGTAAGATTATTTTGTAATATATAACTGATTTATTCGTTAACTTTAAATGTTTAATAAACTAAAAAAAATATCTATTATGAAAATTAAATCTATTTTATTAGGAATGGGTCTTGCTGTTTCTTTAGTGGCTTGTGGTCCAAAAGATGCAGATATTCAAAAAGACATTGATGCACAAATTAGCGCTCTTCCGGGTGTTGAAGTTTCTGTAGAAAAAGGTGTTGCTACTATTTCAGGTACTTGTAACGATGAAACTATAAAACAAAGCGCTGAAAGTATTGTAAAAGGAGTAAAAGGAGTTAAAACGGTAGTAAACAATTGCGAAATTCCTGCTCCGGAACCTGTAGCTACAACTGCTCCGGTAGAAATTAATGCTGATGGTGTATTGACTACTTCGGTAAATGACGTGGTAAAAACCTATAGTGGTGTAACTGCTACTGTAAAAGATGGCGTGGTAACTCTTACAGGAGATATCAAAAAAGATCAATTACCAAATTTGATCAAAAGCGTACAGGAACTAAAACCTAAAAAGGTAGAAAATAAGTTAACTATTAAATAAGGAAGTCATGAGTGTAAAAGATAAATATAAAGAGTTAACAGATTTGGCTACAAATATAGGAATAGCAAATTTGCAGGTAAGAGAACAAGATAATGTATTGTATGTTGACGGTACAGCAAAATCAGCAGAAGACAAAGAAAAACTGTGGAGTGCTTACGGAAAAATAGATCCTGATTTTAGATCGGCCGATGTCGTAATGAATATCGAAGTGGCCGAGGGAACAACTACTGAATATACAGTAAAAGGTGGAGATTCATTATCTAAAATTGGAAAAGCGCACGGGGTTTCCTGGGAAGCAATTTTTGAAGCCAACAGAGATATCATTAAAAATCCTGACCTGATTCAGCCAGGTTGGAAACTAAAAATACCAACAGCATAATTTAGTTTTGTGTTGTTATTGAAAGTCCGTCTTATGATGGACTTTTTTTATGTTTTGAATTGAAATAGCACGCGGATTTACATGATTTTTTTATTTAGTCATTCGTGAGGAATGATAAGTCTGAATAAAATTAAAATTTACTACGTTGTTTAAATATTACCAAAAATTGGTAACTTTGAATTAATTTATAAAATGCTATGGGACGAAATACTTCAATATCACTAGGAAATCATTTTGAAAACTTCATTGAAAATAGTCTTTCTGAGGGAAGATTTAAAAACGCGAGTGAAGTAGTTAGAGCCGGATTACGCCTTTTAGAAGAGGAAGAAAGTAAACTAATTATTTTGAAGAAGGCAGTTCAGGACGGAATTGACAGCGGACGCGCCGAAAACTTCGATGCCAAAAAACATCTTGAAAGTTTAAAAGCAAAGAGAAAAAATGGCTAAATATTATCTAACTAATAAAGCGGTTGACGATTTAGCTACTATTTGGGATTATACTTATGATGAATGGTCAGAAAATCAGGCGGATAAATATTATCTTTTACTTTTAAATTCATGTCAGGAAATAGCCGACAATCCTAGTCTCGGCAAAAAATACGATAACGTAACAGAAAAATTGTTGGGTTTTAAATCGAATCAGCACATAATTTTTTATCAGATTATTTCAAATAAAGAAATTGAAATCATTAGAATTCTTCATGGAAGAATGGATTTGAAAAGTAAGTTTTAAAGTTTTTCGGGGTTAGGCAATCATTTTCATAAGAGGATTTAAGATTATACATTACGTTTGGCATCCTGAGCGAAGTCGAAGGCACACCAATTGGAACGTGGGCTTCGACTTCGCTCAGCCTGACACATGATCAAAACATAAAGTAATTCAGCAAATGAGATTGCTTTGTTCCTCGCAATGACAAAAATCCCTGTAAATCCGCGTTTTTGCGAAGCAAATCCGTATCATCCGTGTGCTAAGACAAAGGTTACGGAATTACTTTGGCGATTTACGAGTGTGATCCTTCGTTCATCAGGATGGCAAAATAGACCAAAATTTTCTTATGAATCCTAAAGTCCTAGCCCTGATGGAAGCGGCATCCTTTTTCTTGCTTCTTTAGCAAGAAAAAGATATAGCGGACAGCAGGAAATAGTTCCTAAAAATATATATTATTCATCACCATCACTTAAAGGTTGCTTTAAAATAGAAGTTCTTAAACGGTCTTCGTTTTCATCTCCCCATTTTCCTAAAGCAGAAATTATGGGTATGAGTGTTTTGCCAAAATCGGTTAGGCTGTATTCGACTTTGGGCGGCATTTGTGCATAGATAATTTTTGATACTAATTCGTGTTGTTCGAGTTCTTTTAGCTGGATATTTAAAACTCTTCTGGAAGCATCAGGAATTTTTCGCTGCAGTTCGCTTGGGCGCTGAAAACCTTCGTTGATGAACCATAACAAACGGATCTTCCATTTGCCATAAAGCACTTCTCCAATCAGGTCCAGACCACAATTTAAGTTCAAAGGAATTTTTCTTTCATACATAAATACAAATTTAACCCAATGTTCTAAACTGTACAATAGGGGAAAAATTTATCCCTATGCAATTCGGTTTTCCGTAATTGTGGGAACCGGTCGTACTACCGAAATTTGCCTTTATAAAATCAAAACAAATGGAAACACAATTTAATTTTAATAATGAGTTATCAGGCAAAATTGCTTTGGTAACCGGCGGTACAAAAGGAACCGGAAAAGCAATTGCAGAACGATTATTAAATGCCGGAGCAAGGGTTATTATTACGGCAAGAAACAAACCAGAGACGGAGAATAAAGAGCTGCATTTTATTTCGGCAGATTTAAGCACTTCAAACGGTTCGGCAAAAGTAATAGACGAAATAAAAACAAAGTTTGGCAAACTGGATATTCTGATTAATAATCTTGGAAGTTCAGAAACTCCCGGTGGTGGTTTTAAAGCTTTGATGGATGAAGACTGGGAACAAACTTTTCAGGCGAATTTATTTGCTCCGGTGCGATTAGACAGAGGTTTTTTGCCCGGAATGATTCAGCAAAAGTCAGGCGTAATTATTCATATTGCTTCGATTCAGGGAAAATTGCCTTTGTACGATTCGACTTTGCCTTATGCGGCTGCAAAAGCTGGATTGATTAATTACAGTAAAAGTTTATCGAATGAAGTCGCGCCAAAAGGGGTTCGCGTACTTACGGTTTCTCCGGGCTGGATCATGACAACATCGGCAAAAAGAATGATGGAAAGAATTGCCCAAAGTTCGAATGGTACAATCGAAGAAGCGACTGAAAGTGTGATGAATGCATTGGGCGGAATTCCTTTTGGCCGTCCTGCACAACCTGAAGAAGTAGCAGAGCTGGTTGGTTTTCTGGTTTCGCCAAGAGCCAATTATTTAACCGGAACCGAGTTTGTAATTGATGGCGGAACGATTCCTACGATTTAGATGATAACGATTACAAAAAAGGCAATTTCACACAGAAATTGATTGTTTGTAAGTTGTAATTTGATTATTTATGTCGCTGAGTGTAAAGTTATTTTACACTCAGCGACCTATTATTTATCTTCCTCTAATGCTTAAATCAAATAAAAATTTTGCCGTTTCCTGATCTGAGTCGGCTGAGAAGCCTGCTACATAAACGCCTTTTTTGCCTGATGTTGATTTAATTCCGTATACAACTGCCTCATCGCCCGGGTCTGATTCCCCTTCGTATCGATACACATGTACAATTTCAAATTTTTCAGGATTTTTTTTAATCAGGTCCGAGTTTAGATTAAAATCACAAGTAAATCCTTTTTCATGTAATTGATCCAGAGCTTTTGAAACAGTTGCGTAGTGATACATTCTAATCATGATAATTGAATTTTAAAATTATGGATTTTAAAGATAACCAATTTAAAATTAAATCATTATGATAATAGGCCAAAAATCTAAAATTTAAAATGATTATTGTTAGTAGATAAAACGCTACTTTTGCACCGCAGACCGCCTTATCGTCGTCCCGATTTATTGGGAGGGAGGAAAGTCCGGACACCACAGAGAAGCATAGCGGGTAACACCCGTCGGTGTTAGAAATAACGCAAGGACAAGTG
>Ga0247815_10000645_pt1 | contig 27413 bp, 21 predicted proteins | sample UWRJL194509B1_FD_181014 | JGI IMG/M metagenome (GOLD analysis project Ga0247815, IMG submission 181014) | Plant litter microbial communities from Arlington Agricultural Research Station in Wisconsin, United States - UWRJ-L194-509B-1 | ecosystem: Environmental > Terrestrial > Plant litter >...
ATCACGAAGCGCCATTTGCATATACGTTTATTGGAAAGCCTGAAAAGACGCAGAAAGTTCTGGATAATATATTGAATAACCTTTATGGTATAGGAGAAAAGGGACTGGCACTTGCAGGAATGGATGATGCTGGGGAAATGTCTGCCTGGTATGTATTAAGCGCAACAGGCTTGTACACTTTTTCTGCAACCGATCCTGAATATTTAGTTACTGCACCGTTATTTGATGAGGTTAAATGGAATACCAATACTGGAAAAACCCTGACGGTAATTAAACCTGGAAAGGGAAGAGGGATTACTGGGATAAAGGTGAACGGTAAATTGAACAAGGGGTACTTCGTTTCGCACGATTTGTTTAAGAACGGAGGACAGATACTGGTGGAGACGAAGTAATTTTTTGAATTATTTTGGAAAGCCACCCAACATCCATCCAAGTCAAATTTATACGAGGATTTTTTGATTCCATTAAAAATTTCCAACCCAATTCTTTTGTCATTAAGCGCCCTTGCCAGCATTGAAAGTTTTAAAAAGGATCGCTGAAATCATCTCCATGCTCGATCTTTAAGCTTTTCTACAAATTCCTATTTTTTACTATAAGTATCTTGATTTGCGTTATTTTTATGTCTACTGTTTTTAATATCATCCACAATTACCAGTATTGCCAATGTGAATAGGGAAGTACTTGATACCGGAATCATTGCGAAAAAAAGATAATCTCTTAATATTGGATCAATATTCGGTGATGTAAAAGCATAAGCCCCTCCAGCTAGACTAAAAAAAGTGATGAAAATAAGAGTAGCTTTTACATATTTTATCATTTTCATGTTTTTATGCTGTTAAAATCAGAGTCTTCAATACATTTGGATCTGCGATATATACTTAGGGCAGTTACGGGCTTATGATGCAAATACAATACTTCCAAAGGTCTCTTGATATAATCCGTAAGCAAGTAGGTGTGGAACAATTCGAATCAAAGGCATGGTGTTGAATTCAATGTCACCATTTTTTACGAAAAAATTTGATCTGTTCCAGCCTGGTATTTGCCTGTTCTTCTGTAAAGTCAGACTTACTTATATCCTCTATAGATGTGTAGTTGCCAAATTTCAATTCTTTGACATTTGGGCCAACAGAAAGTAAATTATATTCATTGCACGCATTACATTTGATCACCGTCCAGTTATAATCTGGAATTCCGTCTTCTTTTCTTAGTATAAAAGTTTCTAGCGCTGACCCGCAAGAGGTACAATACTGAGTAAGGGTCTCTACAAATTTATCTCTGCCTTTGAAAAATGAGTGAACCTTATATAAGGTATTTAAGATTCTACCATATAGCCATTTATTCAAGTTTTCATTAAAGTCAACAGCGACAATTACAGAGAGCTGGACGAAATAATCACAGATGAATTCACGTTCCTCCGTATCATAATTAAAAGCGTTAAAACAAGATAGACCTTTTTGCAGAATATTTTTAAATTGACCGGACTTAAAATTTAATTTCGCCGCCTCGATCAGATCATCTGCGCATTCATTAAATGAATTTTCCATGAAAGAGCACATATCGGCGTCGGATGGATTTAGACCACGCTTTTCCCAAGCAGAATCTGAAAACTTGTTGAGATTTCTAAATGCTAACAATTTCTCTTGCATTGAGTGGTTTTCGCCCATGGATATTGAAATATATATTGCAATGTACATATCGGTATACATAAATACAAAAGCCATTTGTAGATAAATGCAATGCAATTTTTAACATATGAAGAGCTAAAGTGAAAGCGAAAATTTCATTGTTGGTATTGTCAACAGGTTGGAGTCGTTGCACTTATTCCCGGTCGTATTATGAATGATACTTCAGCGCTTAATCATCGAATGCTACTAACGCTTTGGGAAATTGACATTTGCTTTCACTTCTTCTATCTGTTGGGTATGCCGATCACTATGCGCTCCAATCAACAAAATTAGTTGGTAAGCATCATAAGTGCCCATGGGTAACACCGCAACATGGTCGCGCAAATCCTCTGGAGTACTTTGCACAAAAGCAACCAATTTTGCTCGGTTTTCCTTAAATGAGGTAATAGCTTCGGCTAATGATTTATAACCCGACTTTATCGGTTCGAACGATTCAACGGTTTTCGATTTATGCGATCGGTCTTTTACAGCATTAATAAATGCTTCATCAGTTGATTTGATTTCGGTTCTTTTTTCGGGGTTTGCAGGTTGCTTTAAAACCCCATTCACCATTTCCCAAAGGTTTTTTTCAGAAATTGCGATATGTTTGACGCACTCCTCAATGCTCCATTTATCAGCAGCAGGTTTATATGTCAATTGAATCTGGTTCAAACCCTCTATTGCGGACGACACTCCGGCCTCAGTTTCCGTTAATAATCCGACGGCGAACGCTCTCTCCTGAGGGCTTAGCGGCTTCTTTTTGGTTGTAGTATCTGCCGCCATCGTTGTCTTTTTGAGTGGTCTGTTTGATTTTTGCTGTGAATAAGAGTTATAAACGACTATATTCAGCGACATTAATATCATTAGCCTAAATAGTATTCTGCTTTGGTGAGTTGACAAATGCAATTTTTTATTCATGGTTATAAATTTTATATATCAAATGTATTGGGTAACGGCTAATAAATGGGGGTGTTATTCAGACAATATGGTGGGTTGATCTGGACATATTAAAGTTTTATATTTACTGCAAATCATTCGATATGAAGCTTCAAACTATAATAGTTCCTGACGGAGAAAACAATCTGAGTTAATCAAACAAGCGCAGGTTTATATCGAAAGTAAACCTCACGAAAGGATCTCTGTAGAACACCTGGCAGCACGTTTTGCCATAGGCAGGCGAAACTTCGATCGGCGCTTTATAAAGGCCACTGGAAATACACCTGTAGAATATGCGCAACGAGTAAAAGTTGAGGCTGCCAAAAAAGCTTTCGAATGCAGTCGAAAGACCATCACCGAAGTGATGTATGAGGTTGGATATTCAGACGTCAAGGCATTCCGGGAAGTGTTTAGGAAAATTACCGGAATTTCCCCATTGGGATATAGGAACAGATACAATAAAAATGAGAAAACAGCTAAGTGACAAACCACTTTTGCATCCACTCTCCAACCCGGCCAATTTCCTCAAATTTGCCGGCAACACCGATATAGGAATCGGGCCTCACTAAAGCAAATGCAGCGGATGTATCAAACAAATTGCTGAATGATTCGCTGTTACTGTTTATAGACCATATTTTTATCAATGGATTGTGCAGTTCCATTTTCACATCGATCTCTCTGCAATTCAAAAATAAAAGTGTAAAAAACGATGGGTCGAGAAGCTGGTAAAGCGTAACATCTTTCTTTTCAAATCCGTTTGCCGATACAGCGTTTACTTTGAAATCCCAGTTTGGCAGGCGGTCGCCTGCTTTTAAATGCTTCAGCTTTTCCGCCTTATTCGCTAATGCTGAACCGCTATAAGAATGGGACAATTCGCCCACAACCGCAGCACCCTTTTTTTGAACCACCCCCAGGCTTAATATAGTAGGTAAAAATGTATTTATCAATCCGTGGATAATGGGGTTTGTTGAATTTAGCAAATCTGTTGCCTTCTCTGTTGTTGACAGTAGGGATGAAATTATTGGAAGGCGTTCTTCCTGATAGGTATTAAGAATTTCTGCCCTGGCAAAGCCTTTCAAATAATAGGCAAGTTTCCAGCACAAATTAATCATGTCCTGTATACCTGTATTCATGCCTTGTCCTCCTGCGGGACTATGGATATGTGCCGTGTCGCCCCCTAAAAAAACGTTACCAACTTTTAATTTATGTACCATCCTGCTATTGATTCCAAAGCGTGAAGTCCATTGTACATTATAAAGTCTGCCAGGGATATGGACAACAGCGTCATAAAGCTTTTGCAGATATTCCAATGATGGAGGTTGGTCGCTTTTATTACCGGAAGGATCTGTCGCCATCATCCGGAAACGCTGACCTGTTAATGGAAATACCGCTATAAAACCTTTTTTTGCCAGGAAAACGGACAGTTCATCATCAGGTATATCGCCGTCGATATACAAATCACCTAATGCATAGTTTTGACGCATTGTAATTCCATGAAAACCAACTTCGAGTTTTGCCCTTGTTGGACTATGTGCACCCTCTGCGGCTATCAAAAATGAAGCTTCAAATGTTTCAGTTGAGCCATCAGCCATTTTAATGCTTGTATGCACTCCAGTATCCGAGGGTAGCTGAATAAAATCAGTCATTTCCGTTTCCCACTCTATAGTTACGTTCTGCTTTTCAAGTTGTTTTCTTAAAATGCCTTCCGTGTCGGATTGAGGTATCAGCAGGCAGAAGTTATACCTGCTGAAATTAAAGTTAAATCTACCTTTGCGAGCGTTTTACTGTTGCTATAGATTGTCGTAGCCAGCGCGCGATTACCTTCATCCAGCATTTCTTGCGCGATACCTCGCTGTTCAAATAATTCAATGGTTCTTGCTTGAACCGCCAGCGCTCTGGAGGTGGCCGACGGGCCTCTAGCCTTATCAATAATACGTACGGGTATACCCATTCTGCTTAGTTCTATTGCAGCAGTCATACCTGTTGGGCCTGCACCGCTAATTAAAACAGGAGTTAGTTGTTCGTTTTGCATCCGCTAGGTTTAATAATAAATCCTTAAATCATCCTCAGTTTTTTGGCGTTTGAATATCAGCGTTGGGTATAATTTTGTAAATTTATCGCAATACAGAAAGTTAACCAAACTATCATAATAACTAATTGCTGCTAAGATTGTTTATGTTTCATCTTTATTATGTTAATAGAGTTCGTGACCCATCCGGAATTCGATTTTCTGCAAACCTTTGCAGAGGCTTTGATGGTACCAGTAGTTGACAATCACTTAAAGATTCCAGAAGCTATTGGTGAAGGATTTGTTCGCCGTATCGATATCTACCCGGATTTCCGCTTGCTTATCCATCGTTATAAACTTAATCAGGAATTGATTCTTAAACGGATCGGTTCAAAAGATCCGGCCAGTATTATCAGCGTGATGTTTTACAACAATGAAGAGCCTATAAGCTTAATCACCAATGATCAGGAGAAGCTTAATTACAGTCGTTTTAATAACAGGGCAATTCAGATCGCATCCAACAATCTTGATTCTCTTATTACATTTCCAGCCCATACAGATATTTACTATGCAGTCGTTGGGATTACGCCAGCACGTCTAAAATCATTGCTGAATATCAATGCGCCAAATCCTCTTGTTGATGCTATCATCAATCCTAAAGAGTCATTTCTTTTTTATCAAAGCATGGGAACAGAGATTCAAAGTTGTCTCAAACATATTACCGCGACCCAGATGGATAATGGGCTTGCCGGATTTTATTACCGTCTGAAAGCAGAAACTATGTTGTATGATGTATTTAGCAAACTAAACAGCCGGCAATCTGAAAAACATAGTGCTGTGAATAAGGCTGACGTAGAGAAACTTTTTTCGATCAGGGAGGCCATTCTATGCGATCTATCACTGCCACCCAGTCTGTCGGCCCTTGCCAAAATAAGCGGTATGAGCGAAACAAAGATGAAGGGTCTCTTTCGTCAGGTATTTGGCAACAGCATCTATAATTATTACCAGAATGCGCGTATGGAAGAGGCTGCTTACTTGCTCAAGTTTAAGCAGTTTTCTGTCAGTGAAGCAGGTTACCAATTGGGGTTTAGTAACTTAAGTCATTTTACGCGGCTTTTTGAGCGACATCATCAACAAAAACCAAAGAAATACGCATCTGGCGGATAGGACTATTTTTCCGGCTGAATACGCTATTTTCAGATATATATCTTGCAGATATTTGATATTGTCTTTTAACCAATAAATCGATATGAATAACGTGAAAAATCAACCTATCATAACAGGGGCCAAGAATGGAAAAACTGTTTCTGTGGCCGGCAATAATTACCGTATACTTATTTCTGGCGAGGACACTAAAGGCGCCTTTGCAACGATCGACATGATTGTTCCGCCAGGAGGTGGGCCCGGTCCCCATGCTCATGCAAATATCGATGAGTCGTTTTATGTTGTTGATGGTGAAATAGAAGTGAGATCAGAATTCGGAATTACTACAGCCACAAAAGGGACGTTTGTTAACATTCCAAAGGGGGGCGTAGTACATAGTTTTAAAAACGTGACGGAACAAAATGCGCATTTGTTATGCATTGTTGTACCGGCCGGACTCGACAGCTTTTTTTTAGAAATAGGAACTCCCGTTAGTTTTGGTGAGATTATTACACCAACACTTCCAAGTCCGCAGGAGATGGAAGAAATTCAAAAGATTGCCAAAAAGTATGGGCAGGAACTTTACCCGCCCAACTTCCTTGACGGTATAAAGAAATGATTTTATCTCTAGCTGTGGACTTGACCATGCCGTATCAATACTATCCTAGTCAAGCTAAGATGGTATTGGTCTTTTAAGTTCAAGAATTTCATTATAAATCTGGAGGGTTTTATTAGTCTCAATATCAAGTGTTTTTCCGTAATCGATGATTGCCCCGGCAAATAATTCCAACTCATTATTTTCCTTGCTTCCGTTCACATCCAGCTGTAGAGAGGTTGGCGTATCGTAGGGAAAAGTACTTGCTTTTTGAAAGGTCTTTGCAATAATATCAGATGGCAGGTCAATATTAAGCCTGGTAGTTATCGATTGAATCTCTTCCATAATACCAGCAGCGCGTTCTCTTAGCTGGGCATCTTCACAAACTTGTCCTATTGATTTGTTATATCTTGCTGTCACCAGACCGAAACTTGAAATAAAAGTAAACTTAGTCCATATATCTGCGAAACAGTCTTCTTTGATAGTGATATCCGCGCCACTACTCTTAATCAGTGCTGTCACCCAGTCAGTATCAACTCCCTTGTTTTCCGGGTCTTTGCCAATAACTATCTTGCCGGTATTTCCTTTGTGTTCCACTGTTCCTTTAACTTTAATATGCGAAGCAACATACACACATGAGGGTAGAAGTATACCAGATTGTATTACTTTCCTTATTCTTTGATAGATATCAGCACCATTCATCAACGGAATAATAGTGGTATCCATCGTTATTTGAGATTTTATTGCATTGCATACATTCTCCAGATCGTACTCTTTTACACAAAGCAATATCAAATCAGATTTCTCCATTTTGTAAAGACTATCAATGATAATATCTGGCCTTACAACAGATACTGAGTGCTCTGGTGAAAGCAAAGTTAACCCACTATTTTTGACTACCTCGTAGGTTTCATTTCGTGCGATGAATGTAATTTGATAATTCGGGTCGTTCTCGATGTACTGGGCCAATTTAAAACCGAAATATCCGCCTACTCCGCCAAGACCAATTACAGTTATCTGTTTCGAAAGCATAATTATAAGTTAGAGTACAAACATATTGATTTATAGATAGGAATGTCTTCTGTTAGACAAGTATTTGTAATTTTACTAAAAAATAATTACAATGCTCTTAGCTAACGGCAATATGAAGATCTCGTTTTTTCCCTTTTTCTTTTTTTATGAACCTGCAGGCACAACCTAAAGGCACCTGGCCAAGATAGATTACTGTTCGCCCTGCTAATTCCGCTGAGAGTAAGTACTTTTGTTCAGCGGAAGAATTCCCCTGATATATTTATGGCAAATTCAACTGAATCAATTGAACAGTTTTACAGGAATAAGTTCGGAAGCCTGCCTGACGATTTCCAGCTTAACAACGGACAGTTTAATGTTTACCGCATTGAAGACCGTATCCGCACAGGTACCTCATCGCCGACCTTTATCCGTAGGGATTTTTTCAAGATTATGCTTTATCAGGGGGAAAATATCTTTCACTATGGCACTGAAAGTATTCCCGTAAGCGGAAATACGCTGTTGTTTTTTAATCCCCAGGTGCCCTACACATATGATCAGCTCAGTTCTGATACTGCCGGTTACTTCTGCGTCTTCAAAGATGAATTTTTCAAAGAAAACCTGCGGTTGAGTTTACCTGACCTACCTTTATTTGCAGCAGGCTCCAGGCCGGTTTTTGCTTTGGATAATGAAAAAGCTGATGAAGTAAAAATTCTTTTCGAAAAGATAATAGGTGAATTCAACACCGATTATTTCTATAAGTATGAACTTATCAGAAATTACGTCAGCGAATTGATCTATTCCTCAATTAAGCTTCAGCCTGCAAATAATACATTTAAACATCCTGATGCTGCTTCCAGGATCACTTCTGTCTTTAATGAGCTGCTGGAACGGCAGTTTCCAATTGAATCGGCTTCCCAACGTTTTGAGTTTCGCTCTCCGAAAGTATTTGCCGACAGGCTCTCTGTGCATGTAAATTACCTCAACCGCGCTATAAAGAAAACCACGGGCCGCACTACAAGTGATTTGATTTTCGAGCGACTTACTGCCGAAGCCAAAGCACTACTAAAATACACCAATTGGAACATAGCCGAGATCAGCTATGTCTTGGGCTTTGAAGACCAGGCGCATTTTAATAACTTTTTTAAGAAACAGACTTCCATGAGTCCCTCGGTTTTCAGATAGGTTTGAATTTGACAAACAATGGTTTGTATCAAACAAAATCTATACTCCCTCATCCGGTAACTTTGAACACTGCCAAGATTATACAACTTATAATAATGAGGTAATGATCGCGGCATCTTCATAAGCTTTAAAAAGCAATTATTTACTAAGGGAAGAAATTATGAGCAATACAAAAGTTTGGTATATCACTGGTGCATCTAAAGGAATGGGTCTATCCCTTGTAAAACAATTATTGGCGCACGGCCACAGCGTGGTAGCAACTTCAAGATCAACCAGTGCATTTGAAGAATTCGACGGTTTCAGTGACAGGTTTTTATCGGTTGAAGTCGACCTTAAAAGCGAGCAATCCGTTTCCATCTCAATGAATAGAGCAGTTGATAAATTTGGTCGCTTAGACGTCATAGTCAATAATGCAGGTTATGGCCTGGGTGGTGCTTTAGAGGAATTAACCACAGAGGAAATTGAAGACAATTTTCAGGTTAACTTCTTCGCGGTTGTCCGGGTAATCCAACAGGCATTGCCCTACATGAGAAAACAGCGTTCTGGTCATATCATTAATATCTCTTCTATAGCCGGTTTTGCACCAGGCACTGGCTGGTCGATGTACTGCGCAGCAAAATTTGCGGTCAGCGGTCTCAGCGAAGCACTGGCAAACGATCTAAAACCATTGGGTATCCATGTGACTAATGTGATGCCGGGATGGTTTAGAACAAATTTCGCAAAATCAGATTCAATTGCATACAATGAGAAGCAAATAGAGGATTATGCCTACTTAAGGGATTATCATCATAAAATGAGCGATATGGACGGAGCCCAATTGGGCAATCCGGATAAGATTGCTGATGCGTTTCTCAAACTGGTAGCTAGCGAAAATCCTGTGGTTGACCTGTTTTTGGGTAGCGATGCATTTAATCGTGCAAAATCGAGGATGGAACAGCTGCAGGGTGAAATGGATACATGGAAAGAGGTTTCATTTTCGACGGATTTTACTGCATAAAGTCTTGATCAAAACGATCAGCTCAATTTTTTATCAAAACGTCCATCTCAATTTTTTGCGATGGACGTTTTGGTATATTAAAAGATCAGCTTGTAGCCCGCGCCCCTGATACTCATCAATTGTATCTCAGGATCATCTTTCAGCATTTTGCGCAAATGCGACATAAACACGTCCATGCTGCGTGCATTATAGAAGCTGTCATCGCCCCATATCTTGACCAAAGGGACCTGCCGGGGAAGTAATATGTTCCGGTTTTCGAGCAGCAGTTCCAACAATGCGGTTTCTTTATATGACAAGGTATAGGTTGCCAGAGGGGTTATCAGTCGCTGACTCACGGTATCAAGCTCGCATTTACCAAATACCTTGCGGTTTGACGGGAGAGCATCCTTAACGGTATTAACACTAAACCGTGTAAGCAGGGCTTCCATGCGGACCAGAAGCTCGCCCATATTAAATGGCTTTCTTAGGTAATCATTTCCGCCACTTTTGAACCCTTTAATTACATCCTCTGGCAGCGATTTGGCACTAAGAAATATGATTGGGATACCGCTATCGTACTTGCGTATATCCTCAGCCAGTGAATAGCCATCTTTCAGCGGCATCATAATGTCCAGCACACAAATATCGGGAGGGGAGTTCTTGTAAAGTTGCAATGCCTCCTCGCCATTCGCGGCTATTTCCACATCGTAACCGCTACTTTTCAGCCCATCACTAATAATCTGGGAGAGGGTAGGCTCATCCTCAGCATAAAGCACTTTATATTTCATGGTAAGATGGTAAGATAACTGTAAAATTGCTGCCATTGCCCGGTTCGCTGCTGACTTCCACCCGGCCACCATGCTGTGTAATAATCTGTTTTACATAGTGGAGGCCCAAACCAGATCCTTTTACATTGTGTTGGTCAGGTTCTTCCTGGATGCGGAAAAAGCGTTCAAAAATTCGGTCACGGTACATTCTTGGGATACCCGGACCATTATCTTTTATTGATACCCGCACCATATCATTTTCAACCCGGCAATCAATTATGATCATGGCACTGGCACCGCTGTATTTTAATGCATTGTCAACCAGATTATAAAAAACATTGGTAAGGTGTAACGGATCGCCGTCCACAAAACAAGGTTCCTCAGCTGGAAAATATTTTATAGTTGCATCCTTATGATCGTTACGCAGGCGCATAGAGGATACTACGCTTTCCAGGCCTTGCTGAACATCATATAATTCAGAACGGAGCCTGATCTCGCCGTTATCCAACTGATCAAGATTAAGGACTTTATCAATTATAAGATTTAAACGCTGAACTTCAGTTTTGCTGATGTCAAGATAATTTTCAAGTTTGGCAGGGTCGCGTGTCAGTTCATAACGTGTGATTGCATCCAGTGCAGCCTCAATAACGGCCACCGGGGTTTTTAGCTCATGGGTCATATTTCCGGTAAATGCGATCCGCGCCTGGGTATACAATCGTTGGCTTCGCATCATCCTGAATAGAAACACAAATGCCAGTCCTGTCAGGATCAGCATCATCAAAGAGGAAACAAGGTAATACCGCATTCTATAAATGACAACTGCATTGATCGATGGTACTACCAATTGATACGTATGAAGGAAAAAGTTAAGGTTATAGCCAAATTGCTGACTGTGATAATCAGCATCCTTAGCTCTTCTCCAGGCAGCAAGCGATTCAGGTTTAAGCGTTTCATAATCATACAAAACATAGAAGCTGTTCGCTTTTATCCCACTTTTCAGGCATTCCAGCCTGACCAGGCTGTCCATTCGCCGCAGGTCTTTTTTATCTTCGGCCATAATGCTTGCCAAAGTCTCGCCATCATCATAAGTCCGGACAATCTTTCTTTTCCCTGGTATATACTTATTATTAGCAATGCGCAAACTAATGTCTACGATTGTACTGTCATCCTTGATCTGCGAATTGTAACGGCTTCCTATATGCCTGTAACGCATACGTGTATATGCTTGTTTAAACTGCAGCCATTCAGATGAAAGAATAAAATTGCGAAAGTTTTCACTTTTTTCGTGCCCATGCCTAACGCTGAGGTAATCGCTCATACGTGCGGCATTGCTAACCGCCTGGTCAAGATCACGCTTCACCTGCACCTGCTGGGCACGGAACAATTGGATGAGCCAGGCCGCCTGGAGCGCAATTATTGCGAATATAGCTATTGCCACAAGGGGATATGCATATCGGTTAGAAAGCCATTTCATGGTACTAAGATGCTAATAATTAAGCAGCACCGAACAGGGAAAATTTACGATTTAACCTTATTTAACCTTGCTTAACTTGCCTTAACCGGCACTTAGGGTAGGTTTGTCGTATGAAAAAGATCATTCTACTACTCCTCATACTCATGCCCGGATTAGCATTTTCACAACTGCAGCTAAAAGGTGAGGTTAAAGACGCTGAAGGAAAATTGCTTGATGGGGCGACAGTTACGCTCATGCAAGGTCAGAAGCAAATGTCTTCAGCATTTGCTGATCTTGGAAAATTCAGCATGAATGTTCAGCAAGCCGGCAGTTACACGATATATGCTAGCCTGGTAGGGTACAAGCAAGTCGAAATGACCATTGAGTTGCCAAAGGACGGTGTTTTGATAGTCATGCAGGCTGATAGTAAACAGTTAAATGAAGTCACCGTATCCTACAAACGGCCATTGATTGAGCGCAAGGTCGACCGTATTACTTTTAATGTAGAAAACAGCATTCTTGCCACTGGTGGGAGTGCATGGGAAGCGCTTACCAAAGCTCCTGGAATCCAGATTAATGCCAATAACGATGTTACTGCCAACCGGAAAACTGTACAGGTTTATCTTGACGGTAAGCCGTTGCAACTATCTGGAGATGACTTGTCAGCTTATTTGCAGGGTATGCCCTCAGACCAGGTTGCCCAAATTGAGGTATTCTCAAATCCGCCGGCCCGGTTTGAGGCAGAAGGGGCATCTGTGATTAATATTGTTACCAAGAAAGCAAGCAAACAGGGCTTTAACCTTACGCTGAATAGTGGTTTAACTCAAGGCATTTATAGTGGTTATACCGCAAATTCAACTTTTAATTATCGTAAAAACAAATTGAATGTTTATGGAAGTTATGGCTTTACACACCGGCATACGTTTCAGGACCACGATCTTTTTATAGACTATGGCGATTCCTACTGGGGTAGCCCTAACCGCCACATTTTTCAGTCAGATAATCACAATTACCGTTTGGGCCTGGATTACCAACTTTCCGCAAACCAGGTTGTGGGGTTTTTAGTAACCGGTAGCAATCGTTCCGGTAATTCTGAAAGCCATAATGTAACAACCATTACGAACCAAAAAATGAAATTAGATTCTACACTAGTAACAGATAATTTTGCGCCATCATCGGGAAATCAATATTCGTATAATATCAATTATAACATCAAACTCGACTCAGGAAAAAGCAGCCTCAATATTGATGCAGATTATTCTCCATACCAAAGTGATGTCAATGCAATTACAGATAATATTTCCTTCCTGCCAGACGGTAGCCAAACTGCAAATAACTTTCACATCTATACTCCCAGTTCTCAGCGCATCGACATCTATTCAGCGAAGGTTGATTATAATTTCAAAAGTGGAAAACGTTGGGATGTCATCTCGGGTCTTAAATACAGCAGTACCCAAAGTCGCAGTAATTTTGACTATTTTAACCGGACGGAACCATCATTTACAGCGGTGCCCGCTAACAACAATCATTTCAAATACCAGGAAAATACCTCCGCTGCATACACCAGCATATCCGGGAGTTTTGGTAAATGGATATTGCAAGCTGGATTACGGGCGGAGCTGACCAGCACAAACGGGTATTCTAAAACGATTGATTCTGTAAATAAGCGAGATTATTTCAAGCTGTTTCCAACAGTATTTTTGCAATATAAAATTAATGAGGATCATGGCTTACAGTTGAATTATGCTTACCGCATTCAGCGACCAGAATATAACAGGCTGAATCCGGCAAAACGTTTTACATCACCATACAATGTTTATGTTGGGAACCCAGGTTTACAGCCAGCTTTTGTCCAAAACGTTGAGTTAAGTTATACCTATAAGCAGCAATACAACATCACAGCTTATTATACGGCAACACATGATGTATTTAGTAATGTCGACGTTCAGGATAACGAAACAAATATTTATTACGGTACACAAGCCAACCTGGGTTTGAGCGTGAATAGCGGAATCCGGCTTTCGGCACCATTCCATCCGGCATCCTGGTGGGAGCTAAATGCAAGTGCCGAAGCTTTCAGGCAACAGGAGAAATCGGATTACCTCAACGGCAGTTATGATTATCACCTCTTCTCTTACTCGGCATCGCTAAACCAATCCTTCACCTTAAACAACAAAACAGGATTAAAAGCAGAGATTAATGGCCTGCTTGATGGACCAGGCATACAAGGAGTCTATCGTGCTTCGCATGCTTCAAGGCTTGATGCAGGTTTAAAAACAAATATTATTGGGGGTAGGGGAACACTTCGGCTGGCGGTGAACGATATTTTCAATACCTACAGCAACTATATTAAGGTGGATTATCAGGATCAGCACAGCAGTTTTTTTCACCAGATCGAGAGCCGCAATGTGACGCTCGGATTATCATATCGCATCGGAAAAAATGTTGCTGCTTCCCGTAACCGCAGTACAGCAAGCGAAGAGGAACGCAAACGTGCGCAATAATAAACGTGCGCAATAATATAAGAGCAGTTCTGTTTAATATTTGCCACTCAGTTGGAAGATGATGATTACGAAGCTGGATGCTAATGAAATAATAATGCCGGATGTGCTGGTATCATGGCAATAACTTCTTATGTAAATGCTTTCCCTGCAAATGGTATCCTAAACATACGGACATAAATCTTATATTGGCAATTTGAGGACTGCGAGCTATGAATGCTAAACTACAATCTACATCCATAATTTTAACGTTAGGTATTCTGACCGCTATCGGCTCCATATCAATTGATATGTATTTACCTGCTTTTGATGTAATGGCAGGGTATTTTAAAGTACCACCAGCGCGGATTGAAACTACTGTTTCATTATTTTTATTCGGGATGGCCTTTGGCCAGATATTTATTGGACCAATATCAGATGTTTGGGGTAGAAAACTGCCACTGAGAATCGGACTGGCAATTTATATTCTAAGCAGTATTTGCTGCGTGATGACGAACTCTTTTGCACTTTTTCTAGTTTTAAGGTTCATTCAGGGACTAGCCGGAAGCGGATGTCAGGTGATATCAAGGGCATTAGTCAATGACCTTTACCATGACAAGAATAGCACACATGTATTTACGCTCCTTCAAATAATCATGGGTGTTTCACCAATTCTTTCGCCAATGGTTGGAGGCACACTGGCGGCTGTGGATACCTGGAAATATCTCTTCCTGATTATGGCTATTGTTTCCGGCATAGGAATGTTAGGATGTTTGACAGTTTTGCCCGGCGGCAAAGCTCCTTTGAAAATCAGAACCTTAAACGTGAGTTCTTTGATCACTAGTTACTCCTATTGCGTTCGCCACCCGGCATTTATCAAATATGCCCTGGTGAGGTCGGTAAGCAACAGTGCGGCGTTTTCTATGATTACCGCATCTCCGTTTGTTTTTACAAAACTATATGGATTAAGTGCCAGGCAATTTGGCTTTGTTTTTTCTGGGATGGCCATCGGGATTATATTTACAGGGATGATTAATACCCAACTGATAAAACATTTCGATTCGCATAAAATTATCAGATTTGCGATTATCTCTCAAATGGGTACAGGTTCATTGATGGTTGCCTCGCTTTACTTTCAAATGCCCTTTGTGATGCTGGTATGCCTCATTTTTTTATTCTTAGCGATGCTTGGTTTAATTTTGCCGATCGCTACGTCGTTATACATCAGCGCTGTCCCATCACATGGTGGCGCGGGTTCTGCTTTATTAGGAACGCTTAGCTACCTCTCAGCATTTTTGATCACTTTTATTTTGAATTTACTATTCAACCATACAGCGTATCCGATGGTTATCACGATGTGGAGCTGCGCTGCTGCAGCTTATATTTGTTTACAGTATAGAAGTTTTTTTTTAAAGCTTCAACCTGAATAATCATAGTTGTTCGTTAATACAAAACCTTGGTTGACCTATAATTTAATACTACAAAGCGATAGCAATACGAACAAACAGCAAGGCCCTGCATGCAGCGCCTTGCTGTTTACTGTTAATCCACTTGGAGTGCTATGGTATTACCATTCCCAGGTACGTTGTTTCAGAAACCCTTTTGCTATCTGCAGATACAAAAAACATATAGCAGAAAACCTCATGACCTTTATGGAATTGTGTTTGGGTTAATATAGCCCCCAATTCATTTCGTAATACTCCGTTTTCAATAAGATAAATTCGTCTTGTAGCGTTATAAACTACAAACCATGCTTTGTCATCCAATTGAGTAGATTTTGAAGGAAATGCATTCAGCTCCCATTTGAATTCCACTATGCCGTCTTCCCGACAAATAACCTGTGCGTTATATACCTCTTCCGTTGAAATCAGCGGTCTGCTGAATTTCACTTTACTGAGGTCAATTTTTATCTCATTGTCGCTGATTATTAGTGCGTTAGATATGTGGTAAGACGTAGCTGCATTTAGCGCAGACATCTTCTCATTTTTACGAAGTTGGTAGCCACATCTGATTGCTTGCGCTGCCATCTTCAAAAATTGCTGTACCGCTGAAAATTTGCCGCGTTGCCTAATTTGTTCTTTAGATTTTTTAGCAACGTTCTTAACCTGTGGACGTGTTTTTACAACAGGAATTCCCTTCCAGGATGTGCATACAAGGGGGCCTATAGGACCTCTCAGGTCGCTGTAGATCGATCTTCTCTTTTCAACTGCCATAATTTACCAGATTAATTGTCCCAGATAAACACTGTTCGATATTGCACGGCGATCATTTGTTATAAAGGATATATATACCTCGGCGGTTGTTCCTTTTGGTATGCCTGTCAATACCAACTGATCTTTTCCCCGGTACCTTTGGGCGCCAGCTGTTGTGAACTCTGCGTTGTTCAGTTCTGGAAAATATGCCAGCAACATTACCTGATCAGAAAAATGTGTATTTTTCTCTTCGTTGCCCGGATTCCAATGAAACTCAAATCCATATTCATTTGCAAGTACTTTTGCATCTCTGGCCGATGGCAAATTTCCCCTGGTGACCAACCACTCATCAAATTTTACCTTCCTTTCAGGGTATTCGCCGGTAAGTACGTCTTTCCTGAAGTGGGATGACATTGCGTTGTACTCGTTTTGACGCACTTTCTTCGCCCACAATTGATAGCCCACTGCGATAAAGCTTTTTATAGGCTTCAGTGTACTATTAGTGATTTTTGTGTCGCATTGGACGTTTAACTGACCCTCACTGGAAGGCTTGTTATTTGGAGATCTTACCTCACTCACGGTAGTTGTACCATTTTTTTGTTGGCTATATACATACTTACCGACTTTTCCGGAAAAACCCATTGCGGGTCCATGTTTTACTATTGACATTTTGATTTAATTTAGGTGTATAATTACTCATATTTAATTTTTTAATTTATAAATTTCTAGCGCGATCCAAACAGATCTCCTATTCCATTTACATGGGTACGATCTTGTTTTTCAGTATGTTGCGTTGCTTCTTTGCTCCGACATAATTTTCGCGGGTACAAATATAATATCAGAATTGGCGTTTGTCAAGTATTTTTTTAAAGCTCCGTCAAAGACAATTGTATTCGCGGAAACATTTTTATTTTGATAGCTTAGTAGGGTATCTTTCTAAGCTGAAGAGTCAAATGAATATCATGTATTTAATACTTATTATTGGTCAGGCTGGATTCAGTTGATTTTAAGGATCATAATTGCCTCAAACGCTTTTATTTTCAATTATTTATTTTTGTTGATATAAGCTTTTTTTGTAGTCCTATTATGCTTTCATATCGTCCGGTACATTTATACCTCATCTTTGCCACGTTCATACCATGGCTTTACCCCGGCTATACCAAGGGGGGTATAGACATGGTAAAGCCATGGTATTTTTGCGCTAGATTTTAACTATCCGCGGACAGATTACAAAGGGAATTCTTCCCTTTTAAAATCAAAATTTATATACAATAAAAAGATCTGAATTATAGAGCCGCAATTTTGAACCTATTTCTTAAAGTTTACTGACAATTAATCACTTATAACGAATAAGAGCCTCATTTAAATAACGGTTGTTAATAGACGAATGGCATAATCCGGGCCATGGTAGCTGCATTTTAATCAATTCGTATGCTTTCAATTGCTTTCTCCATTGCATATTCTTTTACTCCCTGCACTTTAAGCCCTTCAGCGCGGAATACGGTAAGATCCGACATACCTAAAAAGCCAAGAAAAGCTGCCAGGTAAGGTGCTACAAAATCGTTTTCTTTCCCTGGCCCCTCTGAATAAATACCACCAGAAGACATTGCAACATATATCTTCTTACCGGTCACCAGTCCTAGAGGCCTGCCGTCTTCTCCATACCCAAATGTTATTCCCGGCCTGGTAACATGGTCAATCCAGGCTTTAAGCGCTGTATGAATTGTAAAGTTAATTAATGGTGCGCCGATAACAACAATATCAGCTGCTTGCAATTGCTTCACCAGCTTATCAGAAAGTCGATTAGAGATTTTATCTTCAGGCGTTAAGACCTCTGATGGTTTAAATAAAGCTTGAAGAGTGTCTGGGCTGAGATGCGGGATGTCCATTGCTACCAGGTCCAGTTCTTCAATTGTGCTGCCCGGATATTTGTCCTGAATTTTTTGGACTATGTTATTTCCTAGCTTAATGCTGTAAGAGGCTGAACCCAGCAGGCTTGATTTCAAATGGAGGATATGTTTCATAAAGTTATTAATTAAAGTAAATCGGATTTGATTAGAGAAGTATTTATCTGTTCAAAGCTTTCCAAAGTCAAATCAGTGGGAGCAAAAGTATGGTTAGCTGCTGTGAAAACGTTGGTACTTACCAGAAGGTAAGCGCTTACATCTGGGTAAGTGGTTACCTTTGTTTGTATGAAACCATCATATTCATATAGCTTACAAACATTAATGTGTATGTTTATGATAGCTTCAGAACTTTCAACCGCCGAAGGCAGCTTGAAAACAAAACATAATAAATAACACTGAAAAAAATAATTATATCCTGATGAAAATAACTAGAAATGAGCTGCTTCCCAGCTCCGATGAGTGTGCCGGCTCGCTTAAAAACGTTCTTGATGCCCTATATGTACTTAGTGGAAAATGGAAGCTGGCTTTAATCCTTTCTCTGGTGCAATCATCAAAACGCTTCAATGAAATTCAGCATGAGGTTACCGGAATCTCATCTAAGGTACTGGCGAACGAATTGAAAGATCTTGAATTGAATGATTTTATTACACGTAAAGTGTACCAAACGACTCCGGTAAGCATAATTTATGAAGCAACTGACTATAGCCGGACATTAAAAAATGTGTTAGCTGAATTAAGTGCATGGGGGGAACAGCACCGGGAAAAAGTTAAGCAAAGCATGCGGAAACAATCTTGAAGGAAAGTATTGTAGAACTCCTTTTATTGACTTCCTGGGCTATTTTTTAGTCTTCTTAAACTCACTGGGAGACACACCGTATTTAGCTTTGAATATTGTTGAAAAGTACGTTGGAGAAGAAATTCCGATCATATAACTTACCTCCGCAATTGAATGGTCTTCCCGGCCAAGATAATATTTAGCTTTTTGTAAACGCCTGTTTAAAATGTAATCTGAAATGCTGCAGTTTAAGAGAGCCTTTACTTTCCGGTACAATTGAACCCTTGAGATTCCGATTAGTTTACACAAGTCTTCAACGCTGAAATTTTCATCTGAAAGGTGATGTTCCACAATACCGGAGAAATCATTGATAAACTTCTTGTCCAGTTGACTCGCAGTGCTTCTTTTTGTTGTCGTATTGCTGATATCACTGATGTAATGTTCCTTTAGAATCCCACGGTTCCGAATTAGGTTTTCAACACTGGCGTTGAGGTGATCAAAATTAAAAGGCTTTGTCAGGTACAGATCAGCCATACTCTGTATTCCATTGATCTGCTGCTCAATACTTCCACGTGCCGTGAGCAGAATTATTGGTATATGGGAGCTGCGGAAATCGTTTTTCAGTTTATTGGCCAACTCGGTACCCGATCCGTCAGGCAGTATCACATCGGAGATAATAAGGTCGGGTATTTTTTCAAAAGCCTCATGAATCCCATTGGTAAAATTTTCGGCAGTAAACACTTCATACTGTGGTTCGAATTTTTCACGAAGGTAAGTACGCATATCTGTATTGTCCTCAATGATCAGGATTGAACTTTCTTTGAGCGGATTAAAGACTTCAGATTGCTCAATTTCTTCATGCGCCTCTGGATCTGTTGTGTAAATTTTCAACTGGTCATAAAAACGTGTTCTTCTTTCTTTCTGCCCATCTTGTTCCTGTTGAAGCAGATGGCTTTTACCGAGGGGAAGTGTAATTTTAAATGACGTACCTTTCCATTTTTCGCTGGTAACGCTGATATTTCCTTTATGTAGATGGATCAGTTCTTTTGAAAGCGAGAGCCCCAGACCAGATCCACGAGAGCGACCAGAATCTGCCTGATAAAACTGTCCAAAGATGTTTTTAAGCTCTTCTTCATCCATTCCGGACCCATTATCGGCTACTATAATTTCTACCTGATCTTCGACAATGCCCACGGTGATATGGATCATTCCATTATTTGGGGTAAACTTGAGCGCGTTTGACAAAAGGTTAAAAATTACCTTGTCGAGAATGTTGTCGTCAAACCAGACCATAATCTCATTTTTATTGCTCAGCAATTGGATGTCGATACGTCTCTTAGCTGCGTTATGCTTAAAATGTTCAATCAGCTCGCGAAGGAAGGAGACAATATTTCCTTCGGCCGCTCGTAAATTAAATTTATGATGCTCAATTTTTCTGTAATCTATCAACTGGTTCACCAGCTTGAGGAGCCTAAACACATTTTTGTTAATCAGGTTTAGGTTATTCCCTGTTAAGGCCTTTAGCTTTTCATTTTTCAACAGGTCCTCCAGCGGGGAAAGTATCAGCGTTAACGGCGTCCTGAATTCGTGGGAGATATTCGTAAAGAAATTCAGCTTCATTTCCGTCGCCGCTTCTGCCTTGGCAGACATTTCGATGAGCTGGTTTCTCTGGGACAGGATTTCGGCGTTTTTTTGCTCAAGGCTGGCGGTTATTTTCCGGTTTTCAAGCAAAGAATGGAAGGCAAGACCTCCGAATACAACTGCTAGTACGAGTGTGATCACGATGACATTTAGCACCAGCCGCTGGTTATCATAGATTTCAAACTGATCTTCAAGCAGGTTCTGTTGGCGTTCAATATCTTTTTGCTGGTTGTGTATCCTGGACCATTGCAAGTTCATTAGCTCAACGTTAGTACTGTCTATTACGACTGTTTGCAGGATGTTTTCGCGGGCGAATGAGGTATTGTTTAAAATGGCAAATGCCGTATTGATGGCTTCTTTTCCGCCAGTTGGATACAGCAAGCTGGCGCTGAGCGATTTATTTCTAACCGATTCCAATCCAGCCCCTTTACCTGGCAATGCGTCCACACCGATTATTCTTATTTTTTTATCTAACGACATACCATTCAGAACGCCCTTGGTCGCCATAGCCATTACATCATTATGGGCAAAAATGGCATCGACATCTTTTAGCTGCGCTATATGATCTTGCAAACGGTTGCGTGCTTCCAGGCCAATCCAATTGCCATATACCTGAAAGCTGATTTTTATATCCGGGTATTTTTTTAATGCATCAGCGAATCCCTTAGTGCGCTCTATGGCTGGGGAGGAACCTGGCAATCCCATCACTTCGGCAACGGTGCCCTTTTTTTTAAGTACCGAATTCGCAAGATAGTCGCCAGCCATTCTGCCAATCTCGTAATTATTACCACCTACATAAGCAGTGTAGCGGGATGAGGAAGTTTTTCTGTCGATCACAATCACGGGAATTCCCCGGTCGTATGCTTCTTCCACCACTGCGGCAAGCGGATGTGCCTCGTTTGGCGAGATAATCAGCAGATCGATCTTATGTAGCATTTCCTGCACCTGCTTGATTTGTCTTTTACTGTTGCCATCGGCATCCCTGTAGATTAATTCTGCAGCGGGGTGTAATGACAGTTCCATCTTCATCTCCTCCAGCATGGTACGGCGCCAGTAATCTGAGGCTACGCACTGGGAAAATCCAATTATAAATTTCTTGTTTTCTTTTTTTTGGTTGCAACCCGAACTTAACAATCCTGCAGAAAAAAGAATGATGGTTAAGGTAAGTTTAGCACTCGCCAGAATCTTAAATCTGGTTTGTTTAACAATGATCATACGTTTATTCTTTGGTTAGGTATATCAAAACTATAAAATATGAACTGTATAAAGAAATCGGTTAAACGAAAGCAACATTGATGATGTAACCAGACCTAAAGTAATCTGTTACCAAATCTAAATACTGAGTTCTATGTATTAAATTTAAAAATACAACCAATTGAAAAACAGTTATTTATGATATTTTTATTTTTTAATGATTTTGATATTTTTTTTTATAGCACACAGTGTAATCTTCCGCTAATTTGCGATTAAATATTTCTAACCAAATTATATGAAATCAAAATCTGTTATGGCATGGTCCATGGTTGTCGCGCTGGGAGGTTTTCTTTTTGGCTTCGATACAGCGGTAATCTCCGGTGCCGAAAAATCTATTCAGCAGTTCTGGTCCCTCTCTGTCTTCCAACACGGCCTTACAATTTCTATTGCTTTGATCGGTACGGTAGTCGGCTCGCTCCTTGGGTCAAAACCCTCCGATGCCTTTGGCAGAAAGTATACGCTTGCTTTTGTTGCCGTTGCGTATTTGCTCTCTTCATTAGGGACCGCACTGGCAGACAACTGGTATCTATTTCTTGCTTTTCGTTTCCTGGGCGGTTTAGGGGTAGGCACTTCTTCGGTCACTGCACCGATTTATATTTCCGAAGTGTCGCCCGCTGATAGAAGAGGTCAGCTGGTAGGCTTATTCCAGTTTAATGTGGTATTAGGAATTCTGGTATCTTATCTTTCCAATTACCTGCTCAGTCAAACCGGTGAGCAATCCTGGCGCTGGATGCTGGGGATTCAGGCTGTCCCGTCATTAGTATTCCTAATCCTGATAAACTTTATTCCCGAAAGCCCGCGATGGCTGATATTGAAAAAAGGAGATATACAAGGCGCATTGGAAACGTTGAAAATCATCAATCCCCTAAATTGCGATGCAGAGTTGGCAGCTATACAACAATCCGAGGGCTTCAACAAAAGTGAAAATGGGGCTAAATCTCCGGGCCTATTTTCCGGACAGTATAATGTGCCTATTATGCTGGCCGTTACTTTTGCTTTTTTCAACCAGGTTTCTGGCATCAATGCCATTATTTATTATGCTCCCCGGATTTTTGAACTGGCAGGATTAGGAAAACATTCCTCATTGCTGTCCACCGTGGGCATCGGGATCATCAATTTTATTTTTACGCTTGTTGCAATCAATTTTATAGACCGGGTAGGTCGCAGAGTGTTGATGCTCATTGGGTCTGTCGGCCTGATAGTTTCCTTGTTCCTTGTCGGTTTTACTTTTTATTTTAATGTACAGGGTGGTTTATCCATCCCGATTTTCATTATGGTTTTTATCGCATTTTTTGCGTTTTCACAGGGAGCAGTGATCTGGGTTTTTATTTCCGAAATCTTTCCCAACCAGGTGCGCGCAAAAGGGCAAACCCTAGGCAGCTCTACGCACTGGATTATGGCGGCAGTGATAGCTTTTTATTTTCCATATCTGACAGAAACCCTGGGCGGAGCAGTCACCTTTTTCTTCTTCGGAACAATGATGGTGCTGCAGCTGATTTTTGTTTGGAAGGTGATGCCCGAGACTAAAGGGACTTCCCTTGAACAAATAGAATCGAAACTTATCATGCGCTAATCGGGATTTACCGAAGAGATACCACACGAACGGAGCCTGCCCTGATTACCATTTGGATGAATACCTAAGCTTCGACGCCTGGGCACTGACACTGATTGATCAACAAAATAACCAATATAAACCAATGAAGACGATGAATAAAGTGATTTTCTATTGCTGTCTGATGCTCATGCCAGCATTAAATAGTTTAGCCCAAACGCGTGCCGTAAATGGGACGGTAACCGATCAGCAAAACAATCCTATGGAAGGTGTTTCAGTTGTGGTAACAGAAACCGGAAGGGCAACCCAAACAGATGCAAAGGGGAAATTTGCTATCCAGGCGGATGCCGGCCAGACATTGAAGTTCAGTTATGTAGGTGCGAAAACCTATACGATCAAAGTGGGAACAAGCACGATACTGAATGCACAGCTTGACCTCACGAACTCGCTTAACGATGTGGTAGTCACCGGCTACCAGCGGGAGCGGAAAAAAGACCTGACAGGAGCGGTTGCTGTAGTGAACGTAAAAGATATCAAAGATATCCCGTTGGGAAATCCGGTTAAGGCACTTCAGGGGAGGGTTCCGGGTGTTCAGATCACCGCTGATGGATCTCCAAACGGAGCAGCCAGCGTACGGATACGTGGGATCGGGACTTTAGGAAACAACGATCCTTTATATGTAATTGACGGAATCCCCACAAAAAGGGGCTTGCAAGAGCTCAATCAGAACGATATTGAATCTATCCAGGTATTGAAAGACGCTTCTTCTGCAACGATTTATGGATCTCGCGCAGCAAATGGGGTGATCATTGTAACCACCAAAAGGGCTAAGGCAGGTTACAGCCGGATCGATTTTGATGCCTCCACCTCACTTCAGTTTTATACCTCAAAACTAAAAACCCTCAATGCAGAGGAGAGAGGAAGGGCGTATTGGCAAGCTGCGGTAAACGACCGCTCCAATCCAAACTTCAACCAGATTTATCAGTATGACTGGAATAATAATTTCGACAATCCGGTGCTGAACCGCGTAATTATACCTGAGTTTATAGACGGGGCTAAGACGATGCGCGCTGCAAATACCGACTGGTTTAAGGAAATCTCCCAGCAGTCGATATTGCAATCATATAACTTATCCATTGCCAACGGGAATGAAAAAGGGAACAGCCTTTTTTCTCTGAGCTACTATGACAGCAAGGGGATCATCAAAGAAACAAGAGGTAAAAAACTAACAGGAAGGGTGAATACGGATTATACTTTATTGAACGGAAAGCTGAAAATAGGAGAGAACTTCTCAGGTACTTATATGAAAGATGTGTTAATCCCGACAGGAGATGTGACAGGCTTATCGCAGATTGTATTTTCAATTGTTCCGGTGTATACCGTAGATGGAGGATGGGGCGGTCCGGCTGCAGGCATGGCCGACAGGCAAAATCCTGTCAGGTTGATTGAAGATAATAAGCAGAATTACAACAACTTCTGGCGGATATTTGGTAATGCTTATGCAGAGCTGCAGCTCGTGCCAAACCTGTTATTGCGAACCAGTTATGCCATCGACTACAATGGTAATTATGCGCGGACCTTACGAAAGTCTTATACCTCAGGGTTTTTGACTGACCCCTCAAATGCGGTAAATACGCTAAGCAATTACGATGGAAATCGCATTTGGCAGAATACGCTGAGTTATGCCATTAAAAAAGACAAACATCAGGCAGACTTTCTTTTAGGTCAGGAACAGATCAATACAATTTATCAAGGTTTTAGTGGTTCACGCCAGGGACTAGCATTGGAAAATCTGGACTACGCATATCTTGATGCAGGATCTACCTTAAAAGACAACACCGGCAGTGGCACAAGCAGTGCCCTGTTATCATATTTTGCAAAGGCAAACTATAGTTTTAATGACAGGTACCTGCTCTCAGCAACCATCAGGCGTGATGGGTCATCGCGTTTTGGAAAGGAAAACCAGTTTGGTTATTTCCCGGCTTTCTCCGCAGGATGGAGATTAAGTGAAGAAAATTTCATAAAGGAAACACTTCCTATGTTTTCCGACCTTAAGTTCCGTTACGGATGGGGTAAAAACGGTAACCAGGAAATAGCTAATAATGCAACCTATACGCTGTATTCGGCCGTGTACGGAACCAACGCTGTTGGTAATTACGATGCGGGTACTGCATATGATATCTCAGGAGCCAATACCGGTCAGCTGCCATCAGGATTTGCGTTAATACAACAGGGGAATAATACACTACGCTGGGAAGAGACAGCACAACACAATGTTGGAATCGACTTTGCCCTTTTAAAAAACGAACTATCTGGATCGGTAGATTATTTTATCAAAAAGACGTCGGATATCCTGATCAATCCTGCTTACCTGGCGGTGATTGGGGAGGGGGGATCCAGGTTTGCGAATGGTGCCTCGATGCAGAACAAAGGGATTGAATTTCTTCTGTCCTGGTCGAAACAGTTGAACAAAGACCTTAATATAACTCTTACAGGTAATGCCTCATCATATAGTAATAAGGTTACCGAATTGCCTGCAGAAATCCTGACTTCCTATCCTGGAAATGGAACGGATAAGAATATTTTAGGTCGACCTGTAACTTCTATATTTGGCTATGTTGCCGACGGAATTTTTAAGTCGGCGGAAGAAGTAAACAGCCATGCGGCACAGCCGGGAAAGGATGTTGGGCGTATCAGGTATAAAGACCTTAATGGCGATGGTATCATTGACGCGCTGGACCGCGATTATATAGGCAACAGTGCCCCAAAATGGTTATACGGCTTCAATACTTCTATTAATTATAAAAACTTCGACTTCTCCTTCTTCCTGCAGGGGGTACAGGGTTCTGACGTGACGAACACCTATAAAGGTTTAACCGACTTCTCATCAATAGCGCCAGGCGCAAACTTTGGCGACCGCACTTTACAGGCATTTACACCACAGAACCCGGGATCAAATATTCCATCTCTGACCCTCGTGGACAGGAATAATGAAGGCAGAACATCAACCTATTTTATTGAAAGTGGCTCGTACCTCAAACTTAGAAATGTTCAAATAGGATATAATTTGCAACCGGTACTGAAGAACCTGAAAGTGCAGCGCGCAAGGGTATATCTGCAGGCGAGCAATGTATTCACAATCAAAAACAAAAGTTATACAGCCACCGATCCCGAAAACCCGGGCAATGCATATCCGATACCATTGATTACAACATTGGGCATGAGTGTTTCCTTTTAATAACAAATGAGATGAACAAGATTATAATATATCTATTAGCCGCGGGCAGCCTTATTTTCGCTTCCTGCTCAAAAGTACTGGATGAACAGCCACAAGGTGTTGTGTCTTCGGAAGAATTAAATACCCCTGAAAATGCAGAAAAAATGGTTATTGCGGCCTATTCCGCACTTGGGAATGACTATTGGCAAACCCCGTACAGCAGCATGTGGGCATACGGCAGCATCCGAAGTGGTGATGCGTATAAGGGAGGCGATGGGCCAGGTGATGTAGGCGATTTCAATGCATTGGAAACTTTTAACCTCAACCGTGTAGATCTTGGTAATGCCGATGCGACCTGGTACAGATTGTACCTGGCGATAGGCAGGGTAAATGATGCGCTAACCCGTATGAATAACTTGACTACCGAGCAATTTTCATTGCGGGAAACGAGGCAGGCGGAACTAAGGTTTTTGCGGGGGCATTTCTATTTCCTGCTCAAAATCCTTTTCAAGCACGTACCTTATATCGACGAAAGTATCCCGAAAACGGACTATGAAAAAATATCCAATACGGATCTTACCGATGAGCAACTTTGGGATAAAATCGCTGCCGATTTCCGCTTCGCGGCTGATAAACTACCTGAAACGCAATCCGATAAAG
>Ga0247815_10000646_pt1 | contig 27390 bp, 13 predicted proteins | sample UWRJL194509B1_FD_181014 | JGI IMG/M metagenome (GOLD analysis project Ga0247815, IMG submission 181014) | Plant litter microbial communities from Arlington Agricultural Research Station in Wisconsin, United States - UWRJ-L194-509B-1 | ecosystem: Environmental > Terrestrial > Plant litter >...
TGGCTTTTCTCGCTGGTGCCGCCCGTGATCGGACTTGGTATCGGAAATGGCTGGTCTAGAAAAAGTCGTTCATTGCCTTGTGAGGAAGGTGTGTATCGGGGAATTGAACATGAGTGGCTGGCTACTTACGCGAAAACGCAGCTCAGTCAGCAGCATTACGATTATTTTATTTTCGGGCACAGGCATTTGCCGCTGAACATTGACTTGGGCAATGGAAGCCGGTATGTGAACACCGGTGAATGGATCAATTCGTGTTCTTATGTGGTATTTGATGGCAGCGACCTGAAACTTAGTTATTTTGAAAAAGAATAGGGGATATGCATTACGAGGGGAGCTCTGTATTTTTTTACTGGCTTTTACCTGAAAAAGGCGTAATTTTGTTGCCCGAATAAAAATATGCCTGCTTGGGCAAGTACTATTTTCTGAAAAAAAGATATGTTAGAAAAATTAGAAGCGATTAAACTGCGTTGGGAAGATGTTGAAGAGCAGTTGAGCAATCCTGACACGATGCAGGATATGAAGCGTTTTGCGGCTTTAAATAAAGAATATAAGGATCTGACCAAAATTGTAGACGAATATAAAATCTACAAAAATGTGATGAGTAATATTGATGCAAACAAGGAAATCCTAAGTACCGAGAAAGACGCTGAAATGCGGGAAATGGCGAAGGAAGAATTGGATCTGTTGCTGGTTCAGCAGGAAGAAATCGAAGAGAAGGTAAGGTTGATGCTGATTCCTGTAGATCCAGAGGATGCTAAAAATGCGGTATTCGAGATCCGGGGTGGTACCGGAGGCGATGAGGCTGCATTGTTTGCCGGCGATCTGTACCGCATGTACAGCCGCTATTTTGAGCAGAAAGGCTGGAAGGTAGAAACAGTTGATGTAACTGAGGGCACCGCAGGGGGCTATAAAGAGGTGATTTTGAAAGTCAACGGAGAGGATGTATACGGTCAGCTGAAATACGAATCTGGTGTACACCGCGTGCAACGTGTGCCTGACACAGAAACGCAGGGGCGCGTTCACACCTCGGCGGCATCTGTTGCTGTTTTGCCGGAAGCAGAAGAGATTGACTTGTATATTAATCCGGCTGACATTGACTTGCAGACTTCTCGTTCGGGTGGCGCAGGTGGACAGAACGTAAACAAGGTAGAGACCAAAGTGCAACTGACGCACAGGCCTTCGGGTCTTGTTGTGGTCTGTCAGCAGGAACGTTCGCAGCTCGGTAACCGGGTTATTGCGATGGAGATGCTGCGCAGTAAACTATATGATATTGAACTGCAAAAGAAAAATGGTGATATTGCAGCAAGGCGTAAGACGATGGTTTCAACGGGTGACCGTTCTGCTAAGATCAGAACTTATAATTATCCCCAGGGAAGGGTGACTGATCACAGGATCGGTTTGACGCTTTATAACCTGAATGGTGTAATGGATGGGGGCGTTCAGGAGCTGATTGATGCGTTGCAGTTTGCTGAGAATGCAGAAAAGCTAAAAGAAGGTTCTGGAAATTAAGGAGTTGCAATTATTTTAAAATATATATTGCAAAGTTAAATAAAGCACCTATATTTGCAATCCCGAAACGAAACAACGATACGAACAACGGGAAAACGGACCGGTAGTTCAGCTGGTTAGAATGCCGCCCTGTCACGGCGGAGGTCGCGGGTTCGAGTCCCGTCCGGTCCGCAAGATTTAATATCAAAACGTACAAAAGCCTGCAAATCATACGATAGCAGGCTTTTTTGTTTTAAAGGTTCTCCGAAATATCCATATTCTCTCATCTTTCTGGTGAGTGATTCGGTGAGTACCAGCGAAGGATTTGTTTGACTCACCAAAACGGGATAAATTACTGACCTACAGCGTGTTCAAATATTGAACATCTTGACAAAGTGATGTCTGCAAAGCTAAATTTGTTTAATTTTTTAACAGAAAAAATGTTATGAAAACCAATTTCAGCTTACTCTTCTACTTGAAGAAACAAAAAAACTATGAATCTGGGAATGTGCCTGTGTACATGCGAATCACCGTAAACGGCAAAAGATCGGAGACTTCGACAGGCCGTGAATGCGATCCAGGTCAATGGAACCCCTATGCGGGCAGGCTCAAGGGCACCAAGGAAGAAACAAAGAAATTCAATGCCTTTCTAGATGACCTTCAATCAAAGGTATATGAATCACATCGGTTGCTGACAGCTGATAAGGAGAATATAACGGCGGAAACCATTCGAATGAGGCTGAACGGAAAGGTGGAGACGGAAAGGTTGCTCACCGAAATATTTCAGGCGCACAACGATAAGATAAAGGCGCTGATTGGCACAGAGTTTACAAGGGGAACCTGGGTAAAGTATAACACGACCCTGAACCACCTCAAGGGATTTTTGAACAGCAAGTTAAACCTTACGGAAATTGAAGTAACGAAAGTTGACGGTGCATTCATATCAGAGTTTGAATTTTATATTCGTTCCAATGGCAAGTGCGCAAACAACGCTACGGTAAAGCATCTCAAGAACCTGGGTAAGGTAATGAGGCTTTGCCTGGCAAACCGCTGGATTACCTATGATCCTTTCTTTAACAGGAAGAACAGGATTGACAAGGTAGACCGCGTGTACCTGACTATGGAGGAGCTACAGGTTATGATCGACAGGGACTTTTCGGTAGACCGATTAAGGCAGGTACGGGATATCTTTGTTTTTTGCTGTTTTACTGGCCTTTCGTTCATTGACGTGGAGAAACTAAGGTCAAGGGACCTGGTCGTGGGAATAGATGGGGGCAACTGGATCTACATCAAGCGACAAAAGACAGACATCCCATCCCGCATCCCACTATTGCCAGCAGCGAACACCATAGTCCAGCAGTATAGGGAAAATCCACAGTGTTTAAATAAGGGAACCTTGTTACCGGTTTCAAGCAACCAGAAGATGAATGCATATCTAAAGGAGGTGGCAGACCTGTGCGGGATCACCAAGCATTTGACCTTCCATATCGCGAGGCATACCTTTGCCACCACGGTTACCTTGAATAATGGCATTCCCATAGAAAGCGTTAGTAAGATGCTTGGGCATACAAGTATAAAGACTACGCAGATCTATGCAAAGGTATTGGACATTAAGGTCAGTAACGATATGGCTTTATTGAAGGAAAAATTTGCTTAGGAGGGCAAAATGGTGGAGCACGGGAATGTCTCTTTCTTAACGGTTCAAACAATTGTTGACTTGCATTGAACCGAGCTGAGTATGCTTTATCAGTTACTTACTGTGCTTTAAATTCCTTTTGAATTGTATGATAATTGATCATTGTCATCTTGGTCTTCTGACTTTCAAATAGGGGATTTTTCCGATATTCTAAGGGCTATCTTAACTTACGAGATAGCCTATGAAGCGATGTTAACATACGATAAGTACCGTAATGTGAAGCTGGTCATGATAATTGTAATGATGATGACAATATATCCCGCTGGGACATGAACTTCGTCCAATTTTCAGCTTTTAAAGGCTATTTGGAAAGGGTCTCTAAAAGTGACTCTCCGAATCACTCGCCTTTTTGTCTGTATTTTTTAGTTGCAATTGCAATATGTATATATAATTAATTTTTAGAAACGAACCAAGGTAAATTATTTTAAGCTCCTGCTTTGATTCGACTCGACTTTGAGGCCCATTTTTAAACAGCTAACAATCTGATTGTTAGCTGGCTGTGGTTTGTGTATTGCAGTTTTTAATACCTTTTATCAAAATAATTTGTTGTTGATTTCTCAATGTGTTGATTTTCAGGTAATTCAAAATAGCTGTTTTTAGAGTGTCCAATAGTTGCTTTTTTGGATCATTTTGATTAGCAGCCTTTTAATATTTACATTGTTTTTAAGTTGAAATCACTAATCTTAGGATGCCTTTAGCAGGTCAACTTTGAATACCTTTTCCTTTTTTTGGATTGGATTTAAAATCTCGACTATTATTTCTGTAATCGACTCAATAAATTTTCAACGTTCCTTGATTTTTGACAGCAGCCATTGGCCAACATAATCTTGTTGCTCTTTATACGTCCAATGTCCGGTATCTTGCGCAATGTAATTATCCTTTGGAGCAGAAATAGAATTATACACCGCGAAAATAGAAGTTGGCGGACAGGTCTCATCATTAAAACCCCAACTGTATATACCTGGAACTTTCAATTTCTTCGCGAAATTAACTACATCATAGTAGGGAATAACCTTTAGTTTCTCTTTGGTTGCATTGACTGTATAATTTATAGAATCAAGATAATGGGGCCAGCCGCCTGCTCTGCCGAATAAGTATCCCGTCATATCACTTAATGCTGGATAAAATGAGCTTAAATATTTTATTCTTGGATCTAAGGATGCCGTTACAATCGACAATGCACCGCCTTGGCTAGCGCCTTGTACGGCAAGGTTTTTTTGATCAAATTGAGGAAGAGAGACTAAAAAATCATTTGCTCGGATGCATCCCAAGTAAACACGCTTGTAATAAAATTGATCTCGATCATCCAGTCCATTATTCCAATATCTGCTTAAAGCTCCCTGCCAAAGGCTGGTATAAACTAATGGATCTAGCATTACCGGCAGACCATGAATGCCAATCTGTAAAGTAATTACGCCTTTTTCTGCCAAACTGATGTTGCCTGTATATCCTCTCACGCCTGCTCCAGGAACTTCTAGTACGGCAGGATAATGTCCGTCAGCCTTGGGTACGCAAAGAATTCCGTAAACCCGTGAATTGCCAATGTTTTGAAGACTTACGTGATAGACGTTCACTTTCTCGGTACATTTTTCGGGTAATAAAGTGCTTTTTACATCAAATGGTATCTTGGACAATGCGGTTTTCGCATTAGACCAAAAACTTTCGAAATCTGTAGGCATTTGAACGGTAGGCTGTATTTTTTCTGGATCGAAGCCTGCAGTCGCTAAACCTCGGTAAACTCGTCCATCGAGCTCAGCGGAAACCACTATTCTCAAAAACCCAGACGTTCTTAATCCTTTTGCTTCTACCAGCATTGTTCCAGTTTTTGATATTTCTTCATGACTTTGATTTGCTGCTAGCTTTTCTGGGCCAATTTCGTATTGTATTTTAACTCCTTTTACCAAGTTGTTGTGCTTATAAACAGACACAGAGAATTTAACATTTTCTCCAATATGGTAAGTCCAATCTGCATGATCGGGCGAAATCATCACTTTTACGGCCTGCTCCAATTGTTGTGCATTGGTATTGATGGAATAGCCAATTAAAACCACAAGAAGTATAAATATTCGAATGTACCTCATCATCATATTAATTTTTAAGTAAATGCCCGTTTAGTAATAGCCCCAATGCAAAACCAGTATGTTCTTCGTAATCTTTCATATTTTCAGGTATGGTATTAGTGTCCAACTGGTTCAAGATATTTAGCTTATCTAATTTCTTGCTAGATACACGGAATTCTACGGTATGCTCTCCCATGGGTAGTTCTGGAAGTATAAAATAATGCAAACGGTAAGTGGTGCAATATTTATCGAACCTTATCTTCTCTTCAGTTAACTTTCCATCGACTATGACATCACAACTACCGCTGCCCGGCCCAATAATATCCATTAGGCCTATAGTTGTACCTTTAAACTTAACTATTAATGATGAGCCTGGTTTATCGGCTTTGCTCACTCCCCCCATTAGTGTGATCAACGATGAGCGTAATTCGTCACCTTTAAAAGAGTCCATTTTCCAATTTCCTCGTTTCATTTCCGGAGAAATAGGTTTTAGGGTAGCGTTCTCCCAATTTTTTGGATCGTTGGGAACTTTAAGCTTATATTTTGTTGTCTTTATCGAAGTCTGTTGGAAAATCGATTTTAAGGAAGAACCCAGTACCTCAGCATATACCTTTTGGCCAGTATCGGTGTAAGGATGTACTCCATCTGGTGAAAATACCATTTGTGTTGGGAAATCTTCCTTTTTGCCTTTAAACACCATTTTACCTAAGCTAACTTCATTCGCAACTGTAAAACCGAAGGTAATGGATGGTATACCGTAGTAATCGGCAACTTCTTCCATTGCAGCAGCCGAGCTAGGTAATTTTCCCTTTTGCATGTTGGGTAGCATCTCCATAGCAATCGTATAAACGAAACAAATTTCAGTTTTTTTGTTGTGACGTCTGATCTGTCTTACTATCCCTTCCATGGTTTGGTGGATCAATTTTTTAGGTTTACTACCATCGTTAACCGCGAATTCAATAAATACCAGATCGGGGTTAAGTACTAATACTTGAGGGCCTACACGGAATGCGCCAAGATCAGATCCTGTTCCGGGCAAGCCAGCATTGATGCCGGTAATAGCTTCATTACCGTATTCTTTTTTTAACCATGCCAGAGATTGGTCTCTCCAACCATCTTTTGCAGCTGTGATGCTTCCTCCCAAATAGGCAATGTTTAATGGCTGGCGTTTTTTGAGTTTCAGAAAAGTGTTGGGAAGGCCGTTTCGAATTCGATAATTTTTGGAAGATGTAGATTGCCCAGTAACCTTGGTGACAAAAGTTACAAGTAAACTGATTGTGACTAGAAAGGAAAGAATTTTTTGCATGGTGATTATTTTTTTTCACTTGGTTTTTGAAGAAGTTTTTGTGCAAAAAGACGTGCCGCAGGATTATCATTAATTCGTCCTGGGAGATTAACTTGGCAAACGCGTAAAACTCCTTTTCCCATAGATTTTTCGGCAACGGCAAGTGCCTCGCCTCCCCATTGGCTGTCGCCAGTTTTAAGGATAGGTCTCCATCCTTCACCTTTCATCATCGCATTTATTAATGGGCGTACTGTACCCGTTTCTTGATTGTACCAAAACCTAAAATCGAGAGGAGAGAAGCCGTTCACCATTGGATGTCCAGTTTCTGGTGATACAAAATAATAGCTTCCCATTCTGCAGGTCTTCACTGTAAGTTTGCTCTCGGAAAGCTGATATTCTCCTGGCTGAAGGTCTAGCAATACGACGGTTTTGCCGGCATTAGCCAAAGAGTCTATAGATTTTCTGTTCTTCACGTAATCTTCAAAATTATCGATAAGAATTACATCTGCCTCAGCCATAGTTTTGGATGGTGTAACCTTTAATTCGTTTGCAAGTTGCCCTGCTTTTCCATTAGTTTTGCTAATCCATACCTTAGATTTAACGCTATCAGGTTTTGGAAGTATGGTAAAGTCAATGTTCGTTTCGTGGATTAGATCACCTTTCCCTGAAAATAATGCTAGGCGAATAACAGCCGTTGATTTTACCTTTGTTTGCGGTGCAATTGTGCCAATAAATCCTTGGAAAGTGCTCGCATTTAGTTCTATGTTTGCTGCAGCACGCCCCGAAGCGAATATCTTGCCTTGCCACTCTGTTTGATATTGGAGATAGGCATCGGCAGGTACAGTTAATTTGTCGTTAGCAATCCACGCTTCGGTTTTAATGGTATCGCCACTAAAGAATTGTAAATTGTCGGTACGCAGCTGTACGGCCAAAGGCGTTAGGGCATGTGCATATTCAAACCACGCTTTCTTCGGCTGGCGGTCTACATCCATAATAGATTTCATCCAACCGCTTGGAAATGCATCGATGAACAGGTGAATGGCAAAACTAACCATGCGATTATCTCTTCTGAAAGCTTCTGTAGTTAATCTGGTTACTGTTGCTTGGTAAGTTTGACTGGCATTTACCCAATCTGCAAGCGAATGCTGTGTGTTATACCACATATAGTGGAAATCATAGGTTTGCGATTGGATGATCCTTTTAGGTATCCAAGTTTTTTCTTCGGCTGCGGTTTGTGGTAGCCAACTTTTTGGATAGTATTTACGCATGGTATTCACCGGATCTAGACCTTCAGAACCAAATTCGCCGCAGGCATAATACCATCCCGGTTTTACGCCCATCCAATGGCCTTTCTGCATTTCGCCAATACCGAGACCATGACCATTATACCAGCCATTATAGCAATGGTTATCTGGTAGGCCGGGAGAAGGCGGATCGTAATCGCCATCTCCAGCTTTGATTACACGATCGGGATTATTCATCAGGATGGCCTGATCTGCAGCTTTGAAAAAACGTTCAAAGTCTTCATAGGTGTCCAAGTTTTTTTGGGGATAGCCCTCAGCATTAGGAAAACGTTCGTTAATGTACGTCACCATGATATTGCAGGGATGGCTGCGCACCAATTTTTCCATTTCCTCAGTTTGCCTAACGGCTTCTATCCATTTGCTTCTTTTAAGTACTCCAAATAAAGGTAAATCTGTTTGCGTCATCAATCCCAAGCGATCGCAATAATCATAAATCTCGCTTTGTACCGGCATCTGCGTCATACGGATATAGTTCATATTGGTAATTTTGGCCAATAGAATATCATCTATCAACTGGTTCCAGTCCTGCTTGAGCACACTCTGTTGAAATGCACCCATGGTATTGGCACCACGTAACCTGATGGGCTGGTTATTGAGGTACAGCATTCCCTTTGGAGTATTCAATGTATCCATGATAAAACTCCTCATACCAAATTGTTGGCGATGGGTGTCGGTCAGTTGTCCATTTTGGTCAAGCAGTTCTAACTGTAGCTGATATAACCAGGGCGTTTCATTGTTCCAACGTTTGGCATTAGGGATGATAATCTTGAATTTGAGGTAATTGGTGCCTTTCTCCATTTCCAATTCCTTAAGCTGATTATCAGTAACTTTTGGTAAATCGCCTACACCGGGCGTATGTACGGTTCGGGGCTCATATACTGCCTTTTCATACACTACATGTTTAAAATTTTGTCCAAATAACGAATGTCTGATCTTTATCTTTTTGGTTTCCAATTTGGTGTTTTGCACTTCTACCCACACTTCGGCAGTGTCCGAATTTTTTATTGGTCTTACAAAAATATCCTGCAGTTGCAGCGTGTTGCGAGCTTCTAGGGTTACAGTCTGGTAAATACCCATCCCGGCAGGACAGTGGTGCCAACCAATTTCTGGGTCGTTATATCCCAATCCTGTGGCTGCGTAAAGTTTATCTCCGCTAAAGCTTCGGCCATCATCACCGCGGTTGCCCTGCATAGAATAGTCGTTATATACTTTTACCACCAAAAAGTTTTTCCCTTTGTTAACACGTTCGGTCGCATCAAATTCAAAAGGGGCGAAGATACCTTCATGAGATCCTATCAAATTCCCATTCACAAAAACTTCGGCTTTGTAATCTACTCCCTTAAAGCGTAGAAACAAGGAGCCTTTGGCAAGCATAGCATCAGTTACTTCAAAATTGGTACGGTAGTAGGTTACCGCTTCTCCAAGTGGAGGTCCGTAATGCGGAATTTTAACCATTTCCCACGTCCCTTTTCCTTCCAATACCGCCTGGAAATTTTTGCGGTCGGCAGCAGTTTCTTTTCGCCATTGGAAGGTGCTCAGCGTTTGAATGATGCGAAGCGAGTGCAGCGCTGGAGTGAGATCACGAAGAAATGGTTCGTGTTTTTTTCGCATGGCTGCTAGCGAATCCTTTAATTTTTGCGGATTATCTAACCTGTTCATCGGCTTAAATGCCGCCTTCGTGTTATTTGCTAATGGAAGTTGCTTTTGCGATAGTTGAACGGGTTTCGGGTACACCAATAAATGGGTACGTACGGCAGAAGATTTATTGCCGATATCCGCAAAACGATCATTTTGTGCTTTTGCCGTTACGCTTAAGCAAAATAATATAACTGTAGCTAGCGCATAACGAAAGAGAAGGGGCAATGTGCCTTGGTGTTTTTTTAGTTTGATAAAGGTCATTTGGTGTTTGGTTTTTGTATGCCGATTTTTTCAAAAGCAACAGTTTTGAAGTTCGGGAGTTGTTTGAATACAGCTGCGTTAGGTTTTAGACGAAAATCCATTTTAGAAACGTTGACGAAACCAGGGTCTTTCTGAGTTATCCAAATGCTTTTATGCTGATAAGAGGTTCCTGTTGAAAATGTTCCTTTGCCATAAAATAGCGATCGTGTTGATTGGTTAATTCTAGGTTGAAGATTGATGCTGTCTACAGCAGATGCCAATTCTGGATAGCTTTTTCTATACGGCTCCGATTTGATATCTACATCTGTAAACATTCTTTTCTTTAGCAATGGACTGGTTACATATTCTTTCCACTTAGCATCGCCCCAAGGTGTATTGCCAAATGCCTGCTCGCAGTCTATGAAAATATTATCTGAAAATGAGCTGCCACCACCGCCATGGATGAAAATAGCACCATATTTATACTTTCCGGGACTAGAACTTTGATAAAAGATGTTTTGATTAACCTCAATTCCGCCACTTCCGTCATCAAAATAGATGGCACAAACAGAACCGTAGATAGAGGTACGGATATCCTCAAAAAAATTACCACGTATTATGGTACCTCTCGATGAAGGATCTCTACCAGTGTATACGGCACCCATATCGTGTGCAGTAGTGCATAATCTTTGAAAATGATTGAACTCGATCCTATGGTTGTTTCCCAGAAAGCTCAGCGCTTCGTGTGGTGCATCGTGGATATAATTGTTACGTACCACATTGCCTATTCCATAAACATCTACGGCTGGGCTGTAGGTATTGTTGATACGGCTGAAATGATGGATCTCGCAGTTTTGTACCATGTTATTTCCTGCAATCAAGTTTCCTCGGTCACCACCGGTGAGGATGATACCGCCCGTACCAACGCTGTAAATGGTGCAACGATCAATGAGGATGTGTCGGTTGCGATGGTGATTGGTATCTTCTCGTTTAGGCGAACCATCGGGATTGCTACTTAATTTGCCTCCCTGTAATTCGGAACCCATACTAATGGCTACAGTACCTAGGTTATGGAAATTAGAACTGCTGATGATACAATTTTCGCTATCTTTAATGTGTATCGCCATACCACGTGAGCATTCAAAAATCATTCCCTCAAACTTTAAATTCGCTGTTTTTTCTAGCTTGATAAAAGGATCTGAAAATAGAGAAACTTCTATGGTTTGATTTTGAATGTGGGATGGTGGCCACAGGTACATAATGCCAGTTTTTTCATCCACAAACCACTCACCCGGACGGTCTATTTCTTCGAGGAGATTGTAAACATAAAATCCCCTTATTTTATCTTTATCTGTACTGGTACTTTGTACGGAATATAGATGTGGCTGTACCAATTTCATCAAATGGTTAAAGGTGTCTATTGTCTTTACTTGCAAATGATCATCTGACCACGAATTGGAGAAAAAACCAGCTATCCATATATTTTCTGTTTGTTTCCAGCGATTGGTACGAGGCTCTTCGAAAACAAATTCAGCTCCCCTTTGGGTAGTATCGCCCATGCGGAAGTTGGAACCAGGATCTTTTACTTCGCCAATGGCAACCGTTCCAGTGTTTGGCCAACGGGCACGATCTAAAGGTTTACCATCAAAAAAAAGTTCTAACGACGCTGGTCGAACAGGAATAGCAAAGCCATGTTGACTAAGTTTGCCAAAATCAGTTATACCAGCTTTTTTAAGGTTAATTTCAACTACATTAGCGTGTGTTTCTACAGGTAGTTGCTCTAAAATTTTTGGATCAGTTACCTTTTTAAACGCCTTATTGTTAAGCTTTATGCCTCCATGAAACACCACTTTTTCATTGACATAATTTCGGTAAGTTATTGGAGAAGTGCGATGGCCAGAGTCTGTAGCAGAAAATACACAACTTTCTTTTACCGAATAAGTTCCTCCACGTAGAAAAACAGTAACATTACGTTTAAAAGGGCTTTTTCGTACCTCATCACGTGCTCGTTGCAGTGTGGCGAAAGGCTTTTCTATAGTGCCGGGATTTTGATCTTTACCGGTAGGAGCAACGAAAAAATGAATTGCTTTTACTCCACTTTGGGAAAATCCATCCTTGGCTAACAACAAACAACTTACTAATACGAAATAAATAATTCTCATCTTTTAAAATTCTGATATCACAGTTTTTCCTTCCATCCAAGCCAGCATATTTAAAACGAGGTAATTCCAATTTTGGAAACCAGCGTTGAGGATGGGTTCACCATTTTCGGGCTGATAATATTCGTGAAGCGTTCCATATTTCTGAAAATCTTTACCGAACAATACGATGGTTTTAGCCGCCAGTTCACGTGCTTCTTGTGTAAAGCCATATTTCACCAATCCACGCCAAGTGAGATAATTGGATACGCCCCAAACTGGTCCAAGCCAAGATGAAGGGTTGCCAGTGGCTTTAAGGCTGTACATTTTTTCCATTTTAGATAAGGTGCGGATGCCATAAGTCGCATTAAATGTTGCTGTATCCAATAAATTTTCTCTCACCATTCGTCTTGCCTGTTCTGGTGTTGCTATTTCGGCCCAAAGGGACAATATGCCCGACCAAATCCCAATTCGTTGGATTAGTCCATCCCAATCTCGAGGATTGCCGCTGTGCAATTGGTATTCTTTTTCATTTTTTAACGGAAGCAAGTTGATATCCACATTGTAGAAAAAGCCATCTTTTGGGTCCCAGCTGTGTTTTTGAATAGCTTCTTTTAGTGCTGCGGCTTCACGTTCAAATTCTGGAGCAATCTCGTTGAAGTTGAGTTGCTTGCATAGATAAACCATAGCTTGCAATTCTTTGTACATCATAGAGTTAAGGTAAATGGAGGCCGAGCTACCATGCGGACGATAATAAGTTCCCGGGTCGTTATCTACACCAATTGCATGATCTGTTTGCCAATAGTAAAGTCCGGTTGCTCTGTGACGGTGGTGGTTGCTGTAATTGGCCACAAAAGTTTGCAGGCCATAAAATTTCTCTCGCAACCATTCGGCATTGCCTCCATCAAGTTTTACTAAAAAGGCAGCGTGTTGAGCCAAGCAAGGCTTGTGCATATTCACCGCGTAGATATCTTTAGGTTTGGGCTCGTTATCTGATCTTCGAAGCAGAATGGGGATGTAGCCATCTATTCCACCAGCGTTTAGAAAATTCATGATGCAGCCTTGTTCATATTGGATGGCCTCTTTTTTATCAGCTTCAGTACCATTTTCTAAAAGAATTTGTCGAAGTGCAACATTGCTCAACCACGAATCCCAATCCCATAGCACGTCGGCATATTGGCTACTTCCCGGAGTGATAAAAGGGTAGGAGAGTTCCTTTCCTGCCTTTTTGTACATTCCTTTGTAGTCTTTAAAAATACTCTTTCTAATTATTGGAGCATATTGCTGCCAATCGTACTTTTCCTGACTGTAAACGTTCTGAAAATTTGTTATAAAAATAAAAAAGGCAATGATTTGGATATTCTTCATGAAACGGCTAATAAATGATTGTTGAAATTATTTAAAGGTAAACTTGACGGCAAATCCTCCGCCCGGAGCCATCGCTATTTTTAAAAGTTCACCCTTTTTTACTTCTCTTTTAGTGAGAATATAGTCGCTGCTTACACGTTCCGCGTTAGGGCCATCGGCGAAAATTTCAGCTGTATATTTTTTTCCCTCTTCCAAAAAATCGAGCTTAATTTCTAGCGAACGTGCATCCCAATTGGTTATAGCGCCCAAATACCAATTGCTTCCTTTTCTTCGGGCTACGCTAACGTAGTTACCTATCGAATTTTCGAGAGGTACCACACTATCCCAATTGGTGGGAACGCCAGAAATGAACTTTAGGATGTTAGGCTCTTTTTCGTAAGCGGTAGGAGCATCTGCAAGCATTTGTAACGGAGCATAATACACTACGTACATAGCGAGCTGCTGGCAACGGGTGCCTTGGCTCATGGGACGGTCCATCACCTGTTTCCAATCTTTCTTATTAAAATTGGAAAGAGCACCTGGCGTATAATCCATCGGCCCTGCAAACATTCTGATGAAGGGAAGGTTCACGGCATGGTTTGGAGATGCGCCAGCGGTATCGAATTTGTTCCATTCCAAACCCTTTACACCTTCTACGTTAATGTGATTGGGATAAGTGCGCTGTATGCCCGTTGGGTGATAGGCTCCATGATAGTTTACCAATAAACGGTGGCGAGCTGCTTCTTTCAAAATTCTTTCCTGAAATTCAACCACAACTTGATCATCACGATCCATAAAATCTACCTTTAAACCAGCAACTCCCCATTTTTCGAAAAGTGCCATAGCCGGAAGCATTTTTTGATCCAACGCCTGCCACATGCACCATAAAAAGATGCCTACGCCCTTACTTTTAGCATAGCGTACCACTTCTTCTACATTCACATCTGGATTTAATTTTAGTAGATCGTAAGAGTTGCTCCAGCCCTCATCCAGATTTACATACTCAATACCGTTGGCAGCCGCAAAGTCTATGAAGTAGCGGTAGGTTTGGGTATTTATTCCCGATTTGAAGGGAACGCCAGTAAGATTGGTGGCATTCCACCAGTCCCATATTACCTTGCCAGGCTTAATCCAAGAAACATCTGTAAGTTTACTTTCTGACGCAAGCAAGTACACCAACTGATTGGAGAGAATGTCTTTATCTTCCTTCGCAAATGCGATTATCCGCCACGGAAAAGCTCGAGTTCCATTTGTTTTTGCAATGTACTTTTCGCTCTCTTTTACTTCCAGATTGTAGTTCATATAGCCACCTGGCTGAACTCGTTTAGGATAAGCAGCATGCTTTCCCAGTAATCTGTTGGGGTTGATGGTATCGGAGGCAATGTACAGGCACGGATAATTCAAAACATCCGATTCGTGAATGAGGATATTGGTGCCGTTGGCTGTCTTCACCAAAACTGGCAAGCTAGAATAATTTGGTTTATTTTTTCTGTCGGATATTTTTTGAACTCTGTAATCAGACTCTGAAAGCACAGGATGAAAATAAGCGGTGTGGTTATCCAAAAATTGGAATTCATTACGCTCAGCAATTACCTGTAAATCTTCAGGAAAACTGGTTACAAACCGATAGGCAAGGCCCTCGTTGTATACCCTCAATACCACCGCATAATTTTGCTTAAATTGAAATATGGTTTCATTATACCATTCGGTGATATTTTCTGTGATACCATATAACGGCTTAATATCCCGCTTCACCGTTTGTGATTTAACTGAAGTTAATGTTGGTTTTACACCCAAGTTTGCGCCGTTAGAAAGCAGCATACCAATTGCAGACGAACCCAAATAGGTTTCGTCTGCGTAGGACACGCGGTAGCTGAGTTGGTCTGCAACAGAAACAGTGACCTTGATTTTCTTGTCTGGCGAGCTAATCAATACATCTTTTGCCAGAGCATGCTGGAATGACCAACATATGAGAAGCAGCTGTATACTTAATTTATTGTTCATTTATTTTATATTTAATGGTAGGATCAGGTACTTCTTTTTTTATGTTTTATGGGAAAATAGCTTTTAGTATGACTTTTTTACCTTTTGCTAGGGTAACCTGCACCAGATAAATCCCCGATGGCAGTTGGGTCTTAACCCTTACCGTTAATTCATTTTTATTGGTAACACTAGTGTTAATAGGGATGGCATTACCATTGATAGATAAAAGTTTCACGGTTGCTTTGTCTGCATCTGACAATCGCAATTGGAAATATTGCCCGTTGACTACCGGATTTGGATATAGCAAAATTGAAGCTACTTTTTCAAGGGTTTGGGTTTTCGATTTTTTTTCGTCATTTGATTGCTGTTCAGCTAAACCCAATATAATGTGGTTTTCTGGTGTTGGAATCACTGTTCCCTTTACCACTACCAATGGCAAGCCTAAACTAGATGGAGCTGACTGATTAAAATACGATACACGGATGCGTACGCTATCGGTTACTTCAAAGTTTACTGGGTACCAAGTTTGCAAGGCAAGATTAGCAAAGCTAGATCCGAAACCTGCAGCACTACAGGAAACACCGGTTGGAAGAAGATCTGTACCATTATTTGTCCAAGTCGTACCATTGTCGAGACTGTAAGCAATTCGATATTTGGTGGTGTAGGATGCCCCAACTGCTTGTCGTGCTTTGGTCTCTATGGACGAAATACGAAGTTTATGACCAGCTGATGGTTTCAGCTTAAATTCCATGTACGTAGACAGCCCAGATGAATAGGTAGTTGCCGATTGACTGAAATTAGCTTGTACTGCATAATAGCATCCCCCAGATGGGTTAGTTGGATAAAACGTAGGTACCGAGGACAAATTGGTTTTACTGGCCAATGTATTGCTATAGGTAGCTGGTGTACTTACAGTTCCATTTGCAGAACTCAACGCCTGATAAAGTGAAAGGACCTCATAATTGGCCTCTGTTACCGTTAGTGGCAGTGAATAAGTAGAAGTATCTGCTGCGGAAAATGCCCTTAAACGGTAAGTATAGGGAAGTCCGGAAACCGATGTAGCGTTATCTTTATAAAATACTGTATTGGCAACTAGCGTGTCAATTACCACATAGCTTCCAGTTCCGCTCTTTCGTTCCAAATAAAAGCCCGTCTCGTTGTCGTTTAAATCATCCCATATCAAATCCACTGCCTGCGTGCCACTTTTGATTACAGCATTTAAATTAGTTGGTGCATCCAAGGTATCCAGAACTGGAATAACCGAGCCTTGTACAGAAATGAATGGAATACCCATACTAGCTGCGGTGGGTTGGTTATAATAATAAATTCTTATGCGTACGCCCGTACTGCTGTTGGTTACCTCAAAATCGTTCATATCCCAGGCTTGGGTACTTATATTAACGAAATCGATACCATAACCTGCGGCACTACAAGCTACTGCAGATGGAATAAGATCCGTTCCATTATCTACAAAAGTTGCCCCACCATCGTTACTATAGGTTATACGGAATTTACCATTGTAAGTTTCGCCAATGGCCTTTCTCAACTTAATGTTTATACTAGATATTTTAAGTTTGTAAGATCCGTTAGCCGGTTTTAACCTAAATTCTGCATATGAAGCAAGTCCCGAAGAATAGGTGTTTGCCGCTTGTGTAAAATTGGCTTGTACAGCGTAAAAGCAACCCCCCGTACTCGTTGTCGAATAAAAAGTTGGAGCTAGATCTAGCACTGCGTTTGCGGCGGTAGTGTTTGTATACGTAGCTGGAGTAGTTGATGTTCCGTTTACAGAGCTTAATGCTTGGTAGACTGTAATGATTTCAAAATCATTTTCTGTAACGGTATAGGTTGCCGAATAAGCAGAAGTATCAGCTACTGTATAAGCCCTTACACGGTAGGTATACGGCAGATTGATGGCCTGTGATGTGGTATCGCTAAATGTATAAACATTGCTTCCAACAGTGCCAATGGTAGAGAAGTTCGCAGATCCGGATTTGCGTTGGATAATGAAACCAGATTCGGTAGTGTTTGTATCTTGCCAAGTTAAGGCAATTGCTCCATCAGCTGCTTTAATCACACCGGCTAAACCGGTAGGTGCAGCTAACGATGTTTTGGCAATTGTTTCACGTGAATAGCCGATAGCACCAGAGGCATTGTAGGCCAATATGCGATAATCATATCGTGTATCTGCGCTAAGTCCAGAGTCTGAAAAACTGGTTGTGTTTACCGCAACGGTATCTATAGCCATAAAATGCTCACCAGCTTTACGGCGTTCTACTATAAATCCAATTTCATTAGACGAGTTGTCTTGCCAGCTCAAGTTGATTGAAGCAGTTCCTGTAACCGTTGCTGTAGCTTGGCTTGCAGCTGCCGGTAAGGTTCCGCTAAGTGGCGAAAGGATAAAAGTAACGGTTGGTGCATAAGCATCGCTGTCTTCTGTACGATCTATCAACAAACGGGATGCTGTTGTAGGAGCGGTAGGATTAATGCGTAGGAAAGCAAAATCTGTATCTCCTGCACCGTTCGTATATTGAGACTGAAAATAATTTAGCAAAGCATTTCGTCCCGAATTCAATAGATTAATATTGTAGGCACGGTTAGGCTCAATTGCATTTACATCAATCCAAGGATCTTGAATTAGCGTAGCCAGTGGCTGATTAGCTCCAGAAAACACGCCATCGTAATAATCTCCCAAATCGTAGTTAGCAGTATTACGATAAGGCAAGGCCCATAGCTGTGGCATTACTGGACCAACCGGACTATCCATTCGCTCTAGAAAATCTGCACCCGTAACTTGTTGGCCAGAGGCTAAGGCAGGTAATTGTATAGGAAAAACTGCAATTCCAGTTTCTGTATTGGTTACACGGCCTATAAACAATGAGGTTGCATTAGTACGGAAAGCGATGGTATTGTTGGTCACATTTCTGGTGAGCCAATGGTTTGGACTGCTACCTTTTACCTTCACCACCTGTCCACCTGCTTTGGTGGTAAAACTCAAAGTATCTGACCAATCGCTCCAGCCCACCACGCTTTGACTTCGCACGCTGGCTACATAAGCTGTAGATGGACTAAGTTCGCTGATAAATAATTCTGTAGTTGTTGTGCTATCAGGCGTAATCCAAGTGCCAGATGCTGTAGTTTTGTAACGTACTTGGTAGAAAACAGCTTCACGATATGGATTCCAGCTGACGATTGCGCTAGCTCCCAAAAGTTCTTTTAAACTTACATCAACCGGTGGAAGCGTAATGGTTTGAAATAGTTGAGAAGCAGACCAACTGGTTTCTGAAGTGAAACAACTGCTGCGCACCTGCCATTCGTAATTTCCCCCGATAATTAGGTTGCTCATGGTTACAGTGGTATCATGTACATTATAGGCGTACACCCAATCAGTACTGTCGGTTACGCGAAAGCGCAGATCGTAGTTAACCACATCTGTTACGGCGTTCCACTTGGCAATTGCCGAAAAATCTCTTACGTTGGTAGTTTGTGTACCTGTGGGAATAGCACAAAATGCAGCCACGGGTCCGTTATATTTTAACAATCCTAAAGATTTAAACGGCGCTATTGATGTACTGCCGGTATATCCTTGACCTTTAGCATCCATATAATTTCCCGGCGGAAGCGTTACAAGTGCATTACTTGCCGTTGGATTGGCATAAAATAGCACTACCGAATCTGGATTTATTGACGATGGATAATTGAAAGGTGCAGGACTAGTTCCGTTTACGCTAGCGGTTGCAAGGTTCCATTTGTAAGGCGTAAATGCTTCCGTTATCGGTACGCTGCCACGTAAATGGTCTACTACAATGGTTTTTTCAGTAAAAGGGTTCATCACGTAGTTATCGCGAAAGAAACCTCCCTGAGGAAGTGTTGCCCTTGGCGAACGATTTCGGATACCTATATGAGTGCTATCCGTTTTTTTACTGATGAAAATATTTCCCTGTGCCGTAACCGGAAAATTGTTAGGGTTCAAGATTTGAAACTCGTGCTCGCCACCATTAAAGGCGGTGTTATTTTGGAGTACAATATCGGCCTTAAAAGTACCTGTGAAGTAACAAGAACCTGCCACATTGTACACGGTATTGTTTTTTAAAGTTACCTTGGTGCTGGCGTTGTCTACATAAATGCCCATGGCAAGGCTCTCGTTAGTGGGCGCACCTGCCTGTTCTCCAGAAATGTTGCGGATGATATTTTCTTCAATAACTAGGCCCGTATTATTGCCAACATTGAAGTTAGTGTAAATAGCACCGTAGTCTTCTAAACCGGTAAGGGCATGCTCAACCAAGTTATGTTTTACATAAGTGTTGATACCACAAGCCAAAATCCCGATACCCACCGTGTAACTTACGTGGTTATTCAATATTTCAGCACCGGGCGCCATATTATAGATGCCATAAAAAACTAGGTTCTTACCAAATGCTTCGTTACCGATATTGTTGATGGTGTTTCGTTGGATGGTAACCGATGAACAGGTGATGCTGGTAGTTACCCCGTTCCAATTGGTACCCGTTAAAGTATTGTCTTGAAATTGAACACCCGAGACGCCGCTGAAGTAAACGGCATCACCGCCTGAGTAGCGGATGTCACAAGAGTCAATATTTAAGTTAGCACCGCCTTCTGCATAAATATTGATGCGATTTGATCGCTCTATTTGCAGATTGCTGACGGTTACGTTACTCGCATTCTTTACAATCAGTACGCTGTCGTGCTTTGCAAACTCAATAGAAGATGGGGGAGTAGAAGATTGGAGATAAACTTTGCCTGTTGTCACATCATACGCCCATTCTCCATTGCTGTCAATTGCCCTTAAATCGTTCCTGAGAAAATAACCGCGTCCAGGGGTAAGGTCGTTAATGATATAGGGGCTAGAAACGATATTGATGGTCGTGCCAGATTGAGAACTTACTTTGGTACGTGCCAAACGATAGCGTTCGCCACGTACAACAATCTCGGCATTGCTCCAGTCACCGCTTAGTTGATTATCTGTAAATTGGGTTTTGCCAGCTGTACTTTCAAAATTGAGATAACCGTTGTTCACATTTTTATTCGGATAACGACTAATATTTAATGCCGTATCCGAACGAAATAAGTTGGTAATCTCAGTAGGAGGAGAACTTAGCGTAGTTTGGTAAACGCTGCCAGAGGCTACACTCCATGTTGTAGTCAATGGTTCTGCTCCGCTAAGAATAGGCTTGTTGCCGCTTCCATATGCACCAATGGTAATGCCAGAAGCCGTGATGCGCAACGTACCTCGAAAAGTATCGCCACGCTTAAACAAAATCTTATCACCACTAGAAAAAGCTGTTCCATTGAGCTTAGTTAGTGTTTTCCACGAAGTTGTATCAGCTGTTCCCGCTGCGCTATCATTGCCGCTTGCAGAAACATAATAGGTATTTTGGGCCTGCGATACAAGGCATGCAAATATCAAGAAACATATGAATAGAATTTTTTTCATCGTAATAGTTTTGATTATTCTTTGAATTGATTGCTCAGCTCTTTCATCGAAGCTCGTTGCCTGTTTTTCACCATGCCCATCGCTTTTTTCAGCTTTGCTTTGGCTTGTGGATAATTCGCTTGGATGGCTAAAAGTGTTGCTGCAATTTGTTCTCCGGTACATTCATCAATTTCGAAAAGCCATTCAGCTAGACCAATGTCACGCCACATTTGGCCTTTGCGGGTATCCGTGGGCTGGCGCACATGAATAGCCGGCGTGCCCATTGCAGCGGCGATGATTGGAGAGTGCATTTCGATACTCAATACCACTAACGATTTGGCATAGATTGATCCTGCTTCGTCAGGATTCCAATAGGAATCTCGCCATACCACATTTTCTTTAATTTTTTTAGGTAAAGGATCAACAAGTACTTCTTTAGCGAGCTCAACCTGATAATTCATTTCAGGGCAAGCCAATACCTTTAGACCGGTATTTTCTACCCACTTGATAATGGCTGTTCGAAGTTTGGCATGGTCTACTTCTTGATATTTCTGTGAGGTAGCATAGGTTTTCTTGTCACTTTCAGTTGGCTCGGTGCTATGTACCTTCCAATAAGGCGTAAAACGGAGTCGAGGAATTACGCAGATAAACTTTCCGGCTTCCAAGCCTACAGATTTTAGGTAATTATCTGCTTTTGCGTCGTCGCGAAGCGTAATACCAAAGGTTGCATCTGGAGCAAATTCCATCACGGGACATATCACATTTTTCTCCTTCAAATATTTCAGCGAGTCTGTATCTCTACAGTAAATGAAAGCGGCGTGGTCAATCAGGTTTTTTAGCGCTGGTGAAACTTCCCCGATAGATACTCCATATATGCCGTAGGGCTTGCCAGTTTGTTTTCGCCATGCCTCTACGTGGCTCTCAGCTACCACATAAGGGCCAGAACCATGCAGCAAAAAGTCGGAATTCTTGAAGGCATTTTTTAAATCTTCGCTTTGCGGTTTGCCTTCCCTATCTACATTTCCTTTAGCAATTTGTAGTTTGGGGAAATTTTTCAACAGCATTTCTGCTACGCCGTGATCTACACTTGTTGGCCATAAAATGATTTCAGCTTCTGGGAGGTATCTATAAAGGAGCGTTAAAACTCCAGGTGTATGTCCAATGTCTCCAATATTTACGGTTTGCCACGATGAACGGACGAGGATAGTCATTTTTTTCCCTGCCGCATGCGCTAGGAATGGCGCCGCTGCAATGGTCCCTACAGCTACCGAAAGTTGTTTTAAAAATAGTCTGCGGCTCGAAAATGAGGCCAAAGCAGGCCTAGCGTCCAGATCAGTTGTTACTGATCTGGACGTAATTGAATTACTCATGATAATCTGGTTTTTCTGTTTCTACTCTCTGTTTAGGTCTCTAGAAATCTTTTTACAATTGCTACCAGTCTGGGTTTTGGACTCCCAGATTAGGATTTGCGTCGACTTCGGTACTAGGAATTGGAAACAACAGAAACTTTTTGCTAAAAGCTGCAATATTTGTTGGGTTTACCCTTCCTCCGCCCCAAACATTGGTAGCCGTGTTGTAAACAGGTGCGGTTTTAAGCGCAAGGCCTGGGTAGTATTCTTCAAATCTGTATTGCGCCATGGTACGTACATTGTCGATATAGCGCATTCGCACGTAATCGAAGAAACGATGACCTTCGCCAACCAATTCTAAGCCACGTTCTTTAAAGATCCTCAATCTAAACTCTGCCTTTCCAAGACCAGTAGTTAAATTTGCAGGTGTAGTTCTTGCTGTTCCGTTTGCTAATCTAGCTCGTTCTCTCAACTTGTTAAATGCTGAATAAGCATCTGCTGTTGGTCCGTTCAGTTCGTTTTCCGCTTCTGCTTTAATCAAGTATACTTCCGCAAGGCGAATAATGAACAAATCATTCTCGTTGTTACGTGCCTGTAAACCTTTTGGATCCTGATATTTATTTATATAAGGGTAAGACTCAACAATGTCTGCGGCCACATTTTTTTTCAGTGGATACGTGATATAATTTCTATTGGTAAGGCTGTTCGACCATTTGGTAAGAAAAGAAACATCTGATCGATAGTCATTCAAATAATCTCCAGTAGTACACTCGTCGTAAAACCATGGCTGTACCTTTAAAAGTGCGCCACCTACGCCATTGGTCACATTTCCACATATAAACGGGCGAGTGGCCGGTTGTAGATAATGAGCCAATTCTGACCCTCTCGCATTAGCACTCGCAGTTAGAGGGTCACGAGCGAACTGGATACCAAAAATCACCTCTTTATACGCATTTTTCTCCTGCTCAACATCGAACAGCGAGGCGTAATTAGGCAACAAAGTGTACTCGTTCGAAGTAATTACACTATCGGCGTAAAGTTTTGCATTTTCGTAAGAGGCGGCACTTGGAATAGTACTGGGTTTAAGATCCAAATAGTTTCCTTGGGTAAGATAAACCAATGATAACATGGCCTGTGCAGCACCTTTTGTTGCCCTTCCAAATTCTGATCCTTGCTGTTTGCTATAGGGCAGGCAGGCATTGCTGGCCTTTTTTAAATCACTGATGATAAGCGCATAGACTTCCTCTACAGTATTTCTTTTAGGATAGAAGTCTGATGATCCGGTAGTTGGTTCGGTATGGATTGGAACGCCGCCGTACAAACGTACCAAATAGAAATAGGAGAAACCACGTAGAAAATAAAGCTCGCCCATGATGCGGTTACGGAATGTTGTTGACAGTCCGTCCGCTTTTTGAACTGCTTGCATCATCGCATTCGCATTTTCTATGGTTTGGTAGAAGGTTGTCCAAGGACCCACAAAATACGCATGTGAGGCAGCTAAAGCTCGGGTTGGAAAGGCGCCGGCAACGCCACCAGAAGTCATCACATCATCACCTGCATAGATGATAGGGTAGGTAGTTAATGACTTGAAGCCGTTATAAGTTGATAAATAGCTATAGGCGCCATATAATTGTGAAATAGCGTCTTTTTCTGTTTTAATGAATGTATCCGAGTCAACAGAGGAGTAAATTTTCTCATCCAGTTTTTTGCAGGAACCCAACACCAGGATACAGGTAGTGAATATGTATAATATTTTTTTCATTGTTTTAAAAATTATAGGTTAACCTAAAAACTACTAACTAAACCGAACGAGAAGGTGCGGAATTGAGGGATACTGCCACCATCTATACCCGGGGTAAGAGAGTTTTGACCTCTACTGTTTACCTCTGGATCGAAGCCCGAATATTTCGTGAATACAAAAAGATTGTTTGCCGAGGCAAATACCTTCAAATTTTGAAGGAATGGAATTTTCTGTTTCGTAAAGTTGTAAGATAGAACTACCGATTTCAGACGAACGAAAGACGCATCTTCCACAATGAAATCTGTAAATCTTGAGCGGAAGGCATCTATGGTAGATTGGGCACGTGGATATTTATTGCTTGTGCCTTCACCTCTCCAGCGGTTGTCATAAGCTACTTGGTTTACGTTTGATTGCGTGTTCATTGTCAATGCATCTAGATAATAACGATTAGCATTGACCACGTCCTGACCGATACTTGCCGTAATTAGGGTAGATAATGAGAAATTCTTCCAAGAAAAGTTATTGCTGATACCAATGATATAATCAGGATAAGGATTGCCTATAATCTCCCGGTCACTTGCAGTGATCTTTCCATCACCGTCAATATCCTTAAATTTGAAATCCCCAGGTTTTGGATTAGACGAATCTACTGGGCCAGCGGCAACTTCTGCATCATTTTGGTAAATTCCAATTACCCGGTAACCGTAGAAAGCACCGATTGGATCACCAGTACGGGCAATGTTTAAGGATTGTCCTCCTACAAGTCCGTATGCTGGTGCAGGGAAAGAAGTAATGCTGCCCAAGTTCAAGATTTTATTACGGTTTAGGGAAAAGTTAGCTGAAGCATCCCATTTGAAGTTTCCGGTAAAAATTTTACCAGAGACATCGAATTCAAATCCTTGATTAACGATACTACCTGTATTGGTATTGTAACGTGTATAGGCATTAGATGGCGGAATAGTCAGCGCAATCAATAGATCAACAGTTTTTTTTCTGTAATAGTCTGCGGTAAAAGTCATTCGGTTCTTGAAAAAGCCTAAATCGATACCAAAATCTAGTTGCTTAGTTCGCTCCCAATGCAATTCATCATTTGCCATATTGGCTTGTACATACCCAGTCTGTAGCGTCTGGTTAACTACACTGTTAACGGTATTCATGGTCGCTCTTGTAGCGCCCACAGCAATAGTCTGGTTGCCCGAAAGTCCGTAGCTTGCTCTGATTTTCGCTTGGCTTAATACAGTAAGGCCCTTCATAAATTTTTCATTATGTAGGTTCCAACCTGCGGCAATCGAAGGGAAAAACTCCCACTTATGACCATCAGCAAGACGGGTAGAACCATCTGAACGTCCCGTTAAGGTTAACAGATAGCGATCGTCAAAAGTATAATTTACACGGCCAAGAAAAGAAGCTAAAGCCCACTGTGTGGTAATGGTAACTGGTTTGCTAATAGAATTTGCGCTACCGAAATCGTAGTACAGTTGTTGGTCATTTGGAAAACCGAGTGCGCTAAGTGCAAACGTATTCCGCTTCCACTCTTGCCATGTGTAACCTGCAACAGCATTTATTCTATGTTTATTTAGAAGTGTCTTGTTATAACTGAGTGTATACTCGGTTAGGTAATTGAATGAATTGGTGTTACCACGATAGCCATAACCGCCAGAAAGGTTTCCCAATGTTGTGCCTCTAGGCTGGTATACGTTACGGGTAGATTCTATTTGGTTAACACCTCCATTTACCTTAAAGTCTAAGCCATCGGCAAGACGAAGTTGAAGATAGACATTTGAAAGTACCGTATTCACTTTGTTTATGTCTTCAGCTAGCCTAACTAGTGTTAAAGGATTGCCGATATAAGATTCGTCCAGTTCATCGTTGGCTGTATATGGTGAGGTAAGCGGTCGAGAACGTAATGCACCATGGATGATGGAGGTAGATATATCTGATAAACTAGAACCTTGCATAGCAGCCTTGTTCCTGCTCATGGTTCCGCTCATATTCACACCAAACTTTAAAATTTTTCCTACTTCACGCTCCAGGTTAATACGGATGGAACCGCGATCAAATCTAGAATTTTCTACAATTCCTTCTTCGCCGAGGTAGCCAAGTGCAATGGTGTATTTCATTTTTTCGTTCCCACCCGAAAGGCTAAGCTGGTGATTTTGATTCATAGCAGTTCTAAAGATTAAATCCTGCCAGTCAATGTCCGTTTTAGAGTACAGGGCAATGTCTGTATATTTATAGATAGAATCTCTTCCACTATTTATCTGCCCTTCGTTTGCATATTTGATGTAATCGCTAGTGTTTAACAGATCCATCGTTTTAGGTAGTTTACTTATATCTGTACGGAAACTGTAATCGATACGGTCGCGACCTGATTTCCCTCTCCTAGTAGTGATCAATACCACACCATTAGCACCACGTGATCCATAAATTGCTGTGGCAGATGCGTCCTTTAAGATCTCTATTGAAACAATATCCGAAGGATTTAAGCTTGAAAGCGCATTGTCGCTTGGTTGATCGCCGAGATAGTCAGATTGGCTACCTGCTCCCATTTTTATAGCACCGTTTTCAGAATCTATTGGATAGCCATCGATAACAATTAAAGGTTGGTTGCTGCCGCTGATGGAGTTGGCACCTCTGATATTAAAAGTGATCGCACCTCCAGGAGCACCCGTGTTTTGGGTAATCTGTACGCCAGAGGTCTGTCCCTGAATCAATTGTTCTATCGAACTGATTGGGCGTTCGTTTACATTGTCGATTTTGATCTGCGAAACAGAGCCCGTCAAATCACTTTTGCGGACACTACCGTAGCCAAGCAGTACCACTTCCTGTAAATTGCTAACCTGCTCTTTAAGTATTAATGATAATTTTCCAGACGATGGGATCTTAACTTCCTGTGAGATATAACCTACAGAAGTAATCACTAGGATAGCTTTTGGATCGGGTACAGTCATTCGGAAATTACCGTTTGAATCCGAAATTACTACCGTTTGACTTCCCTTGATCCTGATACTGGCGTTGCTAACCGCTTGGCCGCTTTCGTTACGGATTGTACCTTGTATATCTATCGGTATGGGTAGGAGACCAGCTGATATATCCTTCCTTCTTAAAAGAACATGCTTTTTATCAACTTTGAATTCTAAAGGCAAGTTGCCGAAACATTTTTTCAGTGTTTCTTCTAGGGAAGAATTTACTACGGTGATGCTAATATCGCTAATGGCAATATCTTCCGTATCATACAGAAAAACGTAATCTGTTTGTTTTTCAATCTCACGAAGCACTTTTTCGAGAGACGATTTTTTTGCATTAAGTGTAATTTGGCTAAAGCCATTTGCACTCGCTTGCATCAAAAGAATGATCAAAAAAAATGTAGTTAATTTCATGATCAGTAAAGTTTTTTTTAAAAAAGGTATTGCGGCACAAAGCTTCGCAATACACGAATAGTTGCAATTCATTATATTTGCATGGTTTGGGTTAAATCTAGGTTTGCAAAAAATAAGTTATCCAAGCGCCTCTGGGCGTTAGATAAGGGTTAGCTCAAACGTTTCCGTGGTAGTGGGTCCAATCACTTCCACGGTTTTTTTTGAACCAACCTAAAGGCTAAGTTGGAGATACCTGTTTCATACTAGTTAATATTTGGTTTTTATAGTTTGGTTATTTGCCCTAACGAGCTATGGTTTTACAAATACTGTT
>Ga0247815_10000647_pt1 | contig 27375 bp, 11 predicted proteins | sample UWRJL194509B1_FD_181014 | JGI IMG/M metagenome (GOLD analysis project Ga0247815, IMG submission 181014) | Plant litter microbial communities from Arlington Agricultural Research Station in Wisconsin, United States - UWRJ-L194-509B-1 | ecosystem: Environmental > Terrestrial > Plant litter >...
CATCGGTTGGGATCAGGACGGAACTTTTTACGTTGCATCTGAATTAAAAGCTTTGGAAGGATATTGCACAAAAATCGAATTATTTCCTCCGGGGCATTATATGACAAGTAAAGACGGAGAATTTGTACAATGGTATAAAAGAGACTGGACTGATTATGATGCTGTAAAAGACAACGAAACTAGTATCCCAGCAATTAAAGAAGCTTTAGAAGCAGCAGTTCACAGACAATTAATGAGTGATGTTCCTTACGGAGTTTTACTTTCTGGAGGTTTAGATTCGTCTATTACTTCGGCTGTAGCCAAAAAATTTGCGCAAAAACGTATTGAATCTGATGATACTACAGAAGCGTGGTACCCGCAATTGCACTCTTTTTCAGTTGGATTGGATGGTTCTCCAGATTTAGCGGCAGCGCAGATTGTAGCCAAACATATCGGAACAATTCACCACGAAATTAAATTTACTATTCAGGAAGGTTTAGATGCCGTTCGTGATGTAATTTATAACTTAGAAACGTACGATGTAACGACTGTTAGAGCTTCGACTCCGATGTGGCTAATGGCAAGAGTTATTAAATCAATGGGAATAAAAATGGTACTTTCAGGAGAAGGTGCAGATGAGTTGTTTGGTGGATATTTATATTTCCACAAAGCGCCAAACGCGAGAGAATTTCACGAGGAAAACGTTCGTAAATTAGGTAAATTGCACATGTACGATTGTTTACGTGCCAACAAAAGTTTGGCAGCTTGGGGAATTGAAGGGCGTGTTCCTTTCTTAGATAAAGAATTTATGGATGTTGCCATGCGCATCAATCCGCAAGATAAAATGATCAACAAAGAACACCCAATGGAAAAATGGGTAGTTCGTAAAGCTTTTGAAGACATGCTTCCGGAAAGTGTTGCGTGGAGACAAAAAGAACAATTTTCTGATGGAGTAGGATACAGCTGGATTGACACTTTGAAAGAAGTGGTAGCTAAAGAAGTATCAGATGAACAATTGGCTAATGCGAGATATAAATTCCCGCTGCAAACGCCAACTTCTAAAGAAGAGTATTACTATCGTTCAATTTTTGCTGAACACTTCCCAAGTGATGCCGCAGCTTTATGTGTTCCTCAGGAGGCTAGTGTGGCTTGTAGTACAAAAATTGCTTTGGAGTGGGATGAAGCTTTCAAAAACATGAACGACCCATCAGGAAGAGCGGTTGCAAGTGTTCATGACGACGCTTACGCGAAAGCATAAAAAACAATTAATTTTAGAATTAGTATATATTAAGAAAGACGTTCTCATTCCTGAGAACGTTTTTTTTTGTCTAAAATTGTTAAATTCTGCAATTTCAGTTACTTAAAAATAATTTTCGGCAATTATTTAACTTTACTTTTTTATATTTGGCATTCGCTAAAATAAAGTTAAATCATTGAGAATACCATTTGCTTATTGATTAAAAGCAAATGATACTGTTTAATTTGATTTTAATACAGTAATTTTTGACACTTTATTTACTTCGCAGTCTTTAGACTAAAATTATAATACAATAAAAAATAGATTAGTATGTCTGGATTATTAGCCGTGATTGGCAAAGGAAAAGACCCGCAGCTGGTAAAAGAACTTTCTGGCAGAATGTCGCATCGTGGTCCTGATGAAAATGATTTGCGTATAATGGACAACGGCAGCATAATTAGTCATGAGAGTTTGTCGATTATCGATTTGAAATCAGGGAAGCAGCCTATTCAGGGAACCCATAAAGCCTGGATGGTGCACGATGGAGAAATTTACAACTACAAGGAATTAAAAGAGACAGTTTTAAAAGAGCATACTTTTAGAACCAAATCTGATTCTGAAGTGATCGTGCATTTGTACGAAGAATTTGGATATGATTTTTGCAATAAACTCGACGGAGATTTTGCCTTCGTGGTTATTGACGGCGACGATTATATTGCAGGAAGAGACCCTATTGGTGTTAAACCTTTATATTATGGATTAGATGAACGAGGAAGAATTTATTTTTCTTCAGAAATGAAATCTATTGCAGATCAATGCAAGTCTTTTTCAACTTTTCCTCCCGGACATTATTACACGGCGAAAACCGGTTTTGTAAAATATTACGATCCGGAATATGAAGATCATAAAAATGCCAATCAGAATTTAGATTTAGATTTGATCCGCGAAACTCTGATTGAAGCAACACGTAAACGCTTAATGAGCGAAGTTCCTGTTGGAGTTGTTTTGTCAGGTGGTTTAGATACTTCTTTAATTTCAGCTATTGCTTCAAGATTACTAAAAGATAGCGGTAAAAAGTTACCTTCTTTTTCTATTGGCTTAGATGCTGATTCTCCTGATAATAAAATGGCAAGAAAAGCAGCTGCATTTTTAGGTACAGAGCATCACGAAATACATTTTACTGTAGAAGAAGGGGTGTCAGTTTTAGAAAAAATTATTTCTCATATTGAAACTTATGATATTATTTCGGTACGTTCAAGTGTTCCGATGTATTTATTATCAAAAGCAATAAGCGAAAAAGGCATAAAAGTAATTCTTTCCGGAGAAGGTGCCGACGAAATTTTTGGAGGACATTTGTATTTTAGAAATGCTCCTTCTGCAGAAGAATTTCAGGATGAAACTATCGAGAGAGTTCAGAAATTGTTTACTGCCGATTTACTGCGTGCCGATAAAACAACAATGGCGACTGGTTTAGAAGCCAGAATTCCATTTTTAGACACCGCATTTTTAGATGTTGCGATTCGAATTAAAACAGAAGAAAAACAGCCAAAAACCTATGATGGCGTTGAAAAATATATTTTAAGAAAAGCATTCGATACGCCTGATAACCCATATTTGCCCGCAGAAATTTTATGGCGTCAAAAAGAACAATTTTCTGATGGAGTAGGATACAGCTGGATCGATGAATTAATAGAATATTGTGCTTCTCAGGTATCTGACGAACAATTAGCCGGAGCCAGCACGGAGTTTCCATACAATTCTCCAACTACAAAAGAGGCATATTACTACAGATCTATTTTTCATAAGTATTATCCGCAGGTCAGCGCTGCGCAGACGGTTCGAAAATGGATTCCGAAATGGCAGGAAAATCTTGACCCTAGCGGAAGAGCAAATGCTGCGCACGTGAAGGCGGATGTTTTAAAATCTGTGGTTAGTATTTAGGAGTTAAATTGTAATTTTTGAAAAGCATAAACTTCAAATTTCAATTGAAATTCATATAAAATCCGAAACTATATTCTAATGTGGTTTCGGATTTTTTTATGAAATAAATGCTGGAATTTAAGATTTTTAAAAAATGGAATTTAATATCGTAAATTCCTAAAAATTAGTTAATTTAACAGTATCATATTTAGGAAAAATACTATATTTGGATACCAAGAATAATTAATCCTAAAAATTAAACACAATCTATGAGAAACCTATTACTAAGTGGAATTTTGTACTGCTCGCTGGTCTCGGTGAGTTCAGTTTATGCGCAAAAATCTGAGGCACCCAAATACATTACCAATGTTGAAGGCGTTAAGGAATATTCTTTGAATAATGGATTAAAAGTGCTTTTGATTCCAGATGCTTCCCAAAGCAATATGGTGGTTAATATTGTTTACAATGTAGGTTCAAGAAATGAAGGTTACGGTGAAAAAGGAATGGCACATTTGTTAGAGCACATGCTTTTTAAAAGTACCAAGAATTTGGGCGACATAAAAAAAATGCTTTCAGACAAAGGAGGAAATGCCAATGGAACAACTTGGCTTGACCGAACAAATTATTACGAGATTTTTCCATCGAGTGACGAAAATTTGAAATGGAGCATTGAAATGGAAGCAGACAGGATGATCAATTCAACCATTTTGCAGACAGATCTGGATAAAGAATTTTCAGTAGTTAGAAACGAATTTGAAATTGGAGAAAATAACCCTGATGGTGTTTTACAGGAAAGAATCATGTCGACAGCTTTTCTTTGGCATAATTACGGAAACAGCACAATTGGAAGTAAAGAAGATATTGAGAGAGTAAAAGCCAAAACGCTTAGAGTGTTTTATGAAAGATATTATCAGCCAGATAATGCTGCTTTAGTGATTGCAGGCAAATTTGATGAACAAAAAGCATTGCAATATGTGGGGCAGTATTTTGGCGCGATTCCAAAACCTAAGCGGGTTTTAGATAAAACCTATACAATAGAGCCGGCGCAGGACGGCGAAAAATTTGTCGAGCTAAAAAGAGCTGGTGATAGTAAAAATGTTGGTGCCCTATACCATACAGTTCCGTATGCTGATACAGATTTTGCGGCTATTGACGCTTTAGGTGAAATTTTGACTGCTGATCCATCTGGTTATTTGTATAAAACATTAGTAGAGGCGCAAAAAGCTTCGAGTATTTATGTTTGGCAGCCAAATGTAAGAGATGCCAGTTTTATGTATTTTGGAGTCGCTGTTCCAAATGAAAAAGACATCAGGGAAACACAGGAAATTGTTAGGACAGAATTGGACAAAATCAGTACTACTAAATATACTGATCAGGATGTAAACCGTGCTAAAGCAAAACTTATCAAACAAATTGAAAGTGTAAAAAACAATACAATTTCTTATACCATAAACCTTACTGAGATTATTGGTGCAGGCGATTACAGATTAGGTTTTTTATACAGAGATGCTGTAGAGAAATTGACAAAAGAAGATATTCAGCGTGTTGCCGAGAAATATTTTAGAAGCAATAACAGAACAATAGGAATTTTTATTCCTTCAAAAGAGGAGCAGCGCGTAAAACCTGTAGAATATACAGATGATCAAATAATAGCCCTGACCAAAGAGTATAAAGGAAAAGCGATAGAAAAAGAAGCGGCTGCATTTGAATCTTCGATAAAAAATCTAAAACAGAATTTTGTTGAAGGAAAATTAAGTAATGGTGCAAAATACGGCTTAATCAAAAAAGAAATCAAAGGCGGTAAAGTTCAGGCGAGTTTTAAATTTCCGGTGAGTAATGAAAAAGAGTTAACGGGTAAAACTGATGTTGGCGGTATTCTGGCTCAATTGCTTAAAACCGGAACTAAAACCAAAACCAAAGAACAGATTCAGGACAGATTAGACCAATTAAAATCGAGTATCAATTTTAATTTTTCAAGACAAACATTATCAGTCAATATTAGTACTTACAAAGAGAACTTTAAGGAGGTAATGGAAATTTTAGGAGATTTACTGGTAAATTCTACTTTTCCACAAAATGAACTGACAAAAACAATTAACGATTACAATACCTATCTTGAATCTAGTCTTAATGACCCGCAGGCAGTTGCCTTTACTGAAATTTCCAGACAGACCACAAAATATTCAAAAGGAAGTATTTTTTACACTTCGACAATTCAGGAGCAGATTGATGCGTTTAAAAAAATAAAACAAGCTGAAATTGTTGATTTTTACTCCACTATTTTAGGAGGCAATAATGGTTTTGGAAGCGTTGTTGGAGATTTAGATGCTAAAACGACAGCGGAGATTTTAGAAAACACATTTGGAAAATGGAACTCTAAATCCAAATACGAACTAGCTTTGCCAACCTATTTTGAAAGTGAAAAATTAGATAAAGATATTATTACGCCGGATAAAGAAAATGCAGTTGCTTTAGGCAGGATAAGTTTTAAAATGGATCGAAAAAATCCTGATTATCCCGCATTTGTAATGGCTAACGAAATATTAGGAAGCGGTGGTTTTTTAAGTGCCAGAATTCCGATGAGATTACGAGAGAAAGAAGGAATAAGCTACGGCGCAGGTTCTTTTGTTGATGTGCCAATTTCGAGCAGTGTTGCTGCCTGGTCTTATTATGCTTTCTTAAATCCGACGAAAAAAAATGCAGTTGAAGCTGCAGCCAAAGAAGAAATTGCAAAAGCATTAAAAGATGGTTTTACAGCAGACGAATTAAAATCAAATTTGATCAGCTGGCAAAATGAAAGAAAAACAAGATTAGGAACAGACGACATGTTGATGAGTTTGACCAATACTTATCTTCAGTACGGAATACCGCTTGAAGATTATGATGACTTAGAAGCTAAAGTGAAAGCATTAAAGGTAGAGGAAGTAAATGCTGTTTTAAAGAAGTATCTGACACTTGATAAAATGACTTCAGTCTATGTTGGAGATTTTAATAAGAAGTAAAATTCCAATAAGAATTTGAAACTTTTCAAGTCGAAAAATCTCAAAATCCGAAATGACAAAATGTTGTTTCGGATTTTGTTTTTTGTCTTATTTTCAATTTTAGAATTTGGTCCCGAAGCTTTGGGATAAAAAATTAGAATTTAAATTGATAGTTGCTTTTTTAATTGACTTTTTTTGGTAATATGTTAATAACTTAAGTGCTTTAACTTGTATTTTAACGGATATATAATTTGCGTTTTTATATATTTGCGTGTTAGACAATAATTACATTTTTTAGAATAAATTATATGAGCGAAGAAATCAAGAAGAACAATTATTCAGCAGATAGTATTCAGGCATTAGAAGGAATGGAGCACGTAAGAATGCGCCCATCGATGTATATTGGAGATGTAGGTGTTCGTGGACTGCATCATTTGGTTTACGAAGTTGTTGATAACTCTATTGATGAGGCTATGGGAGGGCATTGTGATACTATTGGTGTTGCAATAAACGAAGATGGTTCAGTAACAGTTGAAGATAACGGACGTGGTATTCCAGTTGATTTACATAAAAAAGAAGGTGTTTCGGCACTTGAAGTTGTAATGACAAAAATTGGTGCCGGAGGTAAATTCGATAAAGATTCTTATAAAGTTTCCGGAGGTCTGCACGGTGTTGGGGTTTCAGTCGTAAATGCACTTTCTGTTCATATGAAATCTACTGTTTTTAGAGACGGTAAAATCTACGAGCAAGAATACGAAAGAGGTAAGGCAATGTATCCGGTTAAACAAATTGGAGAAACAGATAAAAGAGGTACACGTCAGACTTTCTATCCTGATGATACAATCTTTACGCAAACCACAGAGTTTTCATATGATACTTTATCAGCTCGTATGCGTGAACTTTCTTTCTTAAACAAAGGAATCACCATTACATTTACAGATAAAAGAGAAGTTGACGATAAAGGCGAATTTAAAGTCGAGGTATTTCACTCTGATGAAGGTCTTAAAGAATACATTCGTTACTTAGATGGTAATCGTGAGCCAATTATTTCTCACGTAATCAGCATGGACAATGAAAAAGGTGAAATTCCAGTTGAAGTTGCCTTAATTTATAATACAAGTTATACGGAGAATATTTTCTCTTATGTAAATAATATTAACACTCACGAAGGAGGAACGCATTTACAAGGTTTTAGAAGTGGTTTGACAAGAACACTTAAAAAATACGCAGACGCTTCTGGAATGTTAGATAAATTGAAATTCGAAATTGCGGGAGATGACTTCCGTGAAGGATTAACAGCTATTATTTCGGTAAAAGTTGCAGAGCCACAATTCGAAGGTCAGACCAAAACAAAATTAGGAAACAGAGAAGTAGTTTCTCCGGTTTCTCAGGCTGTTGGAGAAATGTTAGAGAATTATCTGGAAGAAAATCCAAATGATGCCCGAATCATTATCCAAAAAGTAATTTTAGCGGCTCAGGCACGTCACGCTGCGAAAAAAGCACGTGAAATGGTGCAGCGCAAAACTGTTATGGGCGGCGGCGGACTGCCGGGAAAATTATCAGATTGTTCTGAGCAGGATCCTGCAAGATGCGAAGTTTACCTTGTCGAGGGAGATTCGGCTGGCGGAACAGCAAAACAAGGACGTGATCGTAACTTTCAGGCGATTTTGCCATTACGTGGTAAGATTTTGAATGTTGAGAAAGCGATGCACCATAAAGTATTTGAAAACGAAGAGATTCGTAACATCTTTACTGCTCTTGGAGTTACTGTAGGTACTGCAGAAGATAGTAAGGCATTAAATCTTGAAAAACTAAGATACCATAAGGTAATCATTATGTGTGATGCCGATGTCGATGGTAGTCACATTTCTACCTTAATATTAACGTTCTTTTTCCGTTTTATGAAAGAACTGATTGAAGAAGGACACGTTTATATTGCAGCACCGCCTTTATACTTAGTTAAAAAAGGAAACAAAAAAGAATATGCATGGAATGATGTTCAGCGTGATCAGGCGAATGAGAGAATGGGAGGAAGCGCTGCTATCCAGCGTTATAAAGGTCTTGGAGAGATGAACGCGGAACAATTATGGGAAACTACAATGGATCCGAGTTTTAGAACTTTACGTCAGGTAACCATTGACAGTTTAGCTGAAGCCGATAGAGTTTTCTCTATGTTAATGGGAGATGAAGTGCCGCCACGTAGAGAGTTTATTGAAAAAAATGCAGTTTACGCAAATATCGATGCATAATAAATTTTAACACTACAATTCGTTTAATTGTTTAATTTTACTAAACAATTAAACGAATTGTTGATTTATAAAATAAACGAATTAATAACCGATAAAGTAAAAAATATGAAAGTTACTATTGTGGGAGCAGGAAATGTTGGAGCTACATGTGCAGATGTTATTTCTTATAGAGGAATTGCGAGTGAAGTAGTGTTGTTGGATATTAAAGAAGGTTTTGCCGAAGGGAAAGCATTGGATATTATGCAATGTGCAACAAATACAGGTTTTAATACCATAGTATCTGGTGTAACCAACGATTATTCTAAAACTGCCGGAAGTGATGTAGTGGTTATTACATCAGGAATTCCGAGGAAACCAGGAATGACCCGTGAAGAATTAATAGGTATAAACGCAGGAATTGTAAAAACAGTTGCTGAAAATGTATTGAAATTTTCTCCAGATACAATAATAGTTGTAGTTTCTAATCCAATGGATACGATGACTTACTTAGCTTTAAAATCAACAGGGATTCCAAAAAACAGAATTATTGGTATGGGAGGAGCTCTGGACAGTTCACGTTTTAGAACCTATCTTTCTCTAGCTTTGAACAAACCTGCAAATGATATAGCAGCAATGGTTATTGGAGGTCATGGTGATACTACTATGATTCCGTTAACTCGTCTGGCATCTTATAATGGAATTCCGGTAACTGAATTCCTTTCTGAAGAAGTATTGCAAAAAGTAGCTGCAGATACAATGGTTGGAGGCGCTACTCTTACAGGTCTTTTAGGAACATCAGCATGGTATGCGCCAGGAGCTTCTGTTGCCTATTTAGTAGACAGTATTTTAAATGATCAAAAGAAAATGATTGCTTGTTCTGTTTTTGTAGAAGGAGAGTACGGGCAAAGTGATATATGTATCGGCGTGCCTTGTATAATTGGTAAAAACGGAGTCAAAGAAATTTTAGACATTCAATTAAACGATCAGGAGAAGGCATTGTTTGCTAAAAGTGCAGATGCAGTTCGTGGTATGAATGATGCGCTAAAATCGATTTTAGTATAAAGAATTAGGTAAAAAAAGAAGAAGGCTGCACTTTTGCAGTCTTTTTTTTGAGATTAATTAATAAATAAATTGGTTAATCTTTTCGTTAATTATATATTTGCTCGATTTAAAAAAAATGTGGTAATTCGTGATCTCGACTTTTTAGTTTTAAAAACTCATGTCAGGGCTTATTTTATGGGACTTTAAAACAAAAACAAACAATAAAACATAATTAATTTTTAGTAATAATGCAGAATAAAGGACTTATTAAATTTTTCGCAATTCTATTTGCATTGGTAAGTATTTACCAACTATCATTCACTTTTGTGGCAAATAATGTCAAAAGTGAGGCTAAAGCTTTTGCAGGAGATAATCCTGATAAAGAGCTAAAATATTTAGATTCTATTGGTAAAGAAAAAGTGTTAAACCTTGGGTTTTCGGATTTTACTTATAATGAGGTAAAAAACAAACAACTTAATAAAGGTCTTGACTTAGAAGGAGGAATCAACGTAATTCTTCAAATTTCTATTAAAGATGTTTTAAAAGGATTAGCAAACAATTCTAAAAATCCGGTATTTAATAAATCATTAGCTGATGCAAGTGCAAATTTAGAAGGAAATAAAACTTATTTAAGTAAGTTTTTTGATGCTTTTGAGGCAAACTCAAACGGAACTACAAGATTAGCTTCGCCAGATATTTTTGCAAACAAAGGTTTACAAGGTGAAGGTGGAATTGACTTTAAAATGTCTGATTCTGAAGCTCAAAAAGTAATTAAAAGAAAAGTTAGCGAATCTGTTGAAAGTGCTTATAAAGTATTAAGAGAGCGTATTGACAAATTTGGTGTTACACAGCCAAATATTCAAAAATTAGGAGAAACAGGAAGAATCTTAGTAGAACTTCCGGGTGCTAAAGATGTTGATAGAATCAAGAAATTATTAGGAGGAAAAGCTCAATTAGAGTTTTGGGAAACTTATAAAATTGAAGAGGTTGGAAACTTTTTAGTAGCGACTAACGAAGCTTTGAAAAAGACTGAGGTTAAAAAGACAGAAACTAAAACAGTTGCTAAAGATTCATTGAATGCTTTATTAACTGATGCTAAAGATTCTCTTGAAACTAAAAAAGGAAACAATCCATTATTTGACAAAATGGTTGGTCAGGGAGGCGGACCTGTTTTAGGGTATTTCGCTCCAAAAGATACAGCTGCTATCAATGCTTATTTTAAAAGACCAGAAATTAGAGTTTTATTGGCTGCTGACCAACACAATGCAAAATTTGTGTGGAGTAAACCAACTACTATAAAAGATCAAAAAGCAAAAGATCTTGCTAGTGCTAAAGATATTGAAGTTGTAGAATTATACGCTTTAAAAGGAAACAGAGACAATGTACCGGCAATGAGCGGTGGTGTTGTTACTGATGCAAAAGATACTTTTGACCAATTAGGAAAACCAGCTGTTTCTATGCAAATGAACAGCCAGGGTGCTAAAGTTTGGGAAGAATTGACAGGCAGAGCATTTGCTCAAAAAAGTTATATTGCTATTGTTTTAGATAATATTGTTTATTCTGCTCCAGGAGTTACAAGCGGGCCAATCGCAGGAGGAAGATCTGAAATTACAGGTTCTTTTGATGTAGCAGAAACTAAAGATTTAGCGAACATCTTGAATGCAGGTAAACTACCAGCTTCTGCAGATATTATTCAATCGACTGTTGTTGGGCCATCTTTAGGTCAGGCTGCAATTGATGCTGGAACAATTTCATCTGTATTAGGATTCTTGCTAGTTTGTTTATGGATGGTATTCTATTATGGTAAAGCAGGCTGGTATGCTAACTTAGCTTTATTATTGAACTTACTTTTCTTATTCGGAATTATGGCAAGTTTTGGTTTTGTATTGACATTGCCAGGTATTGCAGGTATCGTATTAACATTGGGTACTGCGGTAGATGCTAACATTATTATTTTTGAAAGAGCAAAAGAAGAATTACGTGAAGGTAAATCATTGTCTGAAGCTGTTGTAGCTTCTTACGGATGGCACGGAGCAATGCGTTCTATTATTGATGCGAACGTAACTCACGTTTTAACTGGAGCAATCTTGTTTATTTTTGGAACAGGACCAATTAAAGGTTTTGCTTTAACATTACTTATTGGTATCGTAACTTCATTGTTTACTTCGATTTTTATTGCCAGAATTTTTATTGATAAAAATATTGCAGGAAAAGCAGATTTAACTTTCTCTACAAATATTACTAAAAACTGGTTTACTAATTTCCACTTTGACTTTATCAAAATCAAAAAATTCACTTATATCTTCTCTTCTATTGTAGTAGTTGTAAGTTTAACTTCTATCTTTTTTGTTAACGGATTAGATGAAGGTGTTGATTTTGTTGGAGGAAGAACATTCCAGGTTAAATTTGAAAAACCTGTAGATGCAACTGTAATCTCTGATGAATTATCAGCTGCTTTTGGTACGCCGGTTGAAGCTAAAATTTTAGGTGACGATGATCAGTTGAAAATTACAACTAAGTACAAAATCAAAGAAGACGGAGTAGCTGTTGATGAAGAAGTGAATCAAAAATTATATACTGCATTATCGAAATATTTCCCTAATGTTACTTATGAAAAATTCACTAATACTTTTGACGGTAAGAGGGTAGGAGTTTTACAATCTTCAAAAGTTGGAGCTTCGATCTCTGAAGATATCAAAACAAATTCATACTGGGCCGTTCTTGGTGCAATGGCAGCAATTTTCTTATACTTAATGGTTTCTTTCCGTAAATGGCAGTATTCATTAGGTGCGATTGCAGCTGTAGCGCATGACGTTATCTTTGTATTAGGAATCTACTCTTTATGTTATAAATTCATGCCTTTCCACATGGAAATGGATCAGCACTTTATCGCTGCGATTTTAACTGTTATTGGATACTCAATGAACGATACTGTAATTGTATTTGACAGAATTAGAGAGTTTATCATCGGGAACCGTAAAGGCAGCTTTGAGGATATCGTAAACGCTTCTATTAATACTACATTATCAAGAACGCTGAATACATCATTAATGATGATCATTGTATTATTAACGATGTTTATCTTTGGTGGAGAATCAATTAGAGGATTTATCTTTGCTATGTTAATTGGTATCGTTGTAGGTACTTATTCTTCATTATTTATCGCAACTCCAGTATTGGTTGATTCGATTTCAAGTGAAGAGAAACACAATATTGAAGAAAAGCACAAGCAAGTATAATTACTTGCAAGTTTTGAAATACAAAAAGATCCAGTGAAAACTGGATCTTTTTTTTGGAGTGCTGTGGAATGTTTTAGTAATTTTTTTAAATTATAGCGGAAATAGATTTAATACTTTTTTTCTAAGCCAATTTATTCAATGAGTGACATTGGAAATGCTCTTTAAATGATGTTTGTCCTCGTGATGGCGACATGATCTGCCGAAACGGATATGCTAGGTCTTTTGAAAAATAGAGTTCTAATTTAGCCCCGATGGGAGCGATATCCTTTTTCTGGCTTCTTTAGCCAGGAAAAGATATAGCGTACAGCGGGACTGAAGTTGTTCCTAAAATGGATTGCTGCTTCTACTATAAATTAAACAAATACTTGTACTTCTGTCAGAACTCGATTATAAAAAAAACGCCCAATATCAGCAATGATATTGGGCGTTTGTATTTTGATTTGTGTTTTTAAGACGCGGCTAAAGGGTTTCTTTGTGCTCTGATAACAAAAAATAAACCGATAATGATAAAAGGAATACTTAACCATTGTCCGGTTGAGAAATAACCTAAATCGCTCTCAAAGCCGCCTTGCGTTTCTTTTACATATTCTACGATAAAACGTACTACGAATAGAAGAACTAAGAATAAACCGAATAATAATCCTGATTTAAGTCGTGCATTTGTTTTCCAATACAAGAAGAACAAAATGGCAAACACAAATATGTAACAAAATGCTTCGTATAACTGAGTTGGATGTTTTGCTGGAACCTGTGCTAGTAAATCGGCAAATTTTGGATCGTTTACAATGGCATTATAGGCTTCCTTTGGATTTGTAATTTGTGTTTTGTTTACAGCTTCATTTTTGCTGAATGTATCGTGTAAAAAACGAATTCCAAAGGCTGAATCAGTTTTATATCCGATGATTTCTGAATTGAAAAAATTTCCTAAACGAACAAAAATAGCACCGCTGGCAACGGGAATAACAACGCGGTCTAAAATCCATAATAATGGACGATTTAGGATCTTTTTACTGTAATAATACATGGCAATAATAATTGCAATTGCTGCACCATGACTTGCTAAACCCTGAAATCCTGTGAATTCGAATTTTGGTTCAAATCTAAATGGGAGAAAAATTTCAAGTAAATGATTTCTAAAATATTCCCAGTCATAAAATAAAACGTGTCCTAAACGAGCGCCTATTAAAGTTGCTAAAACGGTCCAGACAAATAAAGAGTCTAATTTTTCAATAGGTTCGTTTTCGCGTTCAAATATTTTTTTCATTATGAACCATCCTAATCCAAAGGCAATTACGAACATTAAACTGTAATAACGAATCATAATGCGATCTAAATCGATTCCTTCTGAAGGATTCCAAATGATATTTAAAGCGTGTGTCATGTGGTATATTGTTTTTTGATATTGTTGTAAAAATAGATATTTAAAGTGCAGTTCATCTTTATAAAAAGTTAATGTTTATGGGAACATTTCTTCTCCGGAACAGGATCATAGCCGGTTCTTCCCCACGGATGACAGCTTAAAATTCTTTTAATTCCCAGATATCCTCCGTAGAATAATCCGTGAATCTGCAAGGCTTCAATCATATAGCTTGAACAGGTTGGTTCAAATCGGCATGACGCAGGTGTAAATGGCGAAATGGCAGTTTGATAAAACCGAACCAACAGAACAAAAGGATATATGAGGAATTTCATCATTTTTAAATTATTGACTTTAGAGTGGTGATTTTAAATAATTCTAGAATGGCTAAAATCGCAAATCTAAAATCTAAAATTAATTTACACTAAAAGATGTGCCTTCTTTTCCGTCTTTCAATTGAATTCCCAAAGCAATCAATTGATCTCGAATCTGGTCTGAAAGAGCAAAGTTTTTATCAGCTCTGGCTTGATTTCTCATTCCGATAAGCATGTTTACAACACCTTCTAATTTGTCATTATTGCTGTCGGCAGTTTTCTCATCGCTTAAACCTAAAACGTCAAAAACAAAAGCATTAATTGCTGTGGCAAATGATTTTAAATCCTCTGCAGTAATGGTTTCTTTTCCTTCTTTCAATAGATTAACATAACGAACGGCTTCAAATAACTGCGCAATCAAAATTGGCGTGTTAAAATCATCATTCATAGCATCGTAGCACAATTGTTTCCAGGAAGCAATGTTAATAGAGCTTGTTGCGCTTGTTGCAATACCCGGTAAAGCATCAACGGCTTCTATCAATCTTTTATATCCTTTTTCGGCCGCTACGATTGCATCGTCAGAAAAATCAAGGATACTGCGATAATGTGCCTGCAGCATGAAAAAACGAGTTACTGATGCTGAAAAAGCTTTGCTTAAAATATTGTTGTCGCCGCTTAAGATCTCGCCTGGCAGAATATTATTTCCTGTTGATTTTGCCATTTTCTTTCCGTTTAAAGTCAGCATATTGGCGTGCATCCAGTAATTTACCGGCGATTGTCCTGTGCAGGCTTCGTTTTGGGCAATTTCACATTCGTGGTGTGGAAATTTTAAATCCATACCCCCGCCATGAATGTCAAAATGATTGCCAAGATATTTTGTGCTCATGGCAGTACATTCTAAATGCCAGCCCGGAAAACCATCGCTCCAAGGCGAAGGCCATCTCATAATATGTTGTGGCTCGGCTTTTTTCCAAAGGGCAAAATCCTGCGGATTTCTTTTATCTGACTGACCATCAAGATCACGGGTATTGGCGAGCATATCTTCGATATTGCGGCCGCTTAAGACTCCGTAATTGTTGGTTTCATTATATTTTACAACATCAAAATATACTGATCCGTTGGCTTCATAGCCAATTCCGGTATCGATAATTTTTTTGATGATTTCAATTTGTTCAATAATATGCCCTGTAGCGGTTGGCTCAATACTAGGCGGTAAAAAGTTGAAAGATTTTAGAATATCGTGAAAATCAACGGTGTAGCGCTGTACAACTTCCATTGGCTCTAATTGTTCCAAACGTGCTTTTTTGGCAATTTTATCCTCGCCTTCGTCTACATCATCTACAATGTGTCCAACATCGGTAATATTTCGTACGTAACGCACTTTGTAATCGAGATGTAAAAAGTACCTGAATATGACGTCAAACGACATGAATGTTCTCACATTTCCCAGATGTACATTGCTATAAACCGTAGGTCCGCAAACATACATTCCAACATTTCCTTCATGAATTGGGTTGAAATTTTCTTTTTCACCCGAAAGTGAATTGTATATTTTTAGATGTTGACTTGTGTATAAAGGCATATTTGTTTTTGCTGTTTTTTAGGAGCTAATCCTGCTGTCCGCTTTATCTTTTATGGCGAACCCCGCCATAAAAGGATGCCGCTGCCATCAGGGCTAGGTCATAAATATAATATGAAATTTTGTAAATAACTAGAACTGAGTTTCTAATTTAATATAATCTAAGAATTCACGTTTGGTTTGAGGATCTTTGAATTTACCACCAAATTCAGAGGTTACAGTACTGCTTTCAATATCTTTGATTCCTCGTGAATTTACGCACAGGTGTTTAGCATCGATCACGCATGCCACATCTTCTGTTCCTAAAGCTTTTTGTAATTCCTGAACAATCTGCATCGTTAAACGCTCTTGAACTTGAGGTCTTTTAGCATAATACTCTACAATTCGGTTCATTTTAGATAAACCAATCACTCTTCCGCTCGAAATATAAGCTACGTGAGCACGTCCGATAATTGGAAGCAGGTGATGTTCGCACGTAGAATAAACGGTAATGTTTTTTTCTACCAGCATTTCACCATATTTGTAATTATTGTCGAAAGTTGAAGCTTTTGGCTGTTTTGAAGGATTAAGACCGCCAAAAATCTCCTTAACAAACATTTTTGCCACTCGGTTTGGCGTACCTTTTATACTGTCATCAGTCAAATCCATTCCAAGAGTCTGCAGAATGTTTTCAACATCTTTTTTGATTCTTTCTATCTTTTCATCATCGCTTAAGTCAAAAGCATCCTGTCTTACAGGGTTTTGTGCATTGCTGCTAAAATGATTGTCTCCTATTTCGTCTAAAAAATCTTCGTTATTTATCATTAAAAACTACTATTATAATGGGTATATCTTTTTAAGGCGGTAAAGATAATTAATAAAAAGCAAACCTTTTCTATCGTTTTTACTATTTAATCGCCGCATTTTAGATATAGTTTAAATTAGGATGAAATTCATAACAGGACTATCATTTTATCTAAAATATTTTATCGGATTGTACTAAATCAATCTTAGAAGAAGTTACGATTTTAAAGTTTGATCAAAAGCCAGAGAGTTTTATAAAAAAACCTCTCCGAACTTAATCAGAGAGGTCTTTCATTTTTTATATATTTCTGATCACAAAAGTACTTACTATTTTTTAATCAACTTATGGGTACTTACTGTGCCCTTGTTGTTTAAGACCTTTATGATATAATATCCCGTACTTAGATTTGAAATATTTACGGTATTAGACGAACTGGTCAAGACATTGTTCTGCATTAATTTTCCATCTATCGAATAAATACTCATCTTCGAATTTATAGAATCACTATTCTCTAAATTAATATTAATTTCGTTATAAGCAGGATTAGGGTAGATGACTACTTTTTGTGCTTCGGTATTTAATATTTCTTCCGAAATGTTTGCTGCCGAGCGTTTGGTCATCAGGCTGCCACTTATATCTGCTTTAGACAAAGGCCCCCAGTTATTGGGTGCAAAAGCTCTGGACACCAAAGTATAACTACCCAAAGGAAGGACGATGCCCTTACTTGCATTATACTGAATTGCTAATGGAGATATTACGCCGTCTTTGCCCATAGGATCAGACCCATCGGTTGTATAATACACCTGTGTTCCTGCATTTGGGTTAGTTATCGTAATCTTATTAGCGATAGCAGTATTAAATGGTGCTGCGAGTAAAGTATGAACCATATTGTATTCCTGCCATTTTTGGAGTGAATATGATACTCTTTCAGGGACTTGAGCTACTATTCTCGGACCATCGATATTTTTCCAATAGTTATATACGTTTCTGTCAAAGCACATATAGGCTGCGTCCAATTTGTATACATCGTTCAGTTCAGTTATCGCATTTTTTATTTTAGCCTGTACATTGCTGACGGATAGGGGAGCTGCAACTGTACTTTTTGAGTCACCAAACGCTGCCTGTACATAATCTTTTACCAGTGTTTTAAACTCAAGATTACCTGTGGTTTGATTTGTATTTGAGCCCATAAAACTGCCAAATAAACCTCCGGGTCCTGCTTTTGAGTCTAATAAAAGCCATTTTTGTTTATAATTGCCTCCCCCGCCAACAAAGCCCATAGCGGGAGTTACTATTGATGAAGTTGGCCCGACTAATCCGCCAAAAAATGCACCATCGGTATCATTTATATTGAATTTGGCTTTCATAAAATTGGGGGCATAATTGTGCACGATGGCGGTTGCTTCGTTTTCACAGTCAATAAACATAAACATAATCTGAAATTTGATTAAGTCCTCAACATCTACCCAATTTTTAAAACCTTGAAAATCTTTGGACGCCGCAAGTTTTCTTATGTTTTCCCAAGTAGCAGAACTGCCATCGTCTTCGGGTACGTATCCTCCTGGAAAATAGCCATCCTGTAAATCTACAGTAGTATAGTTATCCGAATCATCTCCAAATACTTCTTCTAAATTATCAGATTTAAAGTCATTTCTCATCGTTTTGACCCCTCTGTACTTTCCGTTTACAAAGAAATGTACAAATCTTGTGTCTAAAGCGTATTTACCTATTTCCTTGCAGAGGTTCATTGTCACTTTTTCATCAAATCTTAAGTAACCAACATTATAAATATTATTCTGGGGGCCATCCTGACCTTCTTTTAACTCAATACTTTGTATCTTATTTGTAGTAGGATAAATTTCGCCGGGATATACATCAAAGAAAGGATAGCTTGCCTTTTTTACGGATGCCTCTTTGTTAAATTTAAATTTAACTCCGGAATTATACTGTAAGATACTATACTGGCCAAATTTCTTAGTAGCAGAATTTGAGAAAAAATTGGCATGGTCGCTGTAAATGTGTTTGTCTAAATATTCAAAAGAGCCTTGTTGCCAAAGGGGATTTACTTCTGCATTAGTTGATATGGAGACAATAGGAAGTTCTGCTATTGCTTTTGCATACTCGTCTGCAGTTAGTATAAAAGATTTATTTGCCCATTGGTAATAACCTGTTGGTAATTCGTTCTTATAATTGTCCTGCAATACATACGTATGAGATTGCACCCCAGAATTGCCTGTTGCATTATAAGCATATACTTTAAGTACAGATGACTGTTTTATAGAAATTGGAACGGTATATTTTGTTCCGACTGTTTTTGAAGGGAATTTCCCGTCTAAGGTATAAGTAACAGTAGTGCCTGGTGGGGTTGTAACAGTAACATCAAATCCGGTTGGATATACACCTCTTTCTTTACTAAGGGACAAATCAAGTTTTTGTTGTCCGGCACTATTCGATAAATTGTAGGATGGATCGATAAAAGCGGTTAAATTTGGAGCAGCATCAGTAGTTCGTCCATAACTGGTGTTGTAGGGAGTTTCGATGTATTTTAATTCATCCAGTGCAATTGTCTTTTTACCTGTTAAAGTTGATAAATAAACAGTCGCTCCTGTATTTTTTAAATCGAAATTAAGATGGAAATTTCCTTTTTCAGGAGCTTTATCAGCTATTAGTGCTGCAAATCCTTTAGCAGGAATAAGAATGTTTTTTAACACACAAAGGTCTTTTTTGGTATCCTTATTTGATATTGATACATTGCCATCAATAAAGATCGTCTTATCCAGACTATTGTATATTTCTATCCAGTCTTCTTTTTGTGCCGTAGTACCCTGTGCGGCAGTTTCATTAATAACAAGGCCGGTCATTAGCAGGGGGTCTGTTATGACATTATTGATGGTACTAATTACCGATGCTGTATTGGGCCCTTTTTGATTGTCTTTGTACTTAATTACCAGACGAGGTCTATAGAGTGTACCTGCTTCATAAGAGCGTACTCTGGCATAGTTAGACAATGCACCCTTGCCTTCTAATAGAAAAGCCAGACTTTGGCCTGGTTCCCATCCTCGCAACCGGTTTTCGTCAATTAGTTTTTTAATATCCAGTGTTCTGTTTTGTGCTAAATCAACTCGTTTATCCGTATTCCACAATTCAGTATTTTGAGAATAAATACGGTTTGATATGTTGTTTTTTACTGTTGAATACATTTGCGCATCCCCAATCTCTGATTTCACAGATACCGTTGTGGCATTACTTGCACCAAAAGCATAAAACTCGATATATGCTTCTGTTATTTCGGCGTTTAAAGGAAAATCTACAGCTTGAAAACGAATGCCTGTTTTATAAGAATCTGGTTGTCCCGCTGTTGATAGATAAGCGTCACCCAAATACACATTACCGTCAGTATTCTCGCGTCCATCATCGTTTCCGGCGGTTACAATCGAAGTATACGTTTTTATTTCGTTTGGGTCATTAATTATACTTGGCCCTGCGCCGTTGTTAACATATTCTATCACCAATCTTGGTCTGTAAAGTGTGGAACCTTCAAATGTATAGGCTCTTGCTCCATCATTTAAGCCCAATCCATTGAATTTAAAGGCAATATTGTCACCTGATTTCCATCCGTTTAAACGAATCTCGTCGATAATATTTCTCAAATTGGGAGTTCGGTTTTTACCAAGATTGGTATTCCAGGCTTCTGTTGCCCAATTGATTTTATTAGTGCTGTATTGTCTAGCCGTAATACTTTTAGAATAATAGATGTAAGGTAATGGCTGATTCATTTCAGCATATATATCTAAGGATGTAGCAGGACTTGTAGCGTAAGCGTAAAATTCTATATAGGCATCTTTGATTTCTGCATTGGGTGGAATCTGCGTTTTCCTGAAAATAAAACCGCTGTCGCTGCCATCAGTGCGTCCGCTCAAATGCAGATATGGGTCTCCCAAAGCCATATTGCCGTTGGTAAATTCTCGACCATCATCATTTGAAGCTGCTATAATTGATGCTTCAGTTTGTATTGCTGTTGGATCAGTCACGATACTTGGCCCTGCACCGTTATTAACATATTTTACTACCAAGCGTGGTCTGTAAAGTGTGGATCCCTCGTATGTATAAGCTCGTGCTCCATCGTTTTGGCCTATTCCATTGAATTTAAAAGCGATATTTTCGCCGGATTTCCATCCGTTCAAACGAATTTCGTCAATAATATTTCTTAGATTGGGAGTTCGGTTTTTTGCAATATTGGTCGTCCAGGCGTCGGTCGCCCAATGAATTTTATTATTGGTGTATTCGTGAGATGTAATACTTTTAGCAGTAGTTGTATAAGTTGATTTTTGTGTTTTATCGGCATATATATCCATAGTAGTAGCAGGGCTTGTGGCGTAAGCGTAAAATTCGATATATGCCTCTTTTATTTCAGCATTTGCAGGAATTTCGGTATTTCGAAAAATAAAACCGCTGTCACTGCCATCAGTACGGCCGCTCAAATGCAGGTAAGGGTCACCCAAAGACATATTGCCATTTGTATATTCTCTTCCGTCATCATTTCCATTTGATATAATGGATGCATAGGTTTGAACTTCGTTTGGGTCAGAAACTATACTTGGGCCAGCGCCGTTATTTACATATTCTATAACCAGTCGAGGTCTGTAAAGAGTTGATCCTTCGTATGCATAAGCTCGGGCGCCATCATTTAAACCTAATCCATTAAATTTGAATGCGATATTTTCGCCGGATTTCCATCCATTCAGGCGAATTTCGTCGATAATATTTCTCAGATTCGGGGTTCGGTTTTTTGCCAGATTAGTGTTCCAGTCTTCAGTTGCCCAGTGAATCTTATTATTGGTATATTCACGGGCCGTGAGGCTTTTTGGAGTGTAGGTGTAAGGTAACTTTTGGTTTTTTTCGGCATAGATATTTACGGTTGTGGCTGGGCTTGTATTGTACGCATAAAATTCAATATAAGCATCTTTGATTTCAGCGTTTGCAGGAATTTGGGTATTTCGAAAAATAAAACCGCTGTCGCTGCCATCCGTACGTCCGCTTAAATGTAAATAACCATCTCCCAATGCCATATTGCCATTTGTATATTCTCTTCCGTCATCATTTGGGTTTGACAAAACGCTTGCTGAAACTCCATTTAACGGATTTGTCTCGACATTAGGTCCATTCCCTTCTGTTTTGTATGTAATGACAAGACGGGGTTTATATAACTCGCCCATTTCATTTGTACTGGCAGTAGTTCCATAATTGAGCAAAGTTCCGACAAATTTAAATCCTAGTGCCTGTCCCGATTTCCATCCCGCTAAACGTGCTGCATCAATAATATTTTTAAGATCTGGTGTTCTATACTTTGCATTCACAACTGTCCATGACTCAGCATACCAATTGACTGCATTTGACGAATAATTTCTTTTGGTAATATTGTTTGAGGTGGCTGCGTATGTTGCGGCGTTACCAAGCTCGCTATAAATATTGATGATGCTTGCAGGACTTGTTCCATACGCATGAAATTCTATGTAGGCCTCAGATATTTCTGCTTTCTCGGGTATGTCAACAGCAGGAAATCGTACTGCGTTATTGCCTGCATCAGGCCGTCCTCCTAAATTGATAAAGCCATTAAACAAGTACATTACGCCATTGGTATTTTCCTGACCATCATCGGTATTAGCTATTACCGAAGTTGTTATTTCCACATTATTACCAGTATTAACGGGAATTTGTGTTTTCTGCTGTGCGTTCAGACAACTGCCAATAAGAAACAAGAAAAGAGGGAAAATTTGTACTTTATTTTTCAAAATATTACGTCTTTTTGATTTTAAATTAATTAAAAAACCGGACAAATATAATAAAAAACTTACTTTTAAGCTTTGTGTTTGTATTTTTTATAAGTTTTAAAGTGTTAATTATAATTAGTAACTGTAGCTAATGTTAATTATAGTAGAAATAAGATTTTAGTTGGAGTATCTTTAAAGTTGCTATAAAGATTTAGCCGGGAATTCACAAATAAATAATTTGCGAATTCCCGGCTAAAAACAAAACAATTATTTTTTTACCTTTTATTATAAACCAAAAGAGCTTCTTTTAAAATATTTACGGCAGTAATTAAATCCTTTTTATTCAATACATAAGCAATTCGAACCTGATTTAATCCCATTCCGGGAGTAGAATAAAATCCTTTTGCCGGAGCAACCATCACTGTTTCTCCATTTAAATCGTAACTCTCTAAAAGCCATTGTGCAAAATCATCAGAGTCTGCTATTGGCAATTGTGCAATGCAGTAAAAAGCACCTTTTGGTTTGGTGACAATTACGCCTTCAATTTTATTTAATTCGGTAATTAAGGTATCGCGGCGTTCTTTATATTCGGCTATTACCTCATCAAAATAACTCTGCGGTGTATCTATTGCAGCTTCGCAGGCAATTTGTTCTATAGTTGGAGGGCTTAATCTTGCCTGAGCAAATTTCATTACCGTCGCCAGAACATCTTTATTTTTAGTAACCAAACACCCAATTCTGGCACCGCACATACTGTAACGTTTAGAAACTGAATCGACCATGATTACGTTTTGTTGTACATCTTCAAGATTCATTACTGAATAATGAACATCATCTCCATCATATAAAAACTCGCGATATACTTCGTCAGCGATTAGGTATAAATCGTACTTTTTGATTAAACCTGCAAGTTGTTTAATTTCTGATTCTGAATATAAATATCCTGTTGGATTTCCAGGATTACAAATTAAAATGGCTTTTGTTTTGGGCGTAATCAATTTTTCGACATCATCAATACTAGGCAAAGCAAATGCTGTTTCGATAGTCGAAATTACAGGCACAACTGTTGCGCTGGTCGATGATGCAAACGCGTGATAATTAGCATAAAAAGGTTCCGGAATAATGATTTCATCACCTGGGTCCGTAATCGTGGCCAATGCAAATAGTAAGGCTTCAGAGCCACCAGTTGTTACAATGATGTCTTCTGTGTTTACATTTACGTTTTGGCGTTGGTAAAATTTGGCTAATTTCTTTCTATAACTTTCATATCCTGCAGATGGACTGTATTCTATAATACTTAAATCAATATTTTTTACCGCCTCGATGGCCACTTCGGGTGTCTTGATATCCGGTTGACCAATGTTTAAATGATACACTTTATGCCCTTTTTGTTTTGCAATATCTGCAAAAGGAGCAAGTTTACGTATCGGTGATTCGGGCATGTTTCTGCCTTTGTTTGAAATTGTTGGCATGAGCTTTATTATTGAAGTGCAAATTTGCATTTTTTTTTCGAATTTAACGTAAACAATAAAGGCTCTTGTGAAATTCTAACAATTATCAATATATTTACTAATTTTATAATAAAATATTGTCAATGAAAAAATATTTGGTATTGATTTTTGGGTTATTCCTATGTTTTTCACTTCAGGCTCAGGACGATTTTATAATAGCAAACAAGAGTAAGAAGGTTAGTATTCCTTTTAAATTGATCAATAATCTTGTTTTTATTCCGATAAAAGTAAACGGAATCGAATTAAATTTCCTGTTGGATTCTGGAGTCGAGGAGACTATTTTGTTCAGTATGGAAGAAAGGCAAGAAGTCAGCTTTAATAATGTTCAAAAAATCAAACTAAGAGGATTAGGGTCTGAAGAAGAAGTCGAAGGATTAAAATCTACCAATAACACCTTCGAATCACACGGTTTAAAATCAAGCAGCCATTTGGTTTATATTATTTTAGATCAGAATTTTAATTTATCATCTCATATTGGTATTCCGGTAAATGGAATTATTGGATATAAATTCTTTAAAAATAATCTTGTTGAAGTAAATTATCAAAAAAGGAAAGTATACGTGCATGCGAATACCGAAGAAATTAAAAAAAAACTGGATAAAAAGTTCAAATCAATTCCAATTACAATCGAGAGATCAAAACCTTACCTTTATACGACTGCTGTTGTTGATAGTGTAAAAATACCCGCAAAATTACTGATTGATATTGGTAATAGTGATGCATTTTGGATTTTTGACAACAACAGGATCAAACTTCCTAAAAAGAATTTTCCTGATTTTTTAGGAAAAGGTTTTAGTGGAGATATTGAAGGGCACCGTGCAAAAATTGATCAGTTTTCGATTGACGAATTTGATTTTAAGAAACCAATCGTTTCATTTCCAGATTCATCATCTATAAAAAATGTTAGGATGGTTCCGGACCGTATTGGTTCAATTGGCGGCGAAGTTTTAAAACGTTTTACTCTTGTTTTAGATTATGCTGATAAAAAATTATACCTTAAAAAAAACAGTAAATTTTCAGAACCCTTCACCTATAATAAGAGTGGTATTACCGTCCAGCATAACGGCTTGCAATGGGTGCAGGAAACAGTGCATATGGAAACAGTTCAAGTCGCTTCGACAATGAGTGATATTGGAGCAAAAGAGCAAAATGACGGTAATTTTAGATATAAATTTTTATTGAAACCTATTTATGAAATTGTAAATATTCGCAAAAAATCGGCAGCGGAAAAATGTGGACTCCGTAAAGGGGATATTATTGTGAGCATCAATCATGAAAAGCCTTATCGATATACTTTGGAGCAGATAAATCATCTTTTAAAATCTGAAGATACAATCTGGATTAATATGGAAATTGAAAGAAATAGTCTGGTCTTGAAATTCAGATTTAAGCTTGAAGATGAACTTTAAAAAATGGTGTTGAAATAAATTAAATTTTTTATGTCAGTTGGCAGCTTTTGACTAAAATTTTTTGAAATTGTTTGAATTTTCTCAAAATTTTATAGTTAAAGTTAATTTTGTGATAAAATAGCGCTATTATTTTATTAAGTTTATGCAAAAATAATACTTTATGACCAAAAATTACAATAATTTCTTACGAATAATTTTATTTTTTGTTTTTATAGCTGCTTTTCCTTCAAAAATATACTCACAGTGTGCAGGCGATGAAGGTGCGAGAATAGAAATATGCGACGTTCCTAACACTGCCAATCAGGCAATAGATCTGTTTTCTAAATTGCCAGGTTCTCCTATTGCGGGCGGCGTATGGACAGATGATAATGGAACGGGCGGTTTAAATAAAGCAACAGGAGTTTTAAACATACATCTTATTCGCTTAAGCGGTGTTTTTCACTATACTTATACTGTTACTGGCGCTGCGGGCTGTACAGATAATTCTGCTACTATTGAAGTTACCATTGGAGGTTATTCTGGTGTAACTTCGCCAAAGGTTTCAGTGTGTAGTTCTCAAACTAATTATAATCTTTTTCAAACTTTTGATGGTGAAGTTTTAGGACCGCAGTCAAACGGACAATGGCATAACGATACTACAAATCAATTTGTAGGATCTTCTCTTTATGTTAAGAATTTAACAGGAACTTTTCAATTTACCTACACAATGCCTGCCATTGGTAATTGTCCGGCAATGTCCTCTACTGCTGTAGTTACTATATTCAGGGCTCCGGAATCTGGAGAAAATACAAATTTAAACTTGTGCGGAAGCGATGATTTATCTTCCTACGCTAACTACGATTTGTTTAATTTAATTTCCGGACAGGATTCAGGTGGTGTCTGGGTAGAAAATACCGGTACAGGTCAGTTGACTTTTGCAGGCGATCATAATATTGATATCCAAAAAATATACAATACATTTGGAAAAGGGGACTATTTTTTTAGTTACAGAGTTGCTTCTACACGAGGTGATATTTGTCCGGATGCACAGACAACAGTTCGAATTAGACTTGAGGAAAAACTTGATTTTACAGGTGCTGTAATCGAAGTTGATTCTGATATTTGTGAAACTGAAATTCCAACAGCAAACTATTCCGTTACCATCACAAAAGGACCTGCTGTTATACCCAATGGCTCATATTATATCACCTTTAGCGTTTCAGGACCACGTGCGGGAACAGAGACAGTGACTGTAAATTTGACTAATGGAGTGTTTATATTTCCTCTTAAGCCCGAATATTTTCAAAGAGTAGGCCGATTTACTGTAACTATTCTAGATATTGTTCATGTGAACAGCGCCAGAGCGTGTAGAAACATTATCAATAACTTATCCGATGAGCTGGTTATTTATCCAATTCCAGATTTGACGGGCGCAATAATGGCTCCGGTAACTACCTGCCAAAACGAAGAGGCAAGAGTGACAATCACAAATGCATTAAAACTTCCTGATGGAATTTATAAAATTTTGTACAATTTATCAGGCGCCAATAGTGCCAATTCGCAGTCTGCTGAAGTTACTTTTGCAGGAAGTGCTGGAAGTTTTATTGTTCCTGAAATTTTTAATGCACGCAGCGGGACATCAAATATTAGAATCACATCTATTGAAAATGCCAGCTGTCAGAATGCAGCAGATCTGCGTGGAGAAATTACTATTGATCCTTTGCCAAATGCCACTGCTTTGAGAGTGCAGATTAATAATTTCTGTTTCGGTGAACCTGTTCCGGCTGCAGTTTCGGGCTTGGGAACTTTAACAGATGTTACTTTATCGTATGTTCTTTCAAATGCTAATACATCGGTAGAACAAACTGTAGTAGTAACGACAACTAATGGAAACGCTAATTTTACGATTCCTGCGGGTTTACTTTTAAATACAGGAACAACAAGATTTACGGTTACTTATCTAAAAAATAATACTACCACTTGTGGTATTGCAGTAACGACAGTTTTCGATGATTTTGTATTAAGTCCAATTCCGGCAGCACCGGC
>Ga0247815_10000648_pt1 | contig 27363 bp, 31 predicted proteins | sample UWRJL194509B1_FD_181014 | JGI IMG/M metagenome (GOLD analysis project Ga0247815, IMG submission 181014) | Plant litter microbial communities from Arlington Agricultural Research Station in Wisconsin, United States - UWRJ-L194-509B-1 | ecosystem: Environmental > Terrestrial > Plant litter >...
AGCATGAATGGCACCCATGAGTGGTATGCGGCGAAAGCTGCGTTGGCGTCCATGTTCGATTTTGGCCCGTAAGCCATGAAAGAGCCGTACTGAAAATGTACAATCTTTGGCATCGAGGCGCCATGCTTGACAAACAGTTGCCTGATCTCATACCGCTGCAAGGCCAATAGTCAGAATGTGGGTTTCTTGAGGGTTGCCAATACACGCTCACGTGCGTTTGCTCAACGAGCGTCATCTCAATGTTGCACCATCGAACATTCGAGAAAACAGGACCGAAGATCGTGAGTAAGTTGTCTATCGTGAGCGGGGTTTTGTGGCCAAAGTAAATGAACCAGCAGGGCAGGAGGAGGTTATAATCGAGCATGTATTGCACAAACTGCACCAGCTCGTCCCGCTCCTCATCGATCTGCTCGTCCTGAAAGTCGCTTGGTATGATCGTAAGATCCTTGAGCATCTTGCAGTGAACAGCATGTCGTGCGGCGAGAATGCTACCCTCAAACGTGTCGAGAAGCGGGCAGGCGTCCGCAAGCGAAAAGGAGCGGGAAAGGAGTGCGTATTGCGGTAGTTGGATGACTTTGAGACTAGGGCAACGGGTGAGGAAGCTGCTGATGATCGACCCTGTCCAGCTGACTACAGGTGGCCCCGGCGGCGCAGATGAGTATCCTTCAAAAGGAAAGATACTCAGAAGGACGCGGAGTAGGTTTAGGCGGAGATTCTGGCCATAGACTCCTATTGTGCCTGCAGTCAGAAGTTGAAGGTTGTCAGTTTCAAGGACCTCTAGGTTGCGGAAGTTGAAGAGAAATGCAGCTTGAATCTCGCTATCCCAGACAACCCTCGTGATCTTGGCCTAGAAATGGCTATGTCAAGATGTGTGGTAGGCCTGCTCGTCGTACGCGACGCACCGCAAAGGGCGCAAGCTGCTGGTCATATGGGAGCTTGTCCATGTTCGAAAGAATGCTCCGAACAAATTCACGAGAAGGGGTTATCTCGCATCCTGTCATGACAAGTCGATGGACCTGGCCAAGACGCCAGAGCAGCTGGAGACCAATGTCATCAAACGCGGCGTTGTTGATCTCGAGATGGCTGAGGTTTATAAAGGCGGGAACAAGCTGACCGAGAAGATGATCGCGAATATACAGATGCTCGGTATGCTCAAAGTCACATGGGCAGCCCCAATTCTCTAGGCGGAGGGACTTGACGGAGTGGGCAAGATATGGCCGGAGGGTGAAGTTGTCGATAGTAGCCTCGATGCGTGAGATATCGTAGAAGTAGGATTCTTCGCAATGCCCTGGGGCGTGAGGGCCATAAAAGTCAAGGAATGTGACCTTTATGTGTTCGAAAATCGCGTGTAATGCGCGATTTGCAAGGCACATGGCATCGATCGTGTCGCGTCTGTAGATCCCGGTGTGGTCCATGACACACATCCAGTCATCGTATGAGAGTCTGTAGAGAGACTTGATACTCTGGGACTGCGCTAGCAGTGTGTCGATCTGTGGGAGCGACTGTGGATGTGTCCCCGGCGTTCCCTTTGGTGTTGAGAGTGGTGTGCAGACAGGGAGCACCGCGAACGCCGGCATCATGGTTACGCGACACGTCCCAAGATGGTGTCAGACAGCGAGCAAAGGACCAAATCAAGATGAGAAAGTTGTAGCAGGGACCAGGAGGACTGGCGACACGCGGTCCGGAGTAAGCCGACCCCTTTCTTCGTCCTCGAGACTTCACCTCGTCCGACTCGATGTTGCGCAGCACATTGCATTGCGCCGCACGCCCACAGCGGCTTGCGCGCGCCTTTCACCAGTCCAGCGTTGCACGAAAAATTATCGGCACGAATCCGGTCCGCGCTCAAGAGGCCAAGGTGTGTAGTCACTCTGTACAACTCAAGTATGTGCTTAGGGATGTCTCGGTTCGTAGACATGGGGCGTGTCGAGCCAGTACCCGCTGATTGAACATGAGTATGATGCGATTGTTGTGTAAGTTTGGCTGCCGGTCGTGCTCTCAATTTATGCTAACGCCCTGCCATCTCTCAGCGGCGCCGGCGGTGCAGGCCTTCGCGCCGCATTCGGACTCGCAGAAGCTGGGTTCAAGACTGCTTGTATAACCAAACTGTTCCCGACCCGCTCGCACACGGTCGCAGCTCAGGTTTGTTGCTCATCTGCTGCTCACGTGAATGGTGCGCTAATGATATTCAACCGTTCTGATAGGGCGGCGTGAATGCTGCTCTCGGCGTACGCCTCATCCCCCCAGTCCAAGCACACCACAAAACTCACGCTATATGCCTCTAGAACATGACAGAAGACGACTGGAGATGGCACATGTATGACACCGTCAGTGACCTGCCCTCCCTTGCTATTGGAGCAGACCTGCTCACTCTCCTCTCAACAGGTCAAGGGCTCGGACTGGCTCGGAGATCAGGATGCCATCCACTACATGTGTCGCGAAGCACCAAAATCCGTCATCGAGGTCTGTCTCCTCTGCACGCTTCTAACACTCGGAAACAATCTCACAATCTCATGGTCTCCAGCTTGAGCACTTCGGTGTACCTTTCTCCCGTACAAAGGAGGGCAAAATCTACCAACGCGCCTTCGGTGGACAATCCCTCAATTATGGCAAGGGTGGCCAGGCATACCGCTGTGCCGCCGTCGCCGACCGCACTGGTCACTCTCTGTTGCACACTCTCTACGGCCAGTCACTGCGCCACAACACCAACTTCTTCATTGAATATTTTGCGCTCGACCTCATCATGCAGGATGGCGAGTGTGTCGGTGTCATTGCGATCAGCATGGAGGACGGCACCCTCCACCGCTTCCGCGCCCACAAGACCGTACTCGCAACGGGTGGATATGGCCGCGCGTACTTTAGCTGCACGAGCGCCCACACGTGCACGGGTGACGGCAATGCCATGGTCACACGTGCCGGTTTGCCCCTCCAGGACCTCGAGTTTGTGCAGTTCCACCCAACGGGCATCTACGGCGCCGGCTGTTTGATCACTGAGGGTACGTCAACGTCGTTATTGGGTTGGCCTGGTCAAACTCTAAGATCTCCCGCAGGTTCCCGTGGCGAGGGCGGCTACCTTCTCAACTCAGAGGGTGAACCTTTCATGGCTCGTTACGCACCGACGGCAAAAGACTTGGCTTCCCGCGACGTGGTTTCTCGGAGCATGACGCTTGAGATTCGCGAGGGTCGTGGTGTCGGTCCCGAGAAGGATCACATCTACCTCCAGCTCAGCCACTTGCCTGCCGATATCCTCAAGGAGCGTTTGCCTGGCATTTCTGAGACGGCGTCGATCTTCTGTGGCGTCGACGTTACCAAGGAGCCGATTCCTGTTCTCCCGACCGTCCACTACAACAGTACGCACGCCTGAGCCTGGCTCCTGCATCGAAGACTAACAACTTCCCGTAGTGGGTGGCATCCCAACCAAGTACACCGGCGAGGTTATCACCGTTGACCAGAATGGCAACGACAAGGTCGTCCCTGGCCTTTATGCCGCCGGCGAGGCCGCCTGTGTCTCCGTACACGGTGCAAACCGTCTCGGTGCAAACTCGTTGCTCGATATCGTAGTGTTCGGTCGGGCCTGCGCACATCATATCAAGGAGACGCTCGAGCCTGGCAAGCCGCACAAGTCCATCCCCGCGGACGCTGGATTCGCCACCATCGAGGACCTTGACAAGCTGCGGCGCGCAGACGGGCCGAAGCCTACCGCTGACATCCGGCTAGCAATGCAGAAGGCGATGCAATCAGACGCGGCGGTATTCCGCACCCAGCAGTCGCTTGACGAGGGTGTCGACAAAGTGGCGGCGATCTACAAGACTTTCGAGGATGTTGGCGTGAAGGATCGCAGCATGATCTGGAACTCGGACCTCATCGAGACGCTTGAGCTGCGCAACCTGCTGCAGTGTGCGACGCAGACGATCACTGCTGCTGCGGCTCGCAAGGAGAGTCGTGGCGCGCATGCACGCGAGGACTTCACGGAGCGCGATGACGAGAACTGGATGAAGCACACCTTGACGTGGCAGCATGATACGGCCAAGCCTGCCGTCGAGATCAAGTATCGCGGGGTCATTGACACGACACTCGACGAGGCAGAGTGCAAGCCCGTCCCGCCTGCGAAGCGTGTGTACTGAGCGCGGGCCACTTCGAGTCACGCGCTCGTCTTGTACACATAATCGAGCAGCATGTTAATGCATCAATAACGGTACACTGCATGCAAGGTGTGATTTGTTGTCTGTTTTGCGAATTTTACAATGCGGCAAGGCAAGAAATATTGGTACAATGGGCGAACAGCTAAGCACACAGTCACATCGTGAACGATGCAGTTAGACGTAGACTATGGCGCTCTGGCCATAGAAGTGGTTGAGTATGCCACGGAAGTGGGTCATCGTCAGAGTAAGGATTGGATGGACAGCATTCTGTATTCCACGCCGTTAGCAAGAGTGGATCTTCCTCAAAGGTCCGGATACAGCTTACCAGACGATTTGCCTTGCCACCGACGAACTGCGACTCTGGTTGATGCTCGTCCTCAACCCAGGAGCTCATCTCAACCCACACCGTCTTTCGCAGCGCGTGATCCCGCCCCGTCGAGCCTAGCTTGACCGTATCGCCGGCCGCCTCTCCGGTCTCTGGATTCCACTGATCCAAAAGCGAGTCGTGCAAAGACTTTGACGGGAGGAAGTGATGCTGCGCCGAACTGAGACCGGCGAGGTTGTACAACGTGTGGTATGCGTCGGCGTTCTTGCCAGGCTTGTCGCGCAAGCCGCCTGTTGAAGCCTGAGCGGCAAGAAGCACGTACTGTTGTAATGCCTCTGTAGCGGACTAGTGTTAGTACCCAACCACCTGGAAAGACTGAACACATACTCTTGTTGAAGATACCGTCTTCAACATCTTGCCATTCAGGTTCGTCTGCCTCGTTATCGAGTGTACTCTCCGGCACGGCTGGGTCCCGATCGAGCGTTTCTCCCGCTAACCACTCCACAAGCGGGAATTCAGCACCTACCCACCAGGAGTAACAACCGTCGACAAGCTTATTCGTACGTCCCCTGAAGCCGCCGAGCTCGACCTCCGAGCCCTGCAAATTCGCCAGCCATCGGAGCAGCGCCTTCAGATCCAAACTCGGCGTTGGCGTCTTGACCGTGGTCGGAACAAGCTGACACGACGCGATGAACGGTCGCAACAGCGCCCATGATGCGAGAGCACAGTAAGAGTAGCCGCCGTGGGCTTCACCGAGCGGTGGGCGCGGCCAATCCTGGAGGACAGGCGTGCCGTCGGTGCCTGGGGCAAAGAAGGGCTGGCTGGCACAGCAAAAGCCACCTTCGTAGGTCTGGCAGCTGACAATGAAGGCGGGCAGACCAGCAATGAGCTCGGGAGTCATGATATCGAGAAGCGTGGCGACGCATAAGAGACAGTATATACCGCTGTAGGTGATTGAGTGCGCCGGGTGGAACATTCGTGGTCGATCATACTCACCGGATGTCGACCTCTGAATCGCGCGACACGACGAAGGATCCGTCGGGCTGTTTAAGGGACATGAAGAAAGCATACATCTTTGCCCTGTTGACCATAAGAGAAGGTGTTAGACATGTAGGCTGGGCTATATGTGAGATGAATAGCGCACCGGTCGATGTCATCCCAGCCACCGCCAGGACCTGGTCTTCCGACGATCGCGAGGGCAGACACAGATGCATACGTCGCTAGAACATGCGGAAACTGCTGCGGTCCACCCCCGAAGCCACCGCTTGGGTGTTGGAACTTGAGAATCGTGTCGATCGCGCTGCACCAGTGGCGTTTAGCTCCAGCGCCAGCCACATCACGACACCTACCGCTGCTTGCTGGCGGGATCGAGACCGACTCCAAGAAGGCTGAAGCTCTGGAGAATCCAGAACATTATCCATGCCTTGCTGGCCTCTTGCGCCTGGTACCGCGCAGGCAGACCTTGCAGCAGCGCGCGTCCGAGGAAGCTGACATGCCCGTTGCGTTGTAACTGGGGTATTGCTTCCATCCACAGTGCACTGATCGTCTCTTCCGTCTCAAGCTGGGCTTCGCTTGTTAGCGTGGGAAACGCATCGGTTGGTGTAGGTCGGAAGGTCATTGCTGGGCAAGAGGTGAGACAAGGAAAGGATCGCGCTTTCGCACTCCGAGGTTACAAGAGCACCACCCGATCGCACCTCTTGCAGTCATCAATCCTAGCTGGACAAGCATTTGATTCTATACATCAAGAAGAGCGTATCTAAGACATATGCGAGGTTGGATTTGTACATGAGGAACGCACGGAGAGTGGGACAAGGAGCGGAAGTGCAAAGCCTTCAATCTGTAGAAAGTGGTGATGTAATTGAGCAAGCAATGTTGAGAAGAGAATGCATGGCGGAGAGGGATGAAGAAAGCAAGCACGAGAATGCACGAGAATGCATGGGTTGCAAGTATCCGTTCGTTGCAAGGGTAAGAGACAAGCACATTGATAGCAATTGATGAGCGACGAGTGGGGTCTAGAGCACGAGATTACGAACGTGATTCAGGTCTACAGGGTAGGTAAATGAGCAAACGATATTTTCATCCACAAGCAAAGTATGATAGCTCACATGAATGCGAAACGAAGCATCAGCCTACGGCTGCTCCAGCCACGCCTGGATGGCCCGCTCGCCTTCCTCCCAATCTTTCAGCTCAATCGCCCCCTCAACTCGGCACACAGGGCATGCCACCGATTCGTGGCTAGAATTCGTGACTCGCGCGTGCGTGACGAGACACTGTGGATGAAACGCGTGCTCGCAGTGCTTACCGCCATGTTCGGAATGCTGGTGCAACCGAACAGTGCTCAAGCTAGCTCCCACGGGCATTGATGGTGTTGGGTCATCGTCTGTCGGCGCGACGTCGCATGTCATCGAGTTGCAGCGCAAGCCGAGTGTGCGCTCGCCCTCCTCGACGCGCTGACGCAGTGTTCGGCCCTTCGTATCCGGACGCAACCACTTACGACGCGGCTGCGAACTGGGTCCGGATGCGGGACTACCGGTACCGCCGAAGCCAAAGCCGAGGCCTGGGCCGAGGTTAGGGACTGTCCCTGCGCCAGGCGCGGGAGCGGCGCCATTGTCAGCAGCGGAGTTCGCAGCTGCAGGAGTGGGACCAGGACCGCCGGGGCCACCGAACAAGAAGTCGAAGCTGATCGTGGAAGTGTGTACCCCCTCATCCTCCGGTTGCTCCTCCTGGGGTTGTTGAGGTTGCGGCTGACCAGCCTGAGTGTCAGGCGGCGGTCCCACCGGCGTGAACGATAAACCGATGTCGAAACGGATTGAGAACAGATCTTCAATGGAGCCAGGTCGTGCTCTGGTACCGGCACCGGCACCCGTCGCCGGCTGCGCGGGTGGAGGAGTAGAGCCCAAGACGGGTGGAATTTCCGTTCGTGGAGGCAAACGGACGCCCAGCCGTGAGAGCATGTCGGCGAATGAGCCCCCAGCTGCAGGTGCAGGACTGTTAACGTTTGACTGAGGTGTTGTCGCTGGCTCGGGTGGAGTTTGTGGTTGCTGCTGCTCCGGGAGAGGACTGAGTGCTGGCGGAATGCTTCCTGGCGGAGGCATGCGCATGCCGAGGCGCGCCAACATGTCCGCGAATGATTGTGCAGGTGCAGAGCCATTCGCATTGGGCGGTGGTTGAGGACCTTCAGCAGCTGGAGCAGGGTTCTGCTGGGCTGACTGAGGTTGCGGCTGCTGTTGCTGTTGCGATTGCTGCTGCTGCGGAGCATTTGCATTTGCTGCCGCACCGGCAAGTCCACCAAAAATTGAAGATAGTAACGACTGCGCGAGTTGCGGAGGCAGTGGCATCGATGCACCGCCCGCAGCTGGCTGACCGCCGCCGAAAAGGTTCGAGAGGAAAGGGAACGAACTGCCGCGACCCTCGACGTATGCGGTGGATGTCAGGTGCTGTGGGTCGAGATCGAAACGGCAGTTTGGGCAGGTGGTGTGCTGTTGGAACCATGGGTCGAGACAGGTCGAATGGAAGGCGTGGCCGCAAGGGAGAACGAGGGCGCGAGGGCGGAGCGGCTCTTCCTTCTGCTGCTCGGCGGCACCATCAACAGCGGAAGATCCAGCGGCGGCTGGCGCTGGCACGGGAGGTGTAGCGGAACCTGCGGCAGCCTTCCAATCGGCGGCACTGTCTTCGCTATCCTCCAAACACTCGAAACAGACAGCACAAGCGCCGTTGCCCTCGCCGCTGGCTTGTTCTACGCGAACATGGCGCTTGACGAGACCGATCGGGATCTCTTCGAGACCCTCGATGAGACGACGGGCCTGGCCTGGATCGTCCTTGGGCCGAGCATCGAACATGGAAAAGAGGTCGAATGGCGGTGGGCCGTTGGCATCTGGCTGCGCTTGGTCCTCCGCTTGAGCCGGTGTTGTGTCACCCGGTGTTGCATCAGGAGCTTGCTGCTGCTGCTGCTGCTGCCCCTGTGGAGGCGTAGCGGTACCACCGGCCATTCGTGGGATGCCGTCGGGACCAATGACAAAGACTGCGCCGCCGCGACCACCTTGTGAGAGTGCGTTCTGCAGCATAGTCGAGAACCAAGCAGGAGGTAATCCTTGCCCGAGTCCAGGCTGGCGCGGTTGCTGCTGTTGTTGCTGCTGCTGCTGCTGCTGCTGCTGCTGGTTCGGCTGAGACTCAGGCTGAGGCTGAGAGGGTTGTGTAGGGGCTTGATGAGCTAAAGGGAGGGTCAGGATGGAGGCGCGCAGGCGATGAATCGACAGACGAGTAGAAGGAGCATGCAATTGGCGAGTCGAGGCTGATAAACCCTGCCTAACATACGATCCAGCCATTGGAATCGAGCGACTTGAGCCAGCAAAGGCACGAGGAAGTGGGCGTATGGGTCGTGACGAACCAGAGGCAGCAAGTGAAGGGGTTGGTGTAGCGGTGCGCGACGTTGGAGTCCGCCGCGCACGGTCCTCGTCATCCGGCACATCAATAATGCGCGGACGGCGGTCTGCAAGCGGGTCTGCGGGTGCTATCGGGAGTAGTGGTGGTGGTGCGGCATCGTCCTCCTCGACGTCAGAGATATCAGAGTCCGACTCGGACTGTTCAAGCGCGTCATAGTCCACATCCATCGGCTCCTGTTCGCTGCTGCCAGCCACCGGCCACGAGGACGGCTGCGCTGAGTCACTCATCGGCGTGTCGGCCGTACTACTGCTGCTGCTGCTGGCACCGGGTGTCACTTCTGGCGCACTCGAGCGCCGTAGTCTGGAACGTAGCAAACGACGGAGAGCGTCCATCAGTTTCAACAAGATGAATGTAAGAGAAAGAGATGCACGCGACCAACCTTGGCGGCCGATCTCTCAAGTCCAGGCGCAACAGTTCCAGAACGCCCCAGAACAACGATCATCTCCGGTACATGCCGCTGACAAAGACTTCTCTTGCTCCCAATAGTCAACCAGCAACGCTCGCAACGTGATAAACACCTCAGCGGTCGGAAGAGGCAGGAGCAACGTGGTCTGTCTGACCGGCGCCAACGCCGACCGAAAGGAGGCGAATCGCTTGGGGTGCTCACGTGATGAACACCCTGTCAGCCAGACCCACTCTCATCAACCTCGACCTCGAGTCAACAGCAGATAGCGGGTGGACTATCTATGAGCTGGACGTAGAATGAAGCTCGAGGTATGAAAGACTCTTTTGTATAATTAAATCTATGGGGCCGACACCACCTCTGCAGCGTTTATCTTCGCGGAGGCGGATTAGAAGTTAGCTGAGCAAATCATATGTTTTGATTCAGCTAGTTGCTACATTGGAAGGTTCTATGAGCTGTCCACGCGGCTGCTCGTGCAACCAACTGCTCATGCAGACCCAATTCCTCCACACCTCCGGTAGCGATATCGTGGAGATAAGAGGGAGTGTTGCTTGGATCCAAACGGTTGCCACAGTGTTTGCCGACCTTCGCATAAATGCCCCAGCCTCTTCCGTTTCTGCCACGCAGATTAACCTCCGTGTCCTCTTGGGCAGCGCGTTCGTCGTCTGCTGGTGCACGTTCGAAGGCACGTTTGAGTTACACAGCAGGTTTGCCGGCAGCCAAGGCGGCAAACACCTGCAACTGATTTTGATTCGCCTCACACTGCACTGCATGCAACTTATCATCCCACACCGCTCGCTGGCCGATCTCTTTGGGTGTACCCCACATGCCAGCTCACGGCCAGAGGACCCCGCGACCGATTATATGAACAATCCCGGAGGTGGCGCTCGCGGAGCACTGTTTGCTGTAACAAGAAGCAAGCCGCGGTCGCCGACTCACAGGGGCAGCGCGCGGAGCTTGCACGCGCGTGCAAGAATTTCGAGGATTTTCAGAAGGCCAGCGCACCTCGATCAAATGATGTTGTACCTGTCCACACGACACGCATGCGGCGATGCCCTTGGGCTAATCAGTCTGCATGCGCGTGCGTCGTATGCAGCGCGATAAAAGCCCAGTATCCACCGCGCACTCGTTGCGCTTCAGCTGCTCCGGCAACCCAGGTCCTCTCTCGTTTCCCTTTCCTCTTTTCGCGCGTCGTTCACCCTTGTTTCTACCACTGGGTCTCCTGAAAATGCTCGCGACTTCGTTCGTTCTGTTGTCCGTCGCGCTTGGCGCGAGTGCGACCGACTATCTCGTCTCGACCGCTGCCTCCTCGGCCCGCCTTAGTAAGCGTGGCCTCCTCGAGAACGGCAACTACAACATCAGTGCGTACTTTTCTCAGGATGAACAGAGTGAGCTGGGAGGCCGGATCTGGCGTTGTCATCGTCACTGGTGGCTACCGATTCGGCTCGCAGCTGGCTCTCGCCGTTCTTAATCTCCTGTATATTGAAACAACGTACAGCCGTCTACCATACCAACGACATTCATGCTCATCTGAGTGGTAAGTGCGATGTCCGTTCCACGTTGTTGCTCTCAGAAGTCCAGCGGCTTCTCAGTCGTTGGCAGTTGAACACCGCACCATCCTGAACCGTAGCTGAACCATCCCACAGAGTTCACCTCGTCCGGTACAGATTGCACGGACCCTACGAAGGGGTGCTATGGTGGCTACGCACGCATTAAGGAGGTTGTCGACGACGAGAGGGCCAAGACACCCGACTCGGTGTTTTTGGACATCGGCGACCAGTTTCAGGGCACGCTTTTCTACACATTCTACGTACGTGCGGCTTTCTTTCATTTCGGCAGGACTCTGGCAGCTCGGCTGACCATCATGAGATAGCGCGGCGAGAAGATTGCCGAGACAATCAACCAGCTAGGCTACGATGCCATGACCCTCGGCAACCACGAGTTCGAGTAAGTGGAGTCTACCTATTTCGCGTGAATGGCTTTTGACTGGATTACAGCGGTGGCGATGATGAGCTCGGCGCCTTTGTACGTCTCGCTCTACCCGGAGTGGCGAAGGTCGAATTGACCAGCCCTGCAGGTCAAGAACATTACCTTCCCGGTCGTCTGTGCCAACATCCAGACAGACCAGAAGGAGTTGAACGCGACTATTAAGCCGTACACCATCATCAAGAAGCACCAGCTTGCCATCATTGGTGTCACCACTGACAGTGAGCCTTGAAACATATACTGTAACAGTTCGTCATGGCTGACGTTTCTTCCAGCCATTCCGGACATTTCTTCGCCTGGCCCCAACACCAAGTTCTCAGACCCGATTGCGTCAGTTCAGGCTACCATCGACTCCATCAAGGCATCGGAAACCAATGTCACTCGCTTCATGTACGCGCAACCTCCCTCGTTTCAGTTCACGTCGCTCACATCTCTGGCAGTGCTATTACCCATATCGGCTACGACCAGGATAAGCTTCTCGCTCAGAAGACCAAGGGTCTCCACCTTATCGTCGGCGGCCATTCGCACACGCTTCTCGGTGACATGGACAAGGCCGAGGGCAAGTACCCAACTATCGAGAAGAACGCGGACGGCGACGACGTCTTCATTGTCACTGCCTATCGCTGGGGCGAGTACCTCGGCAAGATTGACGTCGCGTTTACTCCAGAGGGCAAGATCGCCGCGTACACCGGTGGTCCTATTCACCTTACCAACGCGACTGCTCAGGACCAGGAGCTTGAGACGCAGATTGAGGCGTGGCGGAAGCCGTTCGAGGCGTTTGGCTCAGAGGTCGTAGGTCACTCCGATGTCGTCCTCGACCAGACGACCTGCAAGAAGAGCGAGTGTCTGCTCGGCGACGTGATGGCAGACGCCATCGTTGACTACCGCTCTGGTTCCATCGTTGGTGCTATCATCAACGGCGGTGGTGTTCGGGCAACCATCGACGCTGGCCCGGTCACGCGGGGCGAGATCATGACCGCGTTCCCCTTCGCGAACGTCATTGTCGAAGTTGACTTCACCGGCGATCAGCTGTGGAAGATCTTTGAGGGCATCTTCAGCGAAGCCTCACAGTTCAACGAGCGCGCAGTTATCCCAGGTGTCCAGGTTTCGAAGGAGTTCAAGATCACGTACAACCCGGCCAACAACAATGGCTCTCGCCTCATCTCGCTCAAGCTCGGCGGCGAGGACATTGACCTCAAGAAGACGTACAAGATTGGCTCAATTGATTTCCTAGCAAAGGGTGGTGATAACCAACTGCCTGCTGCGGACCCGGCGACACTCACGACGCTCGATGCGATGGACGAGGTGCTCACTCGTTACATCAACAAAACTTCGCCGATCAACGTTGCACTCGACGGCCGCATCTCGACCACAGAAGTCAAATCTCCCGGAGATGCTGCAAGCTCTCTCACTTTCAGCGCGTTCATCAGCCTTGCCGCTGTCCTGTCGACCGCATTTGCTCTCCTGCTGTGATCAATTCGGTCACGTGGCGGGTCCCTGTTGTCTATTCACCATAACTCACGCTGTAGCAAATGTGTAATTTGCACTTGATATACCCGTCTCTTCTTCCTGCTGAGGCCTGAGGTTGGGTCTTCAGCGGGCAGTTGTGACGCAGCGTCTTGCCACCATTCACCGATCGGCTAATACCGGCCCGCAATCTCGCGCGGTGACACATTGTTGTATAACTAGCTACATTAAGTAGCAATTGTGACGTGTGTGTCCCAAAACCTGAGTGTCGTAGAACGAAATAGCCACTTCCAGTTGCGATGATCTTTGCAACTATGTATGCGCTGCTTCACGACACCGCGCGGTGCGGCGCACCTCTAACTCTATATGCTTTTGCTTCCGTAAATATGAACTAGATCGGTCATTACAATTTACATCGTATGGTATATTTGCACTCTATACAATCAGAAGGGAAGCAACGGTCGGTTGGAGCATTAGTCGCACAATCAACCAACAGCCGCAGCAGCATTACAGATTATTATGTCTACGATGCCGACACTATGGGGACTGGTACATTCTGGTGTGAACAACGGGTCCCAATTCCACAAAAACAAGTTCTCGGCAAGGCATCATCTCACTCATAACTGGTCCAATCAGCTGTAAAGCAGCACAAACAAAATAAAACTCTGCTCATCTAATGTCATTTTCTAAGCGATAATTGTGTATACGTGTCTAGGCATGTCTAGGTCGACGAGCATTCAATCAATTTCGTCCACATGATCGTCCTGCTCGACCGCTTGAGTAGCTTCCTCGCCCGCCCTCGAGCGATCCTCCTGTTTCGCAAAGATCTCCGCCAGCACGAACGACGCGAACGCCGAATCACTCCAGTAAGAAAGGTGCGCCGTGACCATATCTGGGCATTGTCAGCCTCTAATCACATGACGACCGAAAGACCGCGACGCACCAATGTATTCGCTGATTGCACCCTCTGCCGGTAAGAAAAAATCGAGCGTCCCGTGCGGGTTGAGTGCTGCGAACCGCCGCCGAGCGCGGTCATCATGAGCGTCTTCTATTGGGTGGTGGCCATGATGGCTAGATCCATGATGATGGTCCGCATGTTGAAGTTCAACTTGCTTCTTCCCAAACAGCTTCGCGCGCTCTTCTGTACGGACGGACGTTGCACTACCACGCCTACCAGCTGTGCCCTGGATATCCAATGAACCTCGCGGCGAGAGGAGACCACCACTGAATGCTGGACTTGCCGGTCGCGATACCGGCTTCTCAGTCTCCTTCGCGGCGTCCTTCGAACTGCCACTGCCACCGCCAAAGGGGCTCCATGATGGCATGGCTGGGAGTGAAGGGAGGCTAACGGAAGGCATCGAGGGAATTGACGGTATCGACGGCATCGAAGGCATAGAGAAGAAGCTACCAATAGAACCTAAGAACGAGGCATTGATAGCAGTGATGGCCGATGGAGGCAACTTGTGAGCGCGGCGCTGATCGACGACAGGGTTGAGTCGGTAGCTGCGAGATTACGATATCAGCGAACGGGTAGTTTGAAGGACTGTTGACGCACGCTATGGGGTCTGAGGGATAGAAGACGTTGTAAATCGAGTCGACCGAGAGACAGCCAAAGACGCCTTTGCGATCGATCTGGTGCAGCTACCGCATCAGCCGTGATACTCAAGAAACGGAGTTGGTACACACTGACCGCTTCGTCCGGTTTGGCATCCTTCGTCCTTGCTCGTCCTTTTCGCGCGATGAGCTGGCGCTGGTCTAATAACATGAACATTGCAAGCGGACTGCCAGCAACGAACAAGGCGCTGTGGATGACAAAATTAGTTAGCACAAGTACAACAGAGCGATAGCGGCGCACCTCGTGTCGAAGATGAATTCGCCTTTTGGCATCAGATCGTTCGGTTTTCGTTCAGATAGCGGGACGACATGTGTTGGCTGGTTAGACAGGACATGCGTGACGAGCGCACTGCCGAGCGAGTGTGCGATAATGTGGACACGCCCAGACTGCTCGAAGTCGGGGTTACGGCGACACCACTTGCGATACACGGCGTTTGCCTCTGTGCAGACCTGTTGAGCACAAGCCATCAGAATCCCTGCACAATGGAAGGCTTTCTCAACGTACTGCGTGTATCATGGCCTCACGATGTGCGCTCATGAAGTAAGGTACGTCGAGTATGACGTTGTTGGCAAGTTCGCGGATGAATGGGATGCTCTCCTTGAGTGTGATATCGGCCAGCGAGAACCGGTTGTCCAGGCCTTCTTCTTCACGCAGACGTTCATCCTCCATGCTGATACCAAAAGAGGCCCGCCACTGAAGTGGAAGGAATTGGATACGATTGGATCGCATGAGGCCGGATAGTTCGGGGAGAGCACTCTGCTTCCTAAAATGCCAGATTAGGGAGATGGGCGCGAGGGCGGCATCATGACGTACCTTGCAACCTGTCTGAACAGATTCGCGGCATAGGTGAAGTTCAACGATTCATACTGTACAGAGAGATTCTGAAAGCAAGGTGAGCCGATATCAAGCATGACGTGTTGCAACACTCACTTGACCAATTCCATGAACGATAAAGACGAGGTCTGTGACCGGACCAGTGTTTTCACTCTCTTCGCCGGTCTTACTCGGCATGTCGGTGTGGACGAGTTCCCGCTCCTCCTCTTGTGCGGTAGACTTGGATGGCTTCTTCTGGTGCGTCTTTGTGTCACCCACTCTGCCGAGACTCGCGGCCCTCCCGTGCGTTGGAGTAGCACTCCCGCTCTCGGGCTTGCTACCACCGGTTGTGGAAGTGCCAGAACCGGCGGCCTTCTCGGCAGCTTCGTAACCTCGATAGACGGGGGTGGTACCTGGAAAGGCCATTGGCTTGGTGGTGCTGCTGAGGAACGACGAGTAAAGCGACTGTTGGACGCGGAAGGCGAGGTTATCCGATACGACACGACCGCTACCGCCATCTTGAAAGACGACATATTGCTGTTCCTCTTGTTCTTCATCGGATTCGAGAGGACGTTTCAGCTTTTCATGTGCTTCTGTTGTTGCGGCGGTCAAGGCAGCTCGAAGTTCCTCGGCGTAGGTAGCAAGCCAGGGTTTCGCTTTCCTGGAGAGCGAATGGGCACATGTAGAAAAGCATAAAAGCAAAGAACGAACCTGTAGGCCGCCTCGAGGCGCGAGTTGAGAGGTTCAGGAACAGGACGTGTCTGGAAGCGGGAGATCGTCAGGATCGGGAGACACGAGCAAGAAGAGCATACATGCCTCGTCGTACATCCAGCAATTAGCGCGCTTTACAGGGACTGGCTTGCCGGTGAGGCGCCAATAAACCGGTTGGAGCTGCGAATGAGCTGGTGTTAGCATCCGCGCCACTGACGCGTGACGAGATCGCGTCGCGCACCAGCATCTTGCGGACATCGACCTAGTGCAGGGTCAGCGTAGCACCGAGCTAATGGCCATTGCGCACCTCATAGAGTCTATCTTTGTAGATGGCGACGCCGACCACATCTTCCTGGCTCTCGTGGGAAGCATGTCCATGTGCGTCATCGGCGCCGGTAAGAAGGGCCTCGCCAGAGTCGATACGTTCATCATTGGGCAATTTTTGCCAGGCCTCTTCACATGCTTCACTCTCTTCCTCGGAGAACGCACGCCATACATCGGCCGCAGTCTGGTCGATCGGCGCGGTGGGAAGGTCCAACATCGCAGTGGAATACGCTGGTCTTAGCCAGCGAATAGGATACACAGGCACATGATCAACATATTCCGCCATAACGCGTTGAGAAGCGGCACGGAAGTAGCGATGAGCACGTGGGACAAGAGAGATGAGAAGGACGGGAAGTGGTCGGGTGAGAATAGCAAGCATATCACTTTCAAGTCCGCCACAGCGCTTGTCTTCCCCTCTCATCCTTGCTTAGGGTCAAATCCATGTTTCAACCGGTCCACACTCTTTCTGTTGCCATTAATCGTCATGCTGTAGCCAGATAGGCTGACATATATTTGGTTCGATCGTGGAAGGTCGTCCGCCGTTCGCCCCGACCGACTTCGGTTCGAAACGATCGCGTCGGGCTCACTTTAGTGCGAGACCAGCTCATAATCCGCCCATCTTGCTCTTTCACTGTTCCGAGTATACTTCAAGTTTCAAGTTATGTTGCTGCGAGTTCTGCGTCTCGATCTCATGTTGACAACTGCGCTCTGAGCGGCTCGACTCTCCACAACCTGATGCTCATAGTTCTCACACCCTCCACCAGCGACACTCCGGGATCATCAAACTTGCCCATTATCCCTAAATCCAGTCGTCCTTCCCCTATCTTACCTGGTGCGCTTTACAGCCTGAAGCTGCGGCGCTTTAAAGTGCATCTCATTCTCGTCTCTCTTTTCCCCCGTCTCTCCCTCTACGCCTTCTCTCCCTCTCCAATTCACACCTTATTCCATCAGGTGCTTCATACAGTCTTCGTGATGCGCTTCCAGGCTGCCACCATCGCCCTCCTCGCCACTGTTGGCCAAGCTATCTTCGCTGCTGCCGCCGCCACTCCTAGCGCCAATAAGGGCTTCAACGATCTCAACAACGCCGCCCGTTTGAAGCGCGGCCTTGCGCCAGCTTGGCCAGCCGCCCTCAAGCGCATTCCTGACGACGACAGGCCTCGATGTAGGTTTTATCTTCTGCATAGTCCTCTTCTGACTTCTCGTCATTCAGACCTGAGGCGACAGGGTAGCGGTGGAGTGTCGATGACCACAACCACCACTGCGACCGCGACCACAACCACAACTACGACCACTACCACTAGCACGACGACGACGACTACCACCGTCACCACTACCACGGTTTCTGCTTGCACGGCTGCTCCGACGCGGGTCCTCTCTAATCGTGCGTTACGCTGGTTCTTTTTCCGGAAGAATGTATGCTTAAATTTCGGTTTAGCCACCTACATAGCCAACAACAGCGTATACATTGATGACGAATTCCATGCCGTGCGTTCATGCTTTCGCTCTACTGCACTCCGGGACTAACATCTGACATCGCGCTCATTAGGTCACTTTGCCTGTGAACGTCACTATCTATGGTCGCTCCAGTGCAAAGGCCTTCTTCACATCCAACGGCGTGCTTTACTAAATCACCGACTATACCTTTAATCTGCTGACACTACTGTGTTCCTCCCCACAGATGCTCCAGTTCGACTACGGGACGACGACGTATACAGAAGAACGGATCCCCAACAGTCAGCCGCCCTACACGTGCGTCTCTGGCCAATTATTTGTATAGACATGCACTGACCTTAACTATTGCAGGATGTTCTTTTTCTAGGATGATACGGTTATCCTCGCGGGCCAAGCTCATGGTATCTACTACCAGACGGCCGGCACACAGATCTTTGTGCGTCATGTTACTCCCTTTCGCGCGCGAGGCTCACTAGTCTAACCTCCTATCGCTCACTTTCTAGTTCGAGTACTACCTGTCCAAGTATCGCCAACATCAACTGTACTACCATTACAGTGAGAAGCTCTGGTATTCGTCCACGTTATTGACACTGACCGTTTTCGACATCGCAGCGGCCCAACATGATTCACTCTTCCCTGGCGTCTAGACCTTGAAGTACTACCAGGTGGGTTTCTCATCCTATTCATGCGATGACTTGGTGTCGATTGTCGCTATTCGTAGATCTCGGATGATGGTAACTCTGCGGCTGTGGGGTCGCAGGGTGGTGGTCGTTCACTCCAGTTCTCGTTTGACAAGCCCGTCATCACCGCTGGCCTCAAGCTCGTGATCGACACCAACACCAACACCTATATATCCTCTCGGTTTAGCGACGCGGCAGTGTGCGATGCGTAGGATTTCAAGGTCGACAGGTCTCTAGGTCACACCGTCCAGGTTAGCTGTAGCCAACACGTTTCTCTATCTCAGTAGGTTGTACATTAGTCTCGTGGTTTACTCGCCCTCGCTCCCCTCAACTCCTGCATGCATCCGGAGCTGTCATTATTCTCCTGTTGCCGTCGCCTTGCGCCTGATGGCTTTCAGATCCCTCCTCCTACACCCCACCCCCTTGCACTCACACTCCTTAACTTTCTCTCACTCGATGTACAGTACCTGCTCAATGTGCTTATACAAAATAGATCCAATCAACGGGCGAAAGCGTATCAGCTAGTGGTCGAGTCTGCACCGCCGATGGTCCCGGAGAAGTGCATGAGAAGATGTGTAGCAGGAAGGCATTGTGTAAACGAATGTGACGACTTATTTCAATGTTGTTATTAGACTGCACATGAGTCTATAGTGAGAAAAAAATCAGTTTGTGTTCTTCTTGGTCGTGTGAGGGAGATAATGAAGTCTTGGGAGCGAGTTCCTGCGCGGCGGACTTGCAAAACGCGCTTTCATCCATCCTTCCTCGTTTACCAACTCCACTACCTGCGCGCGTCATGGCAGCCTCGTCTGCAACACTCGCACTCGTGGCTGAGTCCATTGCGGCCGGGCGTGTCATGAGCGGCGTGCGAAAACACGTATCGCATATTGGCAAGCAGGCCATTGAAGTGCCGTCTGGTGTGACAATCCTCCATACACCACCACGCAAGGGCACAGGCATGCGCTCGCCGTCACTACTCACGGTCACTGGTCCACGCGGAACTACTTCTCTCCCTGTCGAGCGGTTTGTCAAGTTTGACCAGACAGACCCAGCAAAGCTGGGCGTGTCGGTCGTCGATCCAAGCAAGCGCGAACAACGAGAGAGATGGGGGCTCACACGCTCGCTCGTATCCAACGCTATCACGGGAATGACTGTCGGCTTCACGAAACCTGTCCATCTTGTTGGTGTCGGGTTTCGCGCGGCGCTCGAGCCAGACCCAGTTGGCAAGTATCCTGGCGCAGTCAGGATCGCCATGAAGCTCGGATACTCGCACTCGGTGTTTGTGAGCGTGCCAGAAGATATCAAGGTCGAATGTCCTTTCCCAACAAGAATCATGGTCAGCTGCGACGACAAGGTCAGGCTCGGCCAATTTTGCGCCGACATTCGCAAGTGGAGAAAACCCGAGCCCTACAAGGGCAAGGTGCGTCAGCTTCACTCAGACAGCAATTGTTTACCCATTCAATTCTTTGCAGGGTGTCTTTGTCGGCAACGAAGTCGTAAGGATAAAGTCAGCCAAGAAGAAATAGACGGCTTGGGCATTGGCTTGTGCACATCGCAGCATTCATCAATTTGCATATTTTGTCATTTTCCCGCATGGCTGCTGGCGGTCCAACGAAAACATGTGATAAATCTCGCATAGATTTATGTGAGCTTTCGCTCGAGGACAATATGGACCATTCGCGGCAGTCGTCTCAGCTACTCGTACAAAAACAGGACAGGACAGTCCGTCGTCGCGCTGCATATCCTGTCATTCGACCTAGAATCTGCACTTCTCACTCCTTGAAGCCATGGAATTGGCGGAGGCGCTTGCGACCTTCAGCCGTGGCGTACAGCTTGTCGTGAATGATCTTGCTTGCGGCACGCTCCCACTGGCAGAGCAGGAGGTGCAGATCCCCCGCACGCTGGTAGTCGGCGTCAGTGTCCAGCAGATTGCGAATAGTCTGCGCGTTTGCGTCGAAGTCGAACTTGACGTCGTGATAATCGTTGTCAGTGACATTGACCACTCGACCACCCTCGCCAATGAAAGTCGCCTTGGTGCCCTTGAGTCGGTCGAGGATGAACTGCGGAATGACACCTAGCTTGATGTCCTTGTTGAACTTGAGGTGCTCGATAGGCTTGTCGAACCCGAGGAAGTTGTTCAGCGTCGCGGCGTAGTCCTGTGCGTGGGCGAGGCCCCAAACGGCGTTCGTGTACAGAACAACTTGCCAACCAGCCCCGCGAGGTGGACCGGCGCTGGCTTGAGCAGGCGGAGAAGCGACTGCGCTGCCGCGGTGCAGAGCGGTGTACGGGAAGAAGTTGAGCTGGGTGCCCTCAAAGTACTGTGTCTTGCCGAACGAATCGACCTTGGGGGCGAAAGTCTCGCTGTCAACAATCATCGTGGTGTTCGAGCCTGGCGCGACAATGCTCGGCGCCGTCGCTTCGTACTGGAGCAACCTCGTCACCGCGGCATCGCCGACGAAGTGACCAGCGAGCGTCGCGATGCTAACTGATGAGACGTTCGTAGCGGGGCGGTCGCTGTAGACGGTGGCGACCCAGTCAGAGTGCAGCTTCATGTCGAGGATGTCGCGGAGGACGACGCGAGTGACGGAGTACAAGTTGTCGTCCGGATATTCGAGGAGGAAGTTCTGTGCGTTCGGGGTGAGAGGCTGGAGGCCGTAGACGAGGTGCAACACAGCTTTGGCTTGGCCGAGGCGCGAGGCGAACTCACTGCCCCAGTACTTGGACCAGGCAGTGGCGTTGGTGGCGTCGCCGGCCAGGCCGGCAAAGTAGGTTGAGCGAACATCGAAGTTGACTGGAGGCTTCTGGTCGGCTACACCAGCCTGGTTGCCTACATAAGGAATCGAGAGTGGAGGGAAGTAGCGTGCACCACGGTGAAGACGACTGAGATCGCGGAGCTGGAAGCCGTCGTTTGCGCCGCCATCAAGTGTCGCATCGGTGCAAGTAACGGTGAGCAGTTCTGGTAGAATAATAACTTGATGCGCGACTGCGAAAGCTGGCGATGACTTTGTCTTCATGGCGGCCTCGTGTGCGAGGACATAGTCGCTACGGAGTGCGGCAGCGAGAGCGTCCTTCTCGAGCGTACCCTTCTCGCTGGTCGACGTGTTCTGATTGATGGAGCCGACCCAGACTACGCCGGTCTTGACGCCAGCACAAAGCGGCATGATGTTGGGGTCATTTCCGTATGGCGCGTACGGGATAGTCGCGAGGATCGGGGCACTCAGGTTTCGCACAATCTTGACATCCGGTGGGGTTACGGCCTATCGGATGGTCAGCAATTGATAATATCGTAGACGTGAGTCGTGAGATCAAGCCTCACCGGAGCCGTGGCGCGATATGCCCAAGGAAGAACGGGATACTTCTGTCCAGTCTTGTCATCCTTGGCCTCTACTGTGGGCGCTGGATCGGGCTGCCAGTCCGCCGTCGATCGCCAGAGCTCCATGACGCAGCTGCGCGAGGCCGTCTGCCACATGGACCAGCCCTGAGTGAGCTTCTTGGCCACAGCCTCGTTCGGCGGGATGGGAAGCGAGCGAGTGCCGAGAGCCTTGGCCGATGAATCGTTGGCGACTGTGTTGTATGGCAAGTGCGCGAAACGGTTGACCTTGGCGGCCGCCTCTGCCTGTGGAGTGTATGCTGGCGCGCCCAACCAAGGAGCAAAACAGGCCGCACGCAGCTCTGCGTTCGATGCGAGACCGGGGAAAAAGTTGAGGCGAATCTTATCGAGAGTGACATCCGACAAACCCGCCGCAAGGACGATTCGTAGCTTCTCGAGCTTGAACTTGTAGGCTCCAAGAGACTGACGGTTGGCGGTGTGGTCGAATTGCGGATGGTTGAAGACGCTCTCGTAGATGAGCCAGTCGTGATTCGGGTTGTTCAGCGTTGCGCCGGTGAGAGTGGAAGTAACAGCAGTGGTGGGATCGACGACATTACGCTGCACGTTCTGGAACTTGGCGAGAGCGCTGGTGAGATCTTGAACGTTGGCGGCGGGAGCACCGAGACCACCGCTCTTTGCGACTGATGGTGCAGGAGGAGGAGGTGGTGGTGGTGGGCCATTGGTTGCCATGTCTGTTTGTAGAGGGCGAGGACGAGGACGATGAGATGTGCAGATGCGAGGCGACTGCTGGTGGCGTTCCAGACTTGACTGCTGCTCTCGCATTTATACTACTGCAGAGGTGATCGCGGATGGTGCGCATAGCCTGGCTTTACGGAAGGCGATCGCCTGCCAGACTGAGTGACACACGATGTCGACCGGGGGGCACATACTCCGGACGTCCACGGAGCTCGCGGCGCCTTGAGTGTTTGTGCGACCGGGACTTTTGGCTGACACCGAGGTCGAAAAGGACCAGCGTGCCGCTATACCGCCGTGACGATCACTTTCTAATAGAGTTCGTGCAGGGTACGCCATTCATCTGGCCATTTGGGTGCGGTGCGGATGCTCCAAAGTTAGGAGTCGCATGACGCGACGGAGGGGTCGGCCTCCTCTGGTTCTCAGGCACTATGCAGTGGGTCTTCCTTTAGAACAGTAGACCCAGGGCGAGACCCATTGTGTGGGCATAAGGTGCAGCAATCATATATGCACGTGCGGAGGTGCAAAGCGAATAGGAAACATTAGCGGAAGTTTCTTCGGGCGGTCACAAGACAAGAGAGGTTTCACACTTACGGCTTTTGCCGCGCATGAACACCTGGCCAAATGCCAGTTCATCGGTTGTATTCGCTACAAGTTGTAATATCCAGAGCTCCAAGAAACAACAACAATATCAGAAGTCAGCAATAAGCAATACAAATTCCTCTTCCGAGCGAGTGACCCAGCAGCTACACCTCCTGCGCAAAGTAATCGTCCTCTGCCATTCCAAACGTATCTTCGTCCCCTTTATCATCCCCGGTTTGTTGATTAAGCCAGCCACTCTCCTCTTGGTAGTAGTCATCGGCATCTTCGTCGTCCTTGTCGTCATAGTTGTCCTTGTCTTCACCAAACGTGGACGACATGCGGAACGGCGCGTTGATGCTTGTGTCACTACGCGCCTCCGATGTGGACCGCTTGCGAGGCGTGAACAGACTGTCTAGCGCACTGTAGTTGATGCGCTTGCTGATCTTCTGCTTGACGAGTTGCCGAGTTGCGTCTGCGGCGCTCGAGCCAGTGGGGTTCGTGGAATCTCGTGGCTTGTTTGGCTGCCCCTTCTTGCGCTGCAGAAAGAACAACAGGTCAGATGAGCATATAATAGTGCCAAAGTCCAACAGGTGTAAAGCCGAGATCGCCAAGCTCTAGCATCAAGGTAGGCAAAAGTCGAACCCGACCGAGAAACGAACCTTCCTCGCCGGGGCCGGCCCACCGCCCGATGTCTCCGCAATCATCTTCGCTACAACCACTCGGTCAAAACGCAATCTGAAAACCAGATTTGAAAGTAACTTACCAGCCAGCTTTTCCAAGTAGTCTCGGTTCATCTCGACCCATATACGCTCCTTGACGTGCACCTCTTCTTCCGTCAAGATAAACGCATCGAGCTCGTCTTCATCGAGTCCTTTCAGTTCGTCCACCTCTGCAACGACGTGTAGGCCGTCAGTCGTATCGAGCTCGGTGCGTTTAGACAGCGCTTCCAAGTCGGTGTCGAGCACGTCTTTGAGCTCAGCCTCGAGCTCCTTGTCCAATTCATCGAGCTTGTCCGTATCCATGAAATCATCGAGAGGTGGTGCAGGTTCGCTGCCGGCACGAAGGCGGGTAGCCTCTCGCGCGAGCTTCATAACTGGGTCCGACGAAGCGCTGAGTCCCAACATCGCGGTGAAGTCCTCCTGCTCCAAATCCGGGTCGGGCAAAAACAACGCAACCTTGCCCTTGCCGTTTGTGATAGTTGGTGACGCATGTGTTTGGGGGAGATCGAGAGGCATAGACGTGGCACGGGGCAGAGACTGCTGGGTAGTGTTCACGAGCGTTGCTTGCGAGGTTGAGGCCAGTGATGATGCATCGAGCTTTGCATACTCGGCGAGTAGGCGCGAGTCGACATCCATCTGAGGTGATCCGATGGCATCTGCATCGCTAATGCCATCCATATTGTCGATAACGGCGGCCAGGTGTCCGAGCTGCTCAGTGGGATCGACGTTGGGTCCGTCACCCATTCCTTCGCCCCCGTCTTCCTCCTTCTTCTTGCGCTTAAGCGGTGATGTATCAGATTCTGCCTCATCTTCCATCCCATCTTCGTTGCCTGCTCCTCCGTTGGTATTGGCGGCCTTCTCCTTGCCCTTCCTGCTCTTGCTGCGACCCTTCCGCTTCCGCTTCTTTCTCCTCGGCTGCGAGTCGTCGGTGTCGTCATTCATCTCCTCTTCTTCTTCCTGTAACCTTCTTAGCTCCGCTGCCTTCTCCTCAAGCATCTTGGGCCGGTAGAATGCTGGCGGATCGAACGCGCTCTCAAGCGTAATCGTGCGAAAATCGTCCACGGTCAGTTGACTGCTCGGCGTTTGCTTGAACTCGTTCAGCCGCTTCAATAGCGTCGTATCCGCAATCTTGACAACCTGTATGATTTCCTGGACACTGCGCCGGAAGTTGTTCATGCGCGCGGCGAGCAAGAGAGCAGCACCACAGATGCCTGCTGGCCGTCGACCGCGGTCAATCCAGTCGCGGTTGAAACGCTGTACAAGGCGGACAGCATCATGCGCGACGCGATTTGTCTCGTCGCCGAACTCGAGCATGGCAGCGAAACGCGAGATATAATGCGAAGGGTCGATTATGGGGAGCTGAAGGTTGAGCTCGCGCACGAAGTCAAGATAGACACGTCCAAGACTGAAGACATTGATCTGTAGGGTGTCAATTCAGATCGGGACCTTGTAAGGGAGGTGCTCACGCCGAGTGCGTCAGAGAAGTCGATAAGCATGTGGGTCGTTTGACTCTGTCGGCATCCAACGTAGAGACAAACGGCGACTACTTGCATGCTGCGCCGACCGCGAACAAAGTTTGTAGTTAACGCAAGGGTGAAGAATCGCTGGGCCTTCTCTTGCATCGACTCGGAGAGGTTCAAAACGTGTGCGACCTGTCGAATCTTCTGGCGACCTGCAGCGCATTTGTTCAATTCCTCGAGACAAGGTCTAGAGAATGCGCAGGGCTTGCATACCGCTTTCAATCGTCTGTTCACGGGATTCGACCGATGTTCCTTTGCCAAACGGGTTGCCCATGCGTGCGCGAGCTGTGGATAGTGTTGGTGAGTATCCCGCCACTTGCGGCGCACAGGGCAGGACGTACTTGATCCAGCACCAACGAACGAGCCCTGGACCATGGCCGCGCCAGAACCAGTTTCGCCGAATGTGACCTCGGAAACAATAGCGTTTTCCTCGACGACGTTGCCGCATCCCACACAGACCGAAGTGCCAGACTCGGACACATACTCGATCGTGGTCGACCCACAGCTTCCACAACGCACCTAAGCATCCAAAATCAGTCAACAAATACAAGCAACAACTGCAAGCGAGTGCGGACCATCGCGGTGAGCCGTTGTCTCACAAACTTGCGAAAGCAGGAAAGACCAGGAAGCAGAGTCGCGCTTTTCACGGTCCGCGCCGCCGACCATCTCAATCGAGTCACCCACACAGCGTCTTCATAAACACAGGTGAGTCGCCAAGCAGGCGGTGCAGCCGTGACATCCGGCGGTTATGCACAGCGGTGACTCGGTTGGCTCATGCGCCCCTATCGCGATTTGCTCCAAGCGCTACCAGAATTCAGATCCGAGGGAATCATGTCGCGAATCAATCTTGCCGTCGGCTAAGTCTCAGATAATTCAAATTACGTCAAAAAATGTTTCTGGGAGACAGAGCGGTCCAAGGAGATGCAGACGTAAGGTGCTTCTAAGTCCGACTCGCTGTTCTGCAAGAGCCCGCCACGGGCTTCGAACTTCACCATTGTGCCTTTCTGTCATCAGTTAGCTTGAAACGCGTTTGTGGCAGACTGTACTTTCCTGGGCTACACAGGCTCGTCGCTCATGAACATTTACCACCGTCGTCTTATGTATGACGCAACATATTTTCTCCTTAGTTTCCGATGCACAACAAACAGACTCTCACTTGTGATTTAGATCTCAACCTCCTGTTGCGGCTCTCTGTACTCTTTCCGGACTCTAAAACGAGGGCTCGTGGATCTTGACTTCACCCGACTCCTTCCCTGCGCTAATCGATAACAATGTCCTTTGCGAGCATCTTAGCCTCTCCTGTTGCTGTGTACGTTTCTTTAAAGAATAATCCTGATCAACGGCCTGTGAGCGAGGCGTCAATCGTAGTGTTTTAGACCATCAGTGTCGTACACTCCTGCTTTGGAGCACTTGACTTGCTCAATGATATTTTTCGATCACTCCAAGGCCACCGCATGCATCCTCCTCGCGAGCCGAGGAGTCTACCACGTGTCTCCTTATCACTGGCCATGCAGGACCTCGGTTGGTTGTCTCCGAGAAGCAGCATCCTGGCGCAACTATCTAATCCCCGGGCGCTTGTATCTACATCCAGTTGGCCTGTATCCAGCTGTTTCAGCTTTGTCACATGATACAGGCGATGGATATAAGGTTCTGAAAGCCCGCCTTAGCCACGTTCAGAAGTGCGGTCCAGACCACGGGATCCCTGAGGTCGACGATGCTTCTCCTATCTCATTGTCGAGTAGCTCCGAATTTCGCTCCCCGATTCCGTGCTCTACCTCTGCATTTTTCGTTTTGGTCTGAATTTCCATCCAAAAAAATGTCGTTGTTAACTGCAAACAACGTGCCCGCAACACGCGAAGGAGCTCTGCTGTTGTGTGGCGTCGCAGAGGAGGCTTCTCGGTTCGATGGTACGCGTGCGGTGTGCTCATCGCTAGCATTAATATTGATGACGTATTTGGCCCCGCTCATAGACATGGTCACGCTTATGAGGGCTGCGACATTGTATGAGCAAGAGCTGACAGTCGATGAGGTGCGCGTACTGTTCTGTGCGGTGTGGCTACGCGTCCGTGACCTAATCCGCGCGCCACCCGCAATACACCCACCGCCTGCAGCGCAACCTGTTTA
>Ga0247815_10000649_pt1 | contig 27216 bp, 25 predicted proteins | sample UWRJL194509B1_FD_181014 | JGI IMG/M metagenome (GOLD analysis project Ga0247815, IMG submission 181014) | Plant litter microbial communities from Arlington Agricultural Research Station in Wisconsin, United States - UWRJ-L194-509B-1 | ecosystem: Environmental > Terrestrial > Plant litter >...
ACGGTGGATCCTTTCGTGGGTGGTTCGTGAACAGTTCGAGTGTGCGAGCGTGGCTGGCCCCCGTCATCCGTGCTGCACACGGAGATTCGGCGTAAAATCGGGGGATGTTCCGGGCCGACAGGCACGATCTGACGCCGCGCGAGAGCGCTGTGCTCGCCGCCGTGTCGAGGCGCCTGACCAACACCGAGATCGCGAGCGAGTTCTTTGTGTCCCGGCGGACCGTCGAAACCCATATCGCCGCGCTGCGCCGCAAGCTCGGGGCCACTAGCCGCGCTGAGCTGATCGCGGCGGGCCGCGATGTGCGGTCGGATGCCCGCGATTCCTTTGTCGGCCGGGAATTCGAACTCGAGTCACTCGGCCGCCTGCTCGGGCGCGAGCGCCTCGTCACGCTCAGCGGCCCGGCGGGGGTCGGCAAGAGCCGACTCGCACTCGAGACTGCAGCGCTCGACGGCCGCGCGCTATTCGTCGTCGACCTCGAGCGAGCGGAGCCCGAGCACCTGCCCACGCTCATCGGCCGTTCACTCGGCTTGGACGTCGCGACCGAACTCGACCTCCTGTCGGCAATCGAGTTCGCCATCGGCTCCCGTCCCTCCCTGCTGATCGCCGACAACGTCGACCGGGTTGCCGATGAGGCAGCGCGGCTTGCTGCGCGGCTGATCGAATCAGCCGCCGAACTCAGCGTTGTCCTCACCGGACGCACCGCGACCGACGGGGTCGTGTACGACGTCGCCCCACTCTCTGAGCCGGCTGCGGCGCGACTGCTGGGTGACCGCATCCGCTCTGCTGCCGGAGACGAGCGAGCGGATGCCGCCGACCCGGCCACCGTCGCCAGCATCGGCAATCGGGTGGACCGCCTGCCGCTCGCCCTCGAGCTCGCGGCGTCACGGGTGCGGCAGCTTTCGGTCGCCGAACTCGACGCTCGGCTCGCGCTCGGCTTCAGCCTGCTCGACCGGGCAGCGCCCGACAGCCGGCATCGCACCCTCGACACCGCGTTCGCGTGGACCTGGGACCTGCTCGAACCGGACGAGCAGCGGGCGCTCGTGGCCCTGGCCGCGCTGCCGGCGTCCTTTGACCTCGACCTTGCCGAGGCGGTGCTTGGCGAGCGGGGTGGCGGACTGGTGTTGCGGCTCGTCGACCATTCGCTGCTGCTGGTGGAGTCCGATGAGCCGAGGCGGTTCCGCGTGCTGCACTCGCTGCGAGCGTTCGTTGCGCAGCAGCCGGGTGAGGGTGCTGCTCTCGCGCTGCACGCGCGCTACATCGGTGACCGGGTGGAGTCGCTCAGCCGGACGGCGCGGTTTGACGACAGCCCGGCGGCGGTGCGAGCGAGCGTCCGGCTGGCCGCCGACGCGGTCGCGGCGCTGGACTGGGCGACTCGAAATGACGCGGCACTCGCCGTGCGGATCGCCCACGATCTCGCCGTGCTCGCCGAACAGTACGGCGCACGCACTGACGTCATCGCAGCCATCGACCGGGCGGCTCGGCAGCCGGGCGTGCGCGAGTTGGCGACATCCGCTGATCTCGTCGCGATCGGGGTGACGCTGTGCTTCGCCGACCTCGAGCTGGTGGCGCAACTCGCGGCCGAATCGCTCGACCGTGCGGAATCAGCGGACGAGCGGATGTTCGCCCACGAGCTCGCGGGATTCGCCGACGCCTACCGCGGTCGCGCCGGCGCTGCCTTCGAGCATCTCGACGTCACAGTGGCGCTCGCGGTCGAGACCGGTTCGGTCTGGGACGAAGCCGCCGCCCACCAGGCCCGCGGGATCGCGCTGCGGATGCGGGGCGCGAGTGAGGATTCCGAGCCCGCGATCGCAGAGTTCGGCATTGCCGCGCGCGGCTACGCTCGCGCCGGCGACGCCATGCACGCGAACAACGCGCGCTACATGATGGCGTCGATGGCGGTGGCGTCGGGAGTGCGGCTCACGGATGCGAAACGGTGGACGACCGACTGCATCGACTACGCGCGGCAGACCGGGAACGACCATGAACTCGCGCATGCGCTGCTCACGCGGTCGGCGCTGCTGGCCGGGCCGAGTGCCGAGGCGACACTTCAGGAAGCGCTCGGTATCTTCCGGTCGGTCGGCGACCTGCGCTGCCTCACCCGCTGCCACCTCGGGCTCGCCGATTTCGGCGGGCCCGAGAGGGCGGCGCACCTGCGCGAAGCCCTCGCCCTCGCACGAACGGCACACGACCCAGTCAGCGAGGCGACGATAGTGGCGCGGCTGGAAGCGGATGCGGCATCCGCTGTTCGGTGACCTCCCACGTCCTCGCCCCGCCACTTAGTTTTTCGGGCTCACCCCCTCGCCCCGACGCCCCGAGACCCTTCCAAAATTCAGGAACTTCCGGCTCGGTGTCGGCGTGTTGCGCGAGACACGCCGGGAAGGGCTGCGGAGTTCCTGCGTTGTGGAATCGGATGCCGCATCCGCTCTGCGGCGAAACGCGCGCCTCGCAGCCTAAAGTCGGCGATTCCGCTCGCCACGCTCGATGCTGCAGGTGCTGGCCGGCGAGTCGGGTGAAATTGCCGACTTTGCGGAAATGGCAGCCGGAAGGAAAAAGGCGGCGGGAAAAGAAGGTGCGGCGCGGTGCGGAGAGCGGCGGGGCGGAAAGGCGACAGGAAAGAGAGTGGCGGCGCGGCGTATACAGCAGCGGTGACGCGAGCTGCCTACAGCGCCGCGATCGTCCAGCCGGCGGTGTGGGATGCGCCGGGTTCGAGCACGATGAGGTCGGTGCCCGAGTTGAAGGCGTCGGGCGGGCAGGTCATCGGCTCGACGGCGAGACCGCGGCGGCTTTTCGCGGGAATGGGCTGGTCGGCGGTGTGTACCTGAACCCAGGGGCAGGCGGCGTCCCAGCGCATCGCGACGCCGGATCCGTCCGCGGTCTCGACGCGCACCTCGGCGACACCGTCGGTGCGGGCGAGCCCGGTGAAGGCGTGGTCGATGAACGTCGAGCCGATCGCGCGGGGCGCACGGAAGTCGAACTCGGTCGCGTCGACGGGCTCGAGCCCGATCGGGATCAACCGATCTTCGGTGACCTGCAGCACGCTCTCAACCGGCAGCGTCAGCGACCAGTCGTCGACCGTGCCGGCGCCCGCAACGAGGTACGGATGCGGGCCGGTGCCGTACGGTGCGGCATCCCGTCCGGTATTGGTGGCGGTGACGCTTGAGTACAGTCCGTCGGCGGTGAGCTCGAACAGCACCTCGACCAGCAGGCGGTACGGGTAGCCGACCTGCGCCTCGATCGTCGTCGCGAGGATGACGCGGCTGGGCTCGACGGTGACGGGCGAGAAGTCGGCCCAGGCGGCGAGGCCGTGCAGCGCGTTCGAGCGGCCCGGTTCGGTCAGCGCGAGGACGTGGTCGATGCCACCGAAGCTGTACTCGCCGCTCGTGACGCGGTTCGGCCACGGGGCGAGCGTCGCGCCGCGGAACGCCGGGCGCACCTCATCGGCGTCGAACGGCACCACGAGGTCACGTCCGCGATAGCTCAGCGAACGCAGCGACGCGCCAACGCTCGCGATGCTCGCCGCGTAGTCACCGAGCGAGATGTCGTACTGCGTACCGCTCAGCGGAACAGCGGATGCCGCGGCCGGTTCAGTCACGGAGGATGCGCTCATTACGTGGTGCCTTTCGGTGCTGCCATCTCGATACAACTACGGAGATGACACTACTGGCCCGATGGATCGCCCTTCCGTCACCCGTTCGCCCACTTTGGCCCCATATCCGGCGAAAAAGAGGGCCAAAGTGGGCAAGTCGGTGAGTGCGCGGCGCGGTGGGGAGCGAGGGCAGTGGGAGCGCGGGGCGTGCGGGGTGCGGGTGGGGAGCGAGTGCGGGTGCGGGTGGGCGAGCATGGAGGAGCGGGTAGTACGGTCGAGTCATGGGAATCCGTCACCTCGCGCTTGCTGCCGCCGCATCCGTTCTTCTTGTCGGGCTCACCGGCTGCACGAGCGATGCTCCGACCGAGACCGGGGCGACGACCTCCGCTCCGACGCCGACCGGCGAGCCGCTGCCCGACCCGAACTACGTCGATACCGCGCCGTCGGGAAGCCCCACCGTCGAAATGTTCGCCGACGCGTTCGACCCGACCAGCCTGTCGATCACCGCGGGAGATACCGTCATCTTCTCGAGTGGCGACGACGTCATCCACGCGCTCAAGGTCGCCACCCTCGAGGGAGTCACCGTCGCCGACGGAATCCCGCAGTTCTACCAGTTCAAGGACGCCGGAACCTACACCGCCGTCGACGAGATCAGCGGCGCGACCGTCACGATCACTGTCGCCGCGGCCCAGTAGCGCGAGCGCGCCCCGGCAGAACTAACCAGCCGCTTACCGCGACGAGTACCGGGCCAGCGCGTCCGCGTCGCGTGCGTGCGTCACCGCGCGGCGGGCAGCATCCAGCGCCTCGACCGGATCGGCCGCCGACTCGGCGACCTCGAGTTCCCGCTCCGCCTCCGCCATCCGCGTGCGGGCGTCGGCACTGAGCCGCCGGCCGGACGCGAAATCCCGCACCGCCGCGAGCTGGCTCTTGGCCGAGACGAGCGCCCCGGCAAGCGCCGCGCGGGCGTGCTCGAGTCGCTGCTGCTGGTTGCGGGCGCTCGCGAGAGCGGTATCCAGGCTCGCGACAGCGGCACCAAGGGAGTCGAGTGCGAGCACCGGGTTCAGCTGCCCGTTCGCCCGCACGGTCACCAGTTCGCGCTCGATGTCGTCGATCGCGTCGATGATCTCGGCACCGGACTGCGGATCGGGAGCGGTCTCGCGTTCGGCGCGGGCTTCGGCAAGATCAGCCGCGGTCGACAGCACGAGCGCGTCGAGCGCGCGGGCGGCTTCGTCGACGCGGGATGCGGCACCGTCCACCCCGTCGAGCAGCCCCACCGCCCGGTGCAGCGACTGTTCCGCGGCCGCGAGGTCGGCGGCGACCGCGTTCACGCCGGCGGGGGAGACCCCGCCCTCGGCGGCATCCGTCGACTCGGTGGCGCTCGCGAGCGCGGCTCGCGCATCGGCCACCGAGGTCGCATAGGCGGCGCTCAGGGTCGGGTCGAACTTCTCGCGCAGTCGGTCCCAGGTCGCCGACACCGTTTCGAGCCGAGCGGATGCCGCACCGATTCGCGTCCGCAGCGACGCAATGCTCGCGGGAGCGTTCGCCTCGTCCGACCGGAGTTTCGAGAAGTCGTGGTCCTGCGCGTCGAGGGCCGCGCTCGCCGCCTCGCACAGCGCGATGATCTGCAGTGTCCACTCGCGGCGCTTCTGCAGCGACTCCGGAATCGCATCGTCCAGCTGCTGCTTGAGCCGGAACGCCTGCGTCACCTTCGCCCGCGCACCCGCGAGGGCGGTCGCGAACTCGGCCGTCGCGGTCTCGCCGAACTGCGCAACGGCGAACCCGAGCTCGTCATCGGCTGCGGCAAGCGACTGGTCTACGCGAACCAGCTGAACGTTCGCGGACGTCGTCAGCGCATCCAGCCCACTCGCGCTCGACGGCTTCGCGCCATCGCGGCGACGGAACAACAGCACAAGCCCGAACCCGAGCAGCGCGAGTACGACGACAACGACGGTGACTCCCGCGGTGACAGCCCCCTGCAGAACACTCGAGTCGGCCGTGATCACGGAGGAAACAATGGGCAGTCCGGGCATGAGCAGAATCTTACGATGCGCACCTGTTCGAAAGCAGACTGGCGACAACCCGCGAATCTCCCGCAATTTTTGAGGTTAGGCCCTTAAGGTTGCGGTGTGTGGCGTGCCGACCGAAATGACGACGACTTCTCTAGTGAAGCCGACTACGAGCATGTGCAGGCGCCGGAACAAGTGACCGCCCCCCACGTGCTCAGTGTCGGCGACCCGCAGTTCGCTGCGGCCAACATCGCGGAGCCCGTCTGGGCCGAGTGGCGGGCGTCCCTCGCCTCGGTCGGCGGCAGATCCCCGCTGCTGCATTTCGTGGATGCCCCGCGCACCCGCATCGAACTGTCGACGACGCACCCCGGTGGTCTCGCCCAGTTCATCACGGGTAAAACCACGATGCTCTCGAACCTCATCCGCGACGATCTCGCCCTGCGCTCGGCCAAGATGGCCGCCGGATTCATCGCCGCCAAGAGCCTCGAACTCTCGACCGCTCGCGGAATCGACGCCGTGCACCTGGGCATCGGCATCGCCGAGTGGCACCACGACGACCTCGACTACCGTGCGCCGATCCTGCTGCGTCCGCTCGCCATCCGTCGCCACGGCCGTGACTTCGAGATCAAGCTGCGCGGTGCTGCGTTCCTCAACCCGGAGCTCGCGCGCGCCATGAACGCCCAGTTCGGCGTGCAGCTCGACCCGTGGGCGTTCGCGGCGCTCGCCGACGACGATGGTTCGTTCAAGCCCAACCAGGTCATCGACCGCCTGCGCGGACTCACCTCACACCTCGAGTGGTTCAACGTATCGCCGCGCCTGATCGTGTCGGCGTTCGCCGACGTCGCGACCGGCCTGCACACCGACGCCGCCGATTTTGAGCACCCGGTTCTGGATGCCGTCGCCGGCAACCCCGCCGCGCAGTGGAGCATCAAAGAGGGTTACACCCCCGTCGAAGCCCAGGGTGCGGACGAACGCCCGCCCCAGACCGACACCCTGCTGCTCGACGCTGACGCCGAGCAGGAAAACGTGATCGCCCAGATCGCCGCCGGCAACTCCGTCGTCGTCAAGACCCTCCCGGGAACGGGAAGCACCCAGACGATCGTCAACGCCATCGGCACCCTCGTCGGCCAGAACAAGCGTGTGCTCGTCGTCGGCGCTCGTCGCGCGTCACTGTTCGGCATCGGGCAACGTCTCGGCGACATCGGACTCGGCGGCCTCGCGGTCGCGCCGCGCTCGCTTCGACGGGACATCATCCGCTCGATCTCTCGCAACGAAAAGGCGAAGCGCCCGAACGTGTCCGAGGTGGATGACGCCCTGCTGCGCCTGCGCACGGTTCTGCTCGATTACCGCGGCGCGCTCGCGAAGCCCGACCCCGTGCTCGGCATCTCGGTGCTCGACTGCGTCACCGAACTCTCCCGTCTCGCGCTGCTTCCGCAGCCGCCGCAGACCACCGCCCGTCTCAGCCGCCACGCGGTCGAAGCGCTCTCGACCGACCGTCACCTCGCGGCCGCGACAATGGTTGCCGCCGCGAATCTCGGCGAATTCAAGTACGGCCCGGGCGACTCGCCCTGGTACGGGGCGCAGTTCGCGTCGAGCGATGCCGCCGGTCGCGCCCACGGGCTTGCGAAGCGCCTCTGGCACGAGCAGGTTCCGAACCTCATCGAGCGCGCGAACCTCGTCATCGGGTCGACCCGCATGCGTCCGTATGCGACGATCCACGAACTCGGCGTCTACCTTCGCCTGCTCACCGACCTGCGCGACACCCTCGACCGCTTCCTGCCGATGGTATTCGACCGGTCGATCAGCGAGCTCATTATTGCGACGTCACCGAAGCGCGACACCCCGGAGATGTCGAGCGCGAACCGTCGACGCCTGAAGAAGCTTGCGAAGGAATACGTGCGCCCCGGCGTCCACGTGAGCGATCTCAACGACGCGCTCGTGCGCATCCAGCAGCAGCGCGTGCTGTGGCAGCGATTCGTCGTCGAGGGCGTTGCGCCCGAGGTTCCCGTCGGCATCGCCGACCTGCAGGTCGCCTTCCAGGAGGTCGAGCAGAACCTCGCCGAGCTCGACGAACCACTCGGTTCGGTCTCGCGCGACACCGCACTCGCGAACATGCCGATCCCGCAGCTGCTTCGCCGACTGCACGAACTCTCGGAAGAATCCGACGTTCTCAACAACCTGCAGGAGCGCACGTCGCTCATGGCGAGCCTCAACGATCTCGATGTGCTGCCCCTCACAACCGACCTCGCCGTGCGCCACGTGCCCGAGGAAGAAGTCGCCGCGGAGCTCGAACTCGCGTGGTGGAAGTCGGCGCTCGAGTCACTGCTCGAATCCGACCGCGCACTGCTGAACGCCAACACGAACGTGCTCGACCGGCTCGAAGCCGACTTCAGGCTCGTCGACGAAGCGCACGCCGCCGGGAGCTCGCAGCTGCTCGCGTGGCAGCTCGCCGAGAACTGGAAGATCGGCATCACCGACTGGCCGGAAGAGGCCGAGCTGCTCAAGAAGCTGCTCCGTCGCGACGCGCTCACCGCATACGACCTGCAGACGACGGCCCCGCACCTGTCGCGCAGCATCGCGCCGGTCTGGCTCGCGTCGCCCTACGAAGTGCCGCTCATCACCGACACCATGCCGTTCGACACCGTCATCCTCGTGGATGCCGGAGCCACGACGGTCGCCGAGAACGCCGCCGCGATTCGCCGCGCCCGCCAGGTCGTGACCTTCGGCGATCCGATCACCCAGACGCCGATGGCGTTCGAGATCGCGATCGACGAGACGATCCCCGCCGACACCAGCGCGCACGATGTCGAAGAAGACGAAGCGCGCCTCGACGCGCTGCACTCCGACTCCGCTCTCGCCCGGCTTGGCGCACTGCTGCCGACCCTGTCGCTCACTCGCAGCTACCGTCCCGGCGGCGAAGACCTCGCAGAACTGGTGAACCGACGCTTCTATGGCGGCCGCATCCAGTCCCTCCCGTGGGCCGGAAGCTTTCTCGGACACGGCAGTCTCGCACTCGAATACGTCGCCAACGGCACCGGGATGCCGGACAGCTACACGGGCGCCGTCGAGTCCGTCGATGCCGAGGTCGATCGCGTTGTGGAGCTCGTGCTCGCGCACGCCGTGCAGCGTCCGCGCGAATCGCTCATGGTCATCACCGCGAGCCCGCTTCACGCCGTACGCGTGCAGCAGGCGGTGCTCAACGCCGCGACCACGCGCCCGGAGGTCACCGAGTTCATCGTCGGCGACCGCGCTGAACCGTTCACCGTTCTGACGATCGACCAGTCGGTCGCCGAGAGCCGCGACCGCGTCATCTTCTCGATCGGATTCGGTCGCACCCCCCACGGCAAGGTGCTCTCGAACTTCGGAGTACTCGGGGACGCTGGCGGCGACCGCCTGCTCGCCGTCGCCATGACCCGCGCCCGCCGCTCGATGGTCATCGTCTCGTGCTTCACCCCCGACGACATCGACGATTCGCGGATGAGCCACGGAGCGGTCGCCCTCGCCGAGATCCTCGCCGAGATCAATGCGCGCCTCGCGGACGAGCCCATCCCGGACGACAGCGACCCGATGCTCGTCGACCTCGCGCGCCGGCTCGAACTACGCGGGCTGAACGTCGCCCTCGGGCACCGCGGCAAGCTCGGACTCGTGGCATCCCACGGCGGCATGTGCGTCGCAATCGAGACCGACGCACTGCTGCACGCGTCGAGCCTGCGCGAATCGCTTCGCCTGCGCCCGGAACTGCTGCGCCGCCTCGGCTGGCACTACCTGCGCGTGCACTCGTTCGAACTGTTCAGCGACCCGGACGCCGTGGCCGCTCGCATCGTCACCATGCTCGGTGCGGATGCTCCGGTGAGCCAGGCGACGGAGCCGATCCCGATCGTGCGCTGATGACCGCGCAGAACGACCCTGCTGACACTTCCCCCACGGAAATTCAGGCAATGCGCCGCGACCCGGGGGCGGATTCCCCGGAATTGCAGGGTTCGGCTATCCCCGGGCAGACCGAAATGCCTGAGTTTCCGGGTGACGGTGCTGGCGCCGGTACGGATGCCGCATCCGCTTCTCAGAAGCCGCGTGCGCGTCGTCCGCACCGCCGGGTGACAACCCAGGCCGTGCCCGGGACTGACCCGACGCCGGCGCCCGAACCGTCGCGCTCGAGCGGCACGGAAAACGACGCACGCCTCAAGGCCGACAAGCCGCCGCATTGGGGCTAGTCGCCTCACTGTGCGTAACTCAGGCAGAATTTCGCGCCGACGAGCGGATGCCGCGGAATTCCGCGGGTCCCGTGCGGTCGCGGGGACGTTCTGCCTGAGTTGCGTGCGGGGCTAACACTCTGCGCGCCTGGTGAGAGTCCGAAGGCGCAAACGGGGCGGTTACGCGGAGGTGTGCGGCACGTCCGGGTTCGCGACAGCACCGGTGTGCTTGCCGTGCGTGTTGGTCGGATCGCGGTCGACGTTCGCGAGCAGGTCGCGGATCTCGGCGAGCAGTTCGAGCTCGGTGGGCGGGGTGTCGGTCGGGCCGACTTCCTCGGCCTTCTTCTTGAACGAGATCTTCTTGAGGTAGTTGATCGGCACGATGAGTGCGAAGTAGACGACGGCGGCAACCAGTACGAACTGGATCACCGCGGCGACGACCGCACCGAACGCGATCTGCGCCGGCTCACCGCTCGTGGACGGGATCTCCACGATCCACAGTTCCTTGAGGCTCTCGGCCTTGAACAGCGCACCGATCGCCGGGTTGAAGATGTTCTCGACGAGGGCGGTGACGACTGCGGAGAACGCGGCTCCAATGACAACGGCGACCGCGAGGTCGATGACGTTTCCGCGAAGAATGAACTCTTTGAATCCTTTGAGCATGGGATTCCTTTCGTGTTGCGCCTGGGCGGCGTAGTGGCGAGTTAGCTGGACGAGCCCGAACCCGAGCCCGAGCCGGACGGTGACGATGAAGAAGAGGACGACGACGGCGACGCGGCCGGAGTGCTCGCGGCGGGCGCGCTCGACGAAGAAGACGATGACGACGACGAGCTCGAAGAACCCGACTCCGACGACTTCGTGGTGCCGCGCGAGTCGGTGCGGTAGAAGCCCGAGCCGTTGAACGTCACGCCGACGGCCGAGAAGACCTTGCGCAGCTTGCCGCCGCAGTTGGGGCAGACCGTGAGCGAGTCCTCGGTGAACGCCTGGTGGATGTCGAACGCCGTGTCACACTGCGTGCAACGGTAGGAATAGGTGGGCACGGTCGTCCTTTTGCTTGATGCTGGGGGTAGAAAAGTAGGTGGGGGAGCGCAGCCGATTACGGGCGACGCGGCAGCCGGGTAATCCCGCTCGGGGTGACTACGCCGTTCACGGGCTGGTCGTGCACTTCACTCGGCACGGTGTCGACAAATTCACTGTCGAAGATCACAGCATAAACCGGGGGGCAGCGTTCCATCGATCCGAGAGTCTTGTCGAAGTATCCACGACCCCACCCCATCCGCATTCCTGACGAGTCGACGGATGCCGCGGGCACGAAGATGAGGTCGACCCCATTGATTGCGAGCGGGCTCAGTAGTTCGGTCGTGGGTGTCGGCATTCCGAGGAGGTCTTCCTCTTCGTCCTTGCCGTCGTAGGGAGCCCAGTCGAGCAGCCCGTCGGGGCGGGAAACCGGCAGCAGCACACGGATTCCGCGGTCGCAGGCCCAGTGCAAAAACTCTCTCGTCGACGGCTCGTCGGGAGTAGAGAGGTAGGCGGCGATCGACTTTACGTCGGTTTCGCTGGTCAGTTCGATCAGGTTCTTCGACAGAGCCGAATCCCAGCTGGCGCGCTCGACGGACGGAATGGTCCTGCGACGCTCCCGCAGTTCCGCACGCAGGGCTCGCTTTTCGTGACTCACGTCGACGCTCATATTTCTAATTCTAGAAGGCCAAGGGCAGGTACCCTTGGCTGTATGGCATTCCACATCACTAAAGCAGTCATTCCCGCGGCCGGACTCGGAACGAGATTCCTTCCCGCCACCAAGGCGATGCCGAAGGAAATGTTGCCCGTCGTCGACAAGCCGGCAATCCAGTACGTCGTCGAAGAAGCGGTAGCCGCCGGCCTCACCGACGTACTCATGATCACCGGGCGCAACAAGAACGCCCTCGAAAACCACTTCGACCGTGCAACCGAGCTCGAATCGACCCTGGAGAAAAAGGGCGACATCGACAAGCTGCAGAAGGTCGAGTTCTCCAACGACCTCGCTGACGTTCACTACGTGCGCCAGGGCGACCCGCGCGGTCTCGGCCACGCGGTGCTGCGCTCGCGCATGCACGTCGGCCACGAGCCGTTCGCCGTTCTGCTCGGTGACGACCTGATCGACTCGCGCGATGTGCTGCTCTCACGCATGATCGAGGAACAGGGCAAGCGCAACGCGACGATCGTCGCCCTGCTCGAGGTAGACCCGGCATCCGCTCATATGTACGGAGTCGCCACGGTCGAAGCGACCGAGGTCGACGACGTCGTGCGCATCACCGGTCTCGTCGAGAAGCCCGCGCCCGGAACCGCGCCGTCGAACCTCGCCGTCATCGGCCGCTACGTACTGCAGCCGGAGATCTTTGCCGTGCTCGAGAAGACCGACCCGGGCAAGGGCGGCGAGATCCAGCTGACGGATGCACTGCAGACGCTCGCCGTCGAGAACATCGCCGGTGGCGTGTACGGAGTGATCTTCCGCGGTCGTCGTTACGACACCGGAGACCGCCTCGACTACATCAAGGCGATTGTGCAGCTCGCGGTTGAGCGCGAAGACCTCGGGGTCGACCTGATCCCGTGGCTCAAGTCGTTCGCCGCGACGCTGGACTAGCCGGCGGTGGCCACCCTCATTCCCACGCTGCGCGAGGGCGACATCACGATCAGGCCGGTGCGCCTTCGTGATGCCCGCGCGCTCGAGCGCGAACTGCTCGAGAACCGAGGGTGGCTGCGCAAGTGGGAAGCGACCAACCCGGTCGGTCCGATGAGTTTCGACGTGCGGTCGAGCATCCGCAACCTGCAGGCGAACGCGCGGGCCGGCTTCGGACTGCCGTTCATCATCGAGTACAAGGGCGAACTCGCCGGCCAGCTGAACGTCTCGTCGATCAGCTACGGGTCGCTTTCGAGCGCGTCGATCGGGTACTGGGTGTCCGAGCGCTTCGCCGGTCTCGGGCTGACCCCGACGGCGGTCGCGCTCGCAACCGACCACTGCTTCTTCACCGTCGGCCTGCACCGGATGGAGATCTGCATCCGTCCGGAGAACGATCCATCGCTGCGGGTGACCGAGAAGCTCGGGTTCCGATACGAGGGGCTGCGTCGCCGCTACATCCACATCAACGGGGACTGGCGCGACCACTTCTGTTTCGCCCTCACCGTCGAGGAGCTGCCGGTCGGTGTGCTCCGTCGGTGGAAAGACGGCAAGGTTCCGGCTGGGGCTGGAGTGGTGCCCGCTGCGGACCGCGTTGCGGCCGGAGTCGGCGCTTAATTCGCTCTCCGCGCCGAACACACCCCATCGTCCTAAGCGGTTCGTGAGCATTGCCCTCGTAGCGTAGGCACATGGATGTTACGACCGGAGTAGGCAGCGGCATTATGCTCGCCCTCGCCGCCGGCCTGTGGCTCGTCTACCTTGTGCCGACCTGGCTTCGGCGCAACGAATACCTCGCGACGGAACGCAACGCGATTCGCCTGCAGCAGACCCTTCGGGTGCTGGCCGAGACGACGGAAGTTCCGACGACGATTCGCGCCGAAACCACCGCCCGCAGCGTCGCCGAGCACCAGCGCGCGCTCAAGCGCGAACTCTCCCAGCGGGCAGCCGTCGACCGTGCGCGGGCGACCGCCGCGGCGCGACTTCGGGTCTCGACCGTGCAGGAACCCCGGCCGGCCGCCCCGCAGCGTGAACGCACCTCCTCACACGAAGCACCGCGGATGCAGCGGGCAGGTTCCGGACGACCGGTCGCGCCCCAGGCTTCGGCTCGGCTCGTCGCCCGCACGTCGCTGACGGCTGCGCCGCCCGCCGGTCGTGCGCGGGTGCAGGCGACGCCGTCCGCCGCTGATCGCTCCCGCACCCGTCGACTACGCCGAGTGCGCAGTTTCACGACTCTCGTGCTGTTGGCCGCGATTGCAACCGGCGTTGTCCAGGGCGTGACCATGATTGCTGGCGGCGTGGGGGCGGCATCCGCTGCGATCCTCGCGTTCTCGGTCGTTGCCGCGGCGACGTCGCTCGCGATGCTGAGCAGGCTCGCGGCCGTCACCCGTGCGCGGGTTGCTCCGGTGGTGCAGGTTTCCGCTCCGGTCGCGCGTCGCGTGGTCATGAGCGAGCCGGTCGTCGAGGCCCCGCAGGCGTCGGTCGGCTGGACTCCGGTGCCGCTTCCGAAGCCGCTGTACATGTCGAAGCCGCGTGTACCGGCGGTGGCGTTCGATTCGTCATCGATCGCCGCATCGCTCGCGGATGCCGCCGCCGAGGCCGAGCGCGCCCAGCGTGAAGCGATCGCCGCGACGGAGGTCACGCCGATCACCGCGGCCAGCCGATTTGCGGGAATGGGAATTGTGCCGGATGCCGACGAGTCGCGTCCGGACCTCAACGAAGTGCTTCGCCGTCGTCGGGCCGCGGGCTGAAACTGATCCCGTTCGCGTGATAACGTAGCTACGCAACACGGGCCCTTGGCGCAGTTGGTAGCGCGCCTCGTTCGCATCGAGGAGGTCAGGAGTTCAAATCTCCTAGGGTCCACAGTTGTGAGAATGCCGCCAGAGATGGCGGCATTCTTCGTTTAACCCCTCCCCCTCCCGCTCCTGGGACCAAATGAAGGAACGGGCAGACCCTGCTCCGCGGAATTGCAGGCCGGTCTCCGCCCGCGAAACGTTTCACTCCTTCATTCGGTCCGGAGCGGGTGAGGGACGTCAGCGGGCGCACGATCGGCTCTTCTCCTCCACACGAGCGCTCGGGCCTGACTCTCCACCGCGGCGGCGGGCGTGTCGGTGACCGTCGTTACCTTTCGGATGCAGGCGCTTGGTGCGTCGCAGTAACGGCAGTGAGTGGGGTGGAGTGATGGTCGACAGGGTGGCGATTGGATGCCCGGAGTGGTGCGTCGCACGGCACGAGGCTGAAGACGAGAACGGGGTGATGCGGCACCGCAGTGTGGTGCTCGAGCTCGGCGTGATCGAACGGACAGAGTCGTCCAGGGGCGAGGCGACCGACCTCGTCATCGAGATGTACCGGCTCGAGGGGGAGTCGGCAACCTGGGTCTACGTCGGTGACGGCTTTGACCAGTACCTCGAGCTCAGCCTCGAGAGCATCGCGCGGCTGGCCGCGGCGCTCGCACGGTTGAAGCAGTGATTCCGGCAGAGGGCCGCGGCGATGTGGTCGCGGCGATGTGTTCGCGGTCGGAGGGCGCGGTCGGGTGCCGCGCCGGCGCGGGGGACGCGGAAGCACCGCGTTACTTCGCAGGCGGAGCGGGCGGTGGGCGGAGCAACTCGAGCGGATCGAGATCGATTCGCGCGGCTATTCGCTCGGCGGATTTGAGCGTGAGGTTTCGCTCTCCCCGCTCCACACCGCCCATGTACGTGCGGTGCACACCAATAAGCTCAGCGAATTTTTCCTGGCTGAGCTTTTTCTCGACTCGATACGCCCGAAGGTTCAAGCCAAATCTCTTCTGCAGTTCGCCTTCCATAAAAACAACGCTTGTGGATAGCTACTTATGGGTCCACAGACTTATGAGTATCATACTTTCATCGAGCGGAGCAAAGCAGCTTCGCTCCCGCGAATACAACTAAAGGAAGTGAAGAATGCGCTACTCAACGGGGTCTTCAACACCGATTCCCGATTCGCTGACACGGATCGATGCCGCACGACTACCCGCGGGACCACCGACGCACCAGCCACCCGGGCGGCGACGAGCGCCGAGAACGGCACTTGTCGCCGCCGTCGCCATGGCGCTCGCAACGACAGCTCTCAGCGCTGCGCCGATCGACACGACCGTGGCGCCCGCGGCGGCTGCGGACACGAGCCAGTGGCTCACCGAAATCCCGCTGTCGTCCGAGGTGAGCGCGCCCACCGTCGCCAGCGGCCGCATCGGCGAGCCGACCGGCGCCGACCTCTCGGCCGGCTATCCGGTCACGCTGTACGGCTGGCCGAGCATCGAGGTGCTCGACGAGATGCAGGTGGAGGAGTCGGTGAAGCTCACTCCACTGGCGAAGGCTCTTACCGGCAGCAACGGTTCCTTCGCGCTGAAGATTCCGGATGCCGCGGCGACCGAGCGGCTGGCGGGAGGTGACGGTCTGGTCGACCTGGAGATCCAGGCGTGGTCGCCTGACGGACTCGCGAGTTACTCGTTCACCAAGCAGTACGACACGTCGACCGGCAGCGCCCGACTGGTCGATGTCGCCGGCGAAGGCGAGGCAACGACGGGCCTCGACCTCGTGACGAAGTCGACCGCGACTGCGGAAGGTATTCCGGCCGACGTCAGCGCGGTCATCAACAAGACGGACGTGTGCGGCGCGACGAAGACCCGTACCTACCCGAGCGTGGATGTCGTGGTCGGGCGGATGTACTCGTCGACGTCCGGCATCCGCTCGTCATTCAGCATCAAGAACAACGCCACCGCGACAGTGGGCGTGGCGGCGTCGGTCGCCGGCACCTACGGCGAGTACAGCCAGAGCGGAACGAGCACGGTGAAGCTGCACGGCTCGTACTCGTGGGATAAGTCGACGCTCAAGGGAGGGCGCCAGTTCCGCACGGACTTCACCTACGGGCGATTCAGCAACTGGTGCTACCCGGTGTCGGCGCCGAGCCAGAAGCGCACCTACAGCTACACGGTGCGGGCGACGCGGTGGGAGGGCGGCGGCTCGTACGGGGTGGAGGCCGTACCGACGGTGAAATCGACCAACTGCCGGCCGTTCGCGTCGCACTCCAGCCAGACCAAGAGTTCGACCAGGGCGTCGAGCACGAGCGGCGGAGTGAAGCTCTCGTACGTTCTCGCGATCAACCTGACGTCGAAAGCCGGGTACTCGAGCGCGGCGTCCGCGAGGATCTACAACGAGTCGAGCAAGCAGAAGAAGCTCTGCGGAACCAACGGAACCCCGAGTTCACCCGGTCGGTTCCTGGCGAAGGCCTGACGTGACTCGGGGCGGTGAGCGCGAGCGCAGCGGAGAACGGGATGCCCGTCCGGCGGGTTCGGGCGTCCGCGGGGAGGGCGGCGGCCTCGGAGCAGGCCGCCGGGAAGCCGGGGTGAGGCTTTCGGGAGGAACCGCTGCGCGCGGGAGGAAAGGAGGGCGTTCGAGGAGTGCCGCGGCGATTGCAATCGGGGCGGCACTTCTCGCCGGGTGCGCCGCTGCGCCGAAGGCTGATGGTCCGCTCAGCGTCCCGCCCGACGTCGACGGAACCTGCATGCCCGCCGACCTCTACGCGAGCACCGCGTTCGGCACGTCGCTCGTGAACTCGTCGCGGGACAGCCTCGAGATCACGAACGTCGAGATGATCGGCGCGAGTGGCCTCGAGCTCGCGAGCAACAGCCTGATGCCATCGCCGAAGTACAACCTGCTCGCGGACGCCTTCCCGCCCGTCGCCCAGTTTCCGGACCAGTGGCCGCTCGCCGAACCGATCGCTGAGACCAGCGTGAAACCGTATGACGCGCACGTCTCCCTGGTCTCGGAGATCAACCTCGTGGATGGGGAGCCGGTGGGCAGCATGGACGGGCTCGAGATCTCATATCGGAAGCCCGACGGCGAACGGTTCGTGTTGCGGACCACCCATGCGCTCGAGATCCTGCGGGGTTCCTGTGCATGAGGCTGCGGAAGGTGGGCCGGTCGCCTCCGGGTGGCGGGCGCCGGGCGGTCAGCGTCCGGCGAGCTCGCGCTGGATGGCTGTGGCGGTCAGATAGAGACCTGGGTCGTTCGCCCCGCAGCCGCGTCCAGACAGGGTGATGGCGGCGAGCTCGTGTCGATCGGAAGTAAAGAGCGGACCGCCGCTGTCGCCGAGACAGGTATTACGGGTTCCGGTGGGCAGGGCGCAGAGGTAGTCGGCCACTGAATCTCGAGCGGGAACGAAACCTCGATCGGAATCGGCGTCGCTCCCGATCTCGGCTGACTCGGCGTCGAGTTCGAGCCTGCAGTGGTCGAGGGGCACCGCGCGCAACGGACGAGTTGTCACCCGGCACGACGAGGCGCCACCGATCGACGATGAGCTCCACCCCCACGCGTCGAGTTCGTTGCCCGGGCGGAGCTCCCCGTCGTGCAGGGCGATCGGCGAGTGACGAGCGGATGCGGTGACAAGCCGCAGCAGCGCCGCATCCGCTCCACTCGAGAACGGTTCGATCGCCGCGACGTGCACGCGCTCGCCGCTGATCGGGTCGGGGGAGCAGAGGTTGTCCGCATCGAGGATCACATCAATTCGATCGGCGCGCTTGCCCTCCACGCAGTGCGCCGCGGTCACAACCAGGTCGGGTGCGACAAGCGCGCCGGTGCAGAACTGACTCGCCGACACGTCGTCGAGCGGCGCTGACGCGAGGATGATGGCGGCCACGCCGCTCGGAGCATCGGTGAGACCGGGTTCCGTGTCGGAAGGAGTGCGCTGCGCTGATCCCAGAATCACCCCGCCGGCGAGCGTGCCCACCGCAGTTGCACCCGCGACAATACCCACCACCGGTCGCCACCGATGTTTCAACTGCGCGCCCACATCCGCTCCTTTCTGCGCACGGCGTTCGCACCCGCTGACGCTCGCACAAGTGGCACGCGAACAGTGCGGCACGCTCCTGCGCTGTGGAAAGCACCGGCCAGTAGCATCGACGTGGAAACTCGAGACGGAACGGGACACGATGCCGAGACTGGATTTGACGCTCACCGAGCTCAGGAACTACCGCCCCGACGTCGTCGAGCCGGCCGACTTCGACGAATTCTGGAGGTCGACGATCGCCGAGGCACGAGCTATCGGCGGCGACGCGATCGTCACCCCGGTCCAGACCGCGCTGACCGGCGTCGACGTATTCGACGTCACCTTTCCCGGCTTCGGCGGACACCCGATCCGGGCCTGGCTGCTGCTTCCGGCGGTGCGAACGGGCACGCTTCCTGCTGTCGTCGACTTCGTCGGCTACGGTGGCGGGCGCGGTCTCCCGCATGAGCGCCTCGCCTGGGTCACCGCCGGTTACGCCTACCTGCTCATGGACACCCGCGGCCAGGGCAGCCGCTGGGGTTCCGGCGGCAACACCGCCGACCCGGTCGGCAGCACCCCCGCGAGTCCCGGCTACCTCACCCGCGGCATCGAGAACCCGCACGACTATTACTACCGCCGGGTCTACACGGATGCCGTGCGCGCCATCGACTTCGTCCGCACCCTCGACGACGTTGATCCCTCGCGCATCGCGGTGTGCGGAGCCAGCCAGGGCGGCGGAATCGCGATTGCCGTCGCGGGCCTCGTGCCCGACCTCGTCGGTGTCATGCCGGAAGTACCGTTTCTCAGTCACTTCGAGCGCGCAATCGGCTTCACCAACGAAGCGCCCTACAACGAGGTCGTGCACTACCTCTCGGTGCATCGTGACCTGGCCGAGCAGGCCTTCACGACGCTGTCGTACTTCGACGGGGTGAACTTCGCCAAGCGCGCGACGGCTCCGGCGCTGTATTCCGTCGCACTGATGGATCCGGTATGCCCGCCGTCAACGGTCTTTGCCTCGTTCAACCAGTACGGACGAAATCGCCGCGGAAGCGACCAGCCTGGCGGTGATGCAGAGATCGAGGTCTACCCGTTCAACGAACACGAGGGCGGCGGCGGACACCACTGGGTGCGACAGTCGGCCTGGCTCGCGTCGCGCGTCTAACGGGACGCACTGCACGCGAGCGCGTTAACTGGACGTGGCATCCGCTCTTCGCAGAACGGATGCCACTGGCTCAGTGGTGAATCAGCACGGGTTGGAGCCGACCCACCGGGGAGCTGGCTCTGTTACGACTCCGGAAACACCGCGGCTTGCGGTGCCGGGGCTGCCGTCGCCGACTTCGCAGATGCACGGCGGATCGAGCGGCGAACGAAGTAGAAGATCACGAGCCCGATGATTCCGAGGAAGATCACCCACGGGATCAGCACTCCGACGACGACGAGCAGGCCGGACAGGAAGGCGACGAACGAGTCCCAGCCAGCGCCGAGTCCGGAGAAGAAGGTATCGGGGGAGTCGACCGGGGCATCGGCGGTCGAGATCAGTGACACCTCGAGGGTCGACATGCTGACCTGGTCGGCGAGGTAGCGCTGCTCGGCTTCCATGCTCTCGAGGTTGCCCTGGCGCTCGGTGATCGCGGTCTCGAGTTCGATGAGCACCTTGGTGTCCTTCGCGGTGGCGAGCAGCGCGGTGAGGCGGTCGACCGAGAGGCGCAGCGCGTTGATGCGTGCGTCGAGATCCTGCGACTGCGTCGTGACGTCCTGCGTCGACAGCGAGATCTCTTCGACCTCGCCGAGTTCTTTGAGCTTGTCGATCGTCGCGCTCAGGGTGGATGCCGGGATGCGCAGGGTCAGGCTCGCGCTGCCCTGATCGCCCTCGGTCGCGGCGTTTTCGGTGCGGGAGTCGACCCGACCACCCGCCTTCTCGACGATCGCCACGGCGTCGGCCGCGGCATCCGCTGGTTTCTCGACCGTGATGGTGGCGTAGCCGGTGGTGATGATCTCGCGGTCGACCTTGTCGAGCGCGGCTTCGTCGGCGCTGGCGAAGTCGCCGTCCGCGGTTCCGCCGGAGTCGTTGGCGTAGCCCTGCTCGGCGGCCGGCATCGACGAGTCGGAGCCGGCGCTGGTGGCGCAACCGGCAAGAGAAAGAGCTGCAACCAGCACTGCTGTGGAAATCAGAATTCGCCTCATGTGCTCACGTTAGCCAGCGATTTTTGCGGCCGCTACCCAACGTTTGCAACGATTGGGGCGTCAGTACGGTCACGACGCGGTCACGGCTCTAGCAGGCGAGGGCGGCTGAATCCGGGTGAGCACTGGGAGATTGCTGGATGCTTCCGGCACGCGGGCTAGGTGTCATATCCGCGGGCGTAGGGTCGAATACACAACGACAGAAAGAGGAAGCCATGAGCTTTTTGGAGAACGCCAAGGACGCAGCGCAGGCCACCGGCAAGAAGGTCGGCGAGTGGGCGGATGACGCCAAGGAGCGCATTGGTGACGCTGTCGACGACGTGAAGGCAGACGCCAAGGTTCGTAGCGCCGAAGCCGATGTCAAGAAGGCGGAAGCCGAGCGCGACGCCACCCACGCCAAGAACGACTACAAGGAAGACCTGCGCGACAAGTAGCGCGTCCTCACCACTGTTGTCTGCGGTGCGTGATTCCACAGGTGTGCCACGGCGATCCCCTCGCCGCTAGGCTCGACCCCATGGAATCGCGCACCGCAGCTCGTTTAGACCGCAACGTCTCCGTCATCGGACTCGGCACCTGGCAACTCGGTGCCGACTGGGGGGATGTGAGTGAAGCGGATGCACGCGCCGTTCTCGACGCCGCCGTCGATTCCGGGGTTACTTTCTTCGACACCGCCGATGTGTACGGCGATGGGCGCAGCGAGCAGTTCATCGGCCGCTACCTCGAGTCGAAGCCCGGCCACGACATCTTTGTTGCAACGAAGATGGGACGCCGCGAGGCGCAGGACCCCGACAACTTCACCCTCGTCAAGTTCCGCGAGTGGACCGAGCGCTCCCGCGAGAACCTGCAGGTTGACACCCTCGACCTCGTGCAGCTGCACTGCCCGCCGAGTGTCACCCTCGAGATGGACCAGGTCTATGACGACCTCGACGTGCTCGTCGACGAGGGAGTCATCGCCAACTACGGCGTCAGCGTCGAGACCGTCGAAGAGGCGCTCGCGGCGATCGAGCGTCCGAACACCGCGAGCGTGCAGATCATTCTCAACGCGTTCCGCCTGAAGCCCGTGAGCCTCGTACTCCCCGCGGCGATCGAAGCCGGAGTCGCGATCATCGCGCGCGTTCCGCTCGCGTCGGGACTGCTGAGCGGCAAGTACACGAAGGACACGACCTTCGCCGCGAACGACCACCGCACCTTCAATCGCCACGGCGAATCGTTCGACGTCGGCGAGACCTTCTCGGGCGTCGACTTCGAGCAGGGAGTCGCGGCCGCGCAGGAGTTCTCTGCGCTCGCCGAAGCTCACGGACTCACCCCGTCGGTTGCGGCCCTCGCCTGGATCGCGCAGCTGCCGGGCGTCACGACCGTGATCCCGGGCGCGCGCAATGTCGAGCAGGCGCGGCTGAATGCATCCGCTGGGTCGGTGCCGCTGCTGCCCGCCGAGTTCACGGCATCCGTGATCGAACTGTACGACCGCTACTTCCGCGCTGCGGTACACGACCGCTGGTAGTTAGTAGCGCGCGAGCCAGTCGCGGATCGCGGCGATCGTTGCCGGCCATTCTTCGCGGTGCGGGGAGTGCCCGGCCCCGGGAATCGCGAGGTAGCCGAGGTGGGCGTTCGCGGCAACGGCTGGCTCGACGAGTGCCGGCGGCAGCATCGTGTACACGGCGGGGTCGCCGGTCAGGATGAGCGTCGGAATGGCGAGTTCGTAGAGCTGCGGAAGCACGCTCCACGGGTGGTTGTCGTCGAGGGTTCCCTCGATCATGGCGGTGCCGGCGCGGGCGGTGGCGCGCACCTTCGCGGCGATATCGCGATCGTCCCAGTGCGGCTGCGACGCGCGCAGCGACTCGGCGGTGTAGTCGAGGTCGGCAAGCTGTTCGGCCCGAACCCCAGCCCACTCGCTGTCGGGAACGTACAGCGCCGGGTCGAGCAGCACCAGCCGTTCGGTGAAATCGGGGACAGCGGATGCGACGGTCGCGACGGCCCCGCCGAGCGAGTGTCCGATGACGAGATCCCAGGCCCGGCCGCCTGCTGCGCGCGGCACATCGCTCACGTACCCGGCGACCGAATAGTCGTCGGCGAGCGGGGCATCCCCGTGGCCGCGCAGGTCGACGGCGGTGACGAACCAGCCGTCGGCGGACAGGGCTTCGCCCATGCGCCACCACGTTTCGGCGCTCGAGCTCAGGCCGTGCACCAGCAGGGCGCGGCGGTCGGCGGTCGGGTCTCCCCAAGTGATCGTCGGCAGGGTCAGCATGATTCGACTGTACCGACGCACGGAGGGGTGGCTGTTCACCGGCCGCGACAGTGGCAGGTTCTGTGCGCGGGTTGGCGGCATCCGCTGCCCGTATTTCTATGCGTGGGAATGGAATTGTGTGCGGTTCGTGTTGAAGTGGCTGTGAACAAAATTATGATCGTCGTTGGTTCTGTCCGTCCCGGCCGTGCCGGCCTCCCCATCGCCCGGTGGGTTGAGAGCGTGGTGAAGGAGTCGGGACAGTTCGAGATCGACTTCGTCGACCTCGCCGAGCTTGCGCTTCCGTTCATGGACGAACCGAATCACCCGGCCAAGCGCCAGTACACCAAGCCGCACACGATCGCCTGGAGCGAGCGGGTGGATGCCGCTGACGCGTTCATTTTCGTCACCCCCGAGTACAACCACAGCTTCTCGCCGGTGCTGAAGAACGCCATCGACTTCCTGTCGCAGGAGTGGTGGCGCAAGCCGCTCGGCTTCGTGAGCTACGGCGGCGTCTCGGCCGGATCCCGCGGTGTCACGGCGATCGAGCCGGCGACGAACGGTGTTGGGCTCGTGCGCGCGGGTGCTGCTGTCGAGCTTCCGTTCGGCCCGGCCCAGGTCGTCGACGGCGTTTTCCAGCCGAACGACAAAGAGATCGCGATCCTCGGCAAGCAGCTCGTCGAGCTTGCCACCCTCGCCGACGCGCTCAAGCCCCTCCGCTAGCCAGTACTTCACCGACTTGCCCAGAAACGTCGTGTTTTCGCGCTGGAACACGACGTTTTTGGGCGAACGGGTGAGGTTCGTGGCTGAGCTGCAGTGCGGGTGGGGACTGAGCAGCGGATGCGGCGGGGGCGTGGCCGGGTTCACTGCGGCTTAATACGTGCGCCCCTGTTTCAGCGGCTTGTCCGGAACGCGGTGCAAGTTCTCGGGCTGCCTCGACTGTTTTCCACTTTTGGGGCAGGAAAGGGCTGTATTTGCCCGAGTTCTGGCAAACAGTCGCTTGAATCCTGCAAGCTGACGCAAGTGGCCACTTTCCCGGCAAATCCAGCACCGCGCCGGTCGCAGAGCGCCAACTCGATCCGGCCTACGTACTAAGCCGCAGTGAACCCGGCCACGCACCCAACGCGACCAATTCGACGTCGCCCAACGCGACTAATTCGACCTCGCCCAGCAACCTATGACGGCTGGATCGGGATCGGCGCCGTGTCCGGCACCGGGCTCGCATCTCTACCTCGCAGGTCGGGGTGCGCCCGCCGGAACACCACCGGCACGATGAACCCGAGCGCCGCAAACACCGCCGCCACCCAGAACCCGCCGAGTTCGCCATTGCTGTCGATGAGGAACCCGGCGATAGCGGATCCGGCTGCCGCGCCAATCAGCTGGCCGGTACCGACCCAGCCGTAGGCCTCGGCGGTGTCGCTGAACCGAACGCTCGCCGACACGATCGCGAACATGACCGCGAGGGCCGGCGCGATGCAGAGGCCGGCGACGAGCAGCGCGAGCGCGAGCATCCAGAACTCCCCGTGCATGAAGATCGCCAGGCCGGCACCGATGAACACGAGTCCCATGCGGCGGGCGAGTGCCCACGGTCCGATCGGGGCGTGCCCGAAGCTGAGTCCGCCGATGAGGGATGCGACGGCAAAGATCGCGAGCATAAATCCGGCCTGCGGTCCGCCCTCGCCGTAGGTCGCGACAACTCCGGCTTCGATTGCAGCGCAGGCGCCGATAAGCAGGAAGCCGACGACGGTCGCGAGCAGCACCGGCGGGCGGGTCAGTACGACGCCGAGTTTGCGGCGGCTGCGGGGAATGCGCACGCGGCCGACCTCGGGGGAGGAGATGAACCACGCTCCACCGCCGAGCAGGAAGACAATGGCGATCAGGATGCCGAGCTGCGTCGACAACTGCACCGACACGAAAGTGACGAGCACCGGAGCCGCGACCCAGATGATCTCCTGTGCCGACGCGTCGAGCGAGAACAGCGGCGAGAGCTGGCGGGAGTTGACCATCTTCGGGTAGATGGTGCGCACGGCCGGCTGCACCGGCGGCTGGCTGAGCCCGCCGATGAATCCGACGATCGCGTAACCGTACAGCTCCATCGGCAGGAACGCGACGACGGCCATCGATACGGCGGCGACGGCGGTCGTGAGAATCAGTACCGGACGCATTCCCCACGCGCCCATCCACCGGCTCGTGAGTGGCCCGGCGATCGCCTGGCCGACGCTCGTTGCGGCGAGCACAAGGCCGGCCGCGCCATAGGAGTGGAAGATGTGCTCGACGTGCAGAAGGTACGCGAGCGAGAGCATCCCCGAGGGGAATCGGGCGGTGAGCTGGGCAGCGATGATCCGGGCGACCCCGGGGGTCTTCAGAAGGTTGACGTAACTACCGGTTGCACTGCTCACAAGGAGTCAAGCCTATTGCCGGATGCCGCCCCATTACCGAGTCGCGCTCGCAGATTTCGCGAGGCGCGGCGATCGTTACTCAGAACGCTGGCGCGTTATCGACGATCTCTTCCAGCCGACGCGACGCGTTCGGGCCGTAGGAGAGCGCCCAATAACCGTCGCCAAATGCATAAGAGGCAGCCCAGGGTCCGTCGACGTCCCCGTCGGCACGCCAGATTTCGTAGCCCTGCTCGATGTGGGTGCCGCGCAGAGTCACCTCGTTCGTGACTAACTCTGCTCGCTGGAGTTCGGCATCCGATTCGCTGATTGGTCCCCAGGCGTAGGTCACGGGATCGTCGGACCCCCGCGACTGCTGGCACACGATCCCGCTGGATTGCAGAAATTGGAACAGCTGACCGAGGTCGGGTTCGCCCGCGACTTTCTCGGTGAAGGCGTCGCCCCGATCGAGGTAGTCGCGCTTCGCAAGTTTGCGCAGCGAGGACTTGTCGAGCAGGTTCGTGCAGGTCGCTGGGCCAGCGTAGGGCGGCGCGGTGATCGTCGGCTCGGGAGTCGAGGTCGGCCCAGCGTCGACGTCAGTGTCGACGTCAGTGTCCTCATCGATGTCGGCGTCGGTGGGTGTCGGCAGGATGGACTGCGACGGACCAGCCAACGATGACGGGGTCGCGTCGCCCGTACAGCCGACGAGCGACAGTGAGAGCGCGATGACGGCGATGGTGACAAGTGAAAACGGCAGTGCGGGCATGGGTTCCTCACCGAAGTAGAGCGGCGCTCTCCGCGTCACCCTAGGTGTTGCTGGGAACCAGCGATAGGAAGTCCGCACGCATTGAGTATTTCTTCAATAAAGGCTATAGCGGGGCGCGCGAACACCTTGGTTTCTATCCACAGGCTGTGGAAAACTCGGCGAAGTTATCCACAGCTGTGGATGACACGCCCACTACATGTAGGGATGGATGATTGTCGGTGCCCCGATATATAGTGGTTAGACCGTCAAGGCCGGAGGCGCGAAGCCAAGCCGTATTGACGTTTTAGGGAGCAAATCACGTGGGAATCACAGTAGTAAAGCGCAACGGCGAGCGGGAGCCGTACGACGCCAACAAGATCAACCTCGCCATCGAAGATGCGACGGTCGGTCTCGACGACAACATCACTTGGGTCACGCAGATCGCGTCGGAACTCGAGCTCACGCTCTTCGACGGAATCACCACCCAGCAGCTTGACGAAGCCGTCATCCAGGTTGCACTGCAGAACGTGAAGGACGACCCGGCGTTCGACGTCGTCGCCGCTCGCCTTCTGCTCAAGACCATCTACAAGCGCGTTCTCGGCGACTACTCCTCCGACGAAGAGCTCAAGTCGCTGCACGCCAGCCACTTCGAGGCCAACGTCACCCGCGGAGTCGAAGAGGGTCTTCTCGACACGCGCCTGACCGAACTGTTCGACTTCAGCATCCTCTCGGCCGCTCTCGAGCCCGCCCACGACCAGCTGCTCAAGTACATCGGTGTTGTCACCCTCAACAACCGCTACGGCATCAAGGGCCGCAACGGCGACGCCCTCGAGGTTCCGCAGTACTTCTGGATGCGCATCGCGATGGGCCTCTCGCTCAACGAAGCCGACCCTACGGCTCACGCCATCAAGTTCTACGAGAAGATGTCGAAGCTCGAGTACCTCGCAGCAGGCTCCACCCTCGTCAATGCCGGTACCGTGTACCCGCAGCTCGCCAACTGCTTCGTCATGGAAATGCAGGACGACATGGAGCACATCGCGAAGACCACGCGCGACGTGATGTGGCTCACCAAGGGCACCGGCGGAATCGGCCTCTCGGTCACCAAGCTCCGTGCCCAGGGATCCCCGATCCGCTCGAACAACACCACGTCGACCGGCCCGATCCCGTTCATGCACACCATCGACTCGATCCTGCGCGCGGTCAGCCGCGGCGGCAAGAAGTTCGGCGCCCTCTGTTTCTACATGGAGAACTGGCACATGGACTTCCCGGAGTTCCTCGACCTTCGCCAGAACTCCGGTGACCCGTACCGTCGCACCCGCACCGCCAACACCGCGGTGTGGATCAGCGACGAGTTCATGAAGCGCGTCCAGAACGACGACGACTGGTACCTCTTCGACCCGCTCGAAGTGCAGGACCTCAACGAGCTCTACGGTGCAGCCTTCAGCGCGAAGTACAACGAGTACGTCGCAAAGGCCGAAGCCGGC
>Ga0247815_10000650_pt1 | contig 27198 bp, 23 predicted proteins | sample UWRJL194509B1_FD_181014 | JGI IMG/M metagenome (GOLD analysis project Ga0247815, IMG submission 181014) | Plant litter microbial communities from Arlington Agricultural Research Station in Wisconsin, United States - UWRJ-L194-509B-1 | ecosystem: Environmental > Terrestrial > Plant litter >...
ACAAGACGCCAATGGCCGAGCACAAGAGCGGCGAAGATGTGCCGATGACGAGGAAGGCGGAGGTTGCGTCAAGTCGAGGCAAGGTGTCAAGGCACGTCTTTGATTCTGTTTGTTGATTTAATTAAAGACTGACTTGCTCAGTAAAAGCACGCCGAGGTCAAGTTGCATCGTTTTGTGCGCAGCGGCATCGCGGTCATTGTCAACATCAGCCTCAAGCCCACCGCGCTCGTCGTACTGGGGGTATCATCCACCTCCGAGCTTCTCTTCCGTCCTTCTCGTGGCGCTCTCGCTTTTGGTGCTCTGGAGCTGTTCTATCCTGGTCTTACCCTTTGATATCCTGCGTCTGGCGTTGGACTAGTTGCACTCTTCCATCCGCCAGAACCTTCATTCAACTCTCGAGCTTTCCTCCATCGCTGTGCTTGGGCTTGCCTATAACGGAGCGGCAAGGACGGACCGGTGATTCTGTCTTTCTGTGAAGTGGTTGTTTACAGGCGACGCGCGAGCTGACGTAGACCGCCTGCTCAACCCACAGACACTGCGACTGCGCACACATCACATTCAAAACCAGCGCGACCGCACCAAAAGTTCAGTCCACCCGCCTGTCAACATCCGCAACCGATATGACTCTTCGTCTAGGCTCAAAACGTGCGTGCAGTGGAACGGCGAAGGCGCGCACAGGTAGGGCTTACTCGCCGACGACGCCGAGCAACATCGCGACAGGCTCGACGATGAAGCTGGCACGCTCGAGGATATGACGCCGAAGGTCAAGCACAAGGGCACTCTAAAGACGAAGTGAGGAACGAGGAACGCGAAGGTCAAGCTGAGGCACTGCGTCAAGTCTGGGCAGAGCATCACGGTACGCCTGGGTTATGCTTTGCGACCAGATTGAATGCTGAAGCGTAGGCCAAACGTAGACCAAGGTCAACCTGAGCCACGTTTCGCGTGCGTCGGTCATGATCAAGATTAGGCCGCCCAGTCTTCTCCCCGCATCTGAGTACCTCTTCCGTCCTATCCTTGTCACCCTCGTGTTTTGATGATGTGATGTGCCTCTGTCCCGCCTTGCCCTTCCTCTGCCCTGCGCCTTGTTTTTGACCCTTCGCCGGACCCCTCGCTGGCATGGGCTTTCGATTCCAAACGTTGCCCTCCTCGTCGTGCTTGTTCGCCCATCACTACCCTGGACAATGAATCTCTCGTCGCTCTTGTGCTTCGTATACTCCTACTCTTCTTTCTCTTCTTCTGTTCGTCCACCATGTTCATTGAGCGTGCAGGCTACGAGGCCTTTGACCAGGACTTGCGCGTCGTGCCCCGCGGATGCTCTTGGCTCACCTGCTTACAGTTGTTTGAATGAGAGAAACCTGCTCGAATCCTCGAACCCGCCGCTTTCTTTACCCATCGTTTTTCTGGAGTGCCTTCCAGTCTCAATGTGTCACACTGTGTATTTCTACATCCACCGCGACCCTCGCTTATCGTTTGCGCGCGCGACTGTGCTCATCTGCATCGAACGTAGTTATTTGTCCTGTACTTTGACAATGCATCAACACCGTGGTTTATTCATCGTGCCTTTCGTGCTACAAGCTACTCGTGCTCGTGACCACAACCTGATGCGCATGAATCTGTTTACAGATGGAGAACCGATGACTGCTCAGTATAAGCTATGCGCAGTGAATCGGCGATGATGTTGCGAGCGGAGTACGCGCAAGATGGGCCTTGAGGTGAGAAGGGGTTGATCAAATGTACAGCGTAAAAGCAACAGATAAGAGGTCCGGCCTGGCGATCGCGACTTGAAGGTGATTGGGACTAGAGACCCGACATAATTCATGAGTATCGTAGAAACGCAGCTCGTGACGCCAATACACATGGTCTTGAACCGAACTTGTCGTGGCTTGTATGTGACGTGGCCCACTACGCACGATTTAAGTGCAGTCAATTGCGATTAGATGCGTGTAAACAGTGAAGGATGGTCGTGTGACGCGAGTTTGTACTCCGACAATCGTGCTTCACCTTCTTCCTTTTCCGAACACGTCCGAAATCGCGTCGTTTATCGAGCCACAATACGCACATTCCTCCGCCCGCATACGGTCGATGCCTTTCTAGCATGTTGATGTTTCCCGTGACGCATGCGGATCCCACGGGCGGGTGGCGGCGTTTGACCCTTGGCGTGCGTATGATCCACCCCGCACGAACGGTAGACGCTGAACTGCCTAACCCTAATCAGTCGTCGTGTGCGGCTTTCAGTGAGCACGGACCCGTCCCGCCATACCCACTCATTGTGCAACGCTTCGCGCGTGGAGAACGAGAAGGGGCGTGGGTCGTGACCTCGCTTGGGTCTCGCAAAGGCCAGGAGCGTCGCGGCATTTAGCCCGGTGACATACAAACTTGGCATGTGCCAAACACAACCGAGCGGAGTGTCACGCGCCGGTTGGCCTCTGTTTCCTCCCAACACCTCACCATCCACCAGGGCCGCCAACCTCGAGTATTCGACATACGTGTCTCGCTAGAACGGCTGTACCGAGGATGTGCTGGCTGCGGCGCCACGCCGTGGGTTGGTAGTGTTCATGTGGCGCACGAACCGAGATTGATTGCCTTCTCGATTCGTAGACATTCCGCCAACAACCTCTGACTGTTACCTTTATACCAAAAATTGCACTACGAACGCACCGTGACTTGAAACAAACGCCTGAACTCGTCGGGCGCCATCGTTCGCGACCGATACGAGTCCAGGTCCGGGCTCGACAAGCGGGTCGAGAAGAATGGTGACGGCGTGCAGTGCTAGGGCTCACTCGCTTACGACGTCGGATGCTCGAAGTAGTCAATGTGGCGCTCGAGCACAACACTTCAATGGCCAAGCACAAGAACGGCGAAGGTGCGCCGATGACGGGGAGAGCGGACGTCGAGGTTAGACAACGCCTCAAGTCGAGTCAGGGTCTCAAGGTACGTCTCTGATCGTGTTTGTTGATCGAATTGAAGGCTGACGTATTGATCAAAAGCCACGCCGAGGTCAACCTGGATGGCGTTGCGCGCCGTGCCATCGCGGTCGGTCTCGGTATCAACGTCAAACCCCACGCACTTGTTGGGTTCGGAGACGTCACTCACCTCCGAGTGTCTTCCGTCCTTCTTGTGGCGCCCTGGCGTTTGATGCTGTGCTATGGTTCTGCTATATCCTGGTTCCATCCTTTCGTATCCTGCGTCTGGCGTGGTGACTTGTTACACTGAGCTCTGCGCCGGCTCCTTCGTTCGACTCTCGGACTTTCCACCATCGAAGTGCTTGGGTTTGCCTACAAGTGGAGTGGCAAGATCTCGCTGGTAATGTGTCTTTCTGTGGAGTGATACTGAGCATGTGGCACACGAGCTGACGTCGACGCTTCTTAACCCGCAGACACCCTTCTTAACTTTTACTCTTACCTTCACCCATACATCACTTCAACCCCGATTGGGCCCGCACTGAACGCTCAGCATAACCGAATCATCCGTGACAGATCTGAATCTACGTCTAGGCTCGTGAGCCGCGTCCCGGAAAACAGCGACGGCGCGCATAGGCAGGGCTCACTCGCAGACGATACCGAGAAACATGCCGGTATGCTCGACGATGAAGGTGACGCGCTCGAGCACGACGCGCCGAAGGTCAAACACCAGGGCAGCAAGCACACTGAAGACGAGGAGTAGATCGAGGAACGCGAAGGTCTAGCTATGATACTGCGTCGAGTCTGGGCAGAGCATCAAGGGTACGCCTCCGTTATAGTTCGCGACTGGATTGGATGATGAAACGCAGACCAAACGTAGACCAAGGTCAAGCAGAGCGGCGTTTCGCGTGGTTCGATTAGGATCAACGTTACGCTCAGTCTCGTGCTCTCCTCTGAGTGTCTGTTCCGTCTTGTCCGTGTCACTCTCGTGTCTGGATGATGTGATGGGCTTCTATCCCACCTTGCCCTTCTCCTGCCCCGCGTCTCGTTCTTGACCTTTTTTCATACCCCTCGCTGGGAGGGGCCGTTTAATTCCAGACCTTGCCTCCTTCGTCGCGCTTGTTCGCCTGCCACTACCCGTCGGCAATGAATCCCTCGTTGCTCTTGTGCTTTACACCCTCCTACTCTTCCTTCGCTCCATCTGTCCGCCAGCCACGTCCGTTCAGCGTGCAGGCTAAGAGGATCTCGACCAGGATTTGCGCGTCGTGCCCCCTGAATGATTGTGCTATTGTCATGGGCCCACCTGCTGGAGTTAGTTTGATGAGGAAACCTGCTCAAACCCTCGAACCCGCTGCGTTCTTTCTCCGTCGTCACCAGGAGTGCCGTGTGCGACGCTATGTCTTCCCACATCCGCTGTAACCCTCTTTTCTCGTTTGGGCGACGCCGAGCCCTTCCATCGAACGCAACTGTTTGTCTTGTACTTCATCAAGGCATCAATACAGTGAATTCGCATTCTCCTCGTGACCATAAACTAGCGCGCATAGATCTGGGACGATTAGAGAGCAGCAACATAAGCTATGCGGGGTGAATTTGTACGGATATTTCGAGGCATATACACTAAAGACGGGCGGCGAGGCGAGACGAGGCTGAGCGAATGTAAAGCGTAACAGCAACACGTAAGGCCACCGGCCTAGATGGTAAACAGAACGAGCTGGTGATTGAAAGTTTTTGAAGTTGGGCGGAGCTCAAGACCCGAAATGAAGGTAGTCCCGTCATCTGGATGGAGCACGGAGAGCAGGCAACCGACACCATGGCGGAAGATAACTAAACGGTTTTTCTGTAGTCAGCGCGCCTGCGGCATTGCGGGTTCCCAGCGGTAATCAATTCCCTATTGCATCAATTGCATCCGCGGTTTGCCTCGCTCGCCAAGGCAGGCAGACCGTTCGGGAATAGAACGGCGCTGCATTCCTTGCCTGCCGCACAACTGCCTCGCATCACCATCTCGCATAAGAATCACGCTGAACAACACGATGTCGACCGATCCTCGATTTGCAGGTGAAGCACCCCGTCATGAGCCCGCCAAGCGGCTTGTTAACCTGAATCAAACCCAATCATTTCGCGCTTCGGATAGCTACAGTCAATCTCAACGCAAACGCAAACACCGTACACGGTGACGTGCAAGCGATATACTACAACAACAACAACTACAACCAAGTGACGAACATCATGCATGCAGACGCCCTAAAGGAATTGGTACCTTCCATTGATGTGATCTGATCGAACCATGAGCTGACCAGCTTCCAGGAGATCATACAACAGAAAATATCTGCGAGTAAGCAGCTTCACTTACTATGGAATGAACCAGTATTGACGGTGACAAGTCTTGGGATCGCGACACGTCGCTCAAGCCGTGTATGGCGCCCAAATCGAGAGGGGTTGCATGGAGGGCACACGCGTCCAAATCTTGAGCGACATCTACGCTTGGATCAAAGACCTCACAGGACCGCAGATTTTCTGGCTGGCGGGGATGGCAGGAACCGGCAAGAGTGCCATCGCGTGGACGATCTGCGCACGCGCCAACAGGGACCCTGAAATCATCCTCGGCGGCAATTTCTTCTGCTCTCGTTCAACTGGTGTAAGCGCGCAGCGTGATGTGCGGAGCGTGATTCCCACTCTAGCGCAGCTCATGGCACGCCAGTCGGACGCGTTTGCCAGGGCCCTTGACGCCGAACTGAAAGTCGATCCGGAAGTGTTGCACCAGCAGGTTGATGTGCAGGTTGAAAAATTGCTGTACAGACCGCTGCTCGCTCTCAAGGACTCGCTCGTCCCGACTGTTTTTGTCATTGACGCGCTAGACGAATGCAGTGGACAGCTAACGGGTAGCGAGGCACTAGATAATGCCGAAACTCATCGCATTGTCTCCGACATGCTCGAGGCGTTAGTCGCGTTTTCGCGATCTGAAGATAGGCTGCCAGTCAAGTTTCTGGTCACGTCACGACCAGAGACGCACATCCGCGACACCCATGTGTCTGACATCGCCTTCAGCAAGATTCTTCGCTTGCACACCGTCGACAAGCAGCAGATCAATGCTGACATCCGGCATTATATCTCCGACAAGCTCTTTGCGACTTCAACGCTGCGCGCAGTTTTCACCAAAAACGACGTCAACAAGCTCGTCATAGTATCCGATGGCTTATTTATAGTGGCCGCGACAGCCATCAAGTACGCCCTTGGCAGTGGTACTGATCTCGCTGTGGCGAGATTCAAGTCGTTGCTCGCTTCAACTCAGGATAAACTCAGCGTTAGAGCGACAGAGCCGCTAGATCGCATGTACGCGATAATCGTGGAAGACGCTGCTAATATCGGGCATGTCGACACTGATAGCCTGAAGTCTTTGTTGCGCATCATCGCGTCGTTACTGGCCGCTCGCATGACGCTGTCGGTTGCAGCATTGGCAGAGCTGTTGGGTATTCCAAGTGGACAGCTTCGTGCTAGCATGACACGTCTGCACGCGGTCTTTCACGTTCCAGATGACAATGATGATACCAGCCTCCGGCCAATCCATGCATCTTTCGGAGACTATCTGCTTGGACGAGCTCCCAGTCATCTACGTATCTCTACATCGCTTGGCCATGAGGCTCTTGCGCGTGGATGTCTCCGTGTAATGGATACTGGCCTACACTTCAACGTCTCCCGGAGCCGGTCATCGTTTGAGCCGAACTCCTCGGTAACACCCAACGGTATCGGGCTCTCGCTCGAATACGCATGCCTTCAATGGATCTATCACATCGCAGCATTTCTTGAGGCTGTTCAATCCGAGTCAAATATCAATCGTAGCCTCCGCTCGCACATTAGATCTTGGTTCGACCGGAAGCCACGCCAGCAATCTGAGTTCGACAGACTTGTCAGCAGAATAGTTCGCCCGCGGCTGCTATTTTGGCTCGAAGTGATGAGTTTGCTCGACCAGGTTCATCGTGCCGCGGCAATGCTCATGTTTGCGGCTGCAACGGTACGTTTCCGGCCCATGTGGGTCTTTGTAAATGCTAAATTCTCTGCTTAGGTCCGGATCGAGGACTTGGGGCGATTCTTTCGCGATGCAAACTCGTTCGTGGCGTCGTCACAAGAGGCAATTAAACGAAGCGCTCCGCATATTTACGTCTCAGCACTTCCATTTGCCGACAAGGACTCACTTGTTTATCAAGACTTTGCGCCGAGGTGCACCAGTCTCATCGCTGTCAATCCAGTCGGTGTGCCCCACCACGCTGGGAAGCTTGTTATGACTCTCACCGGTCATGAGGGCTCTGTCCACTCAATCGCATATTGTACTGATGGCCGTCTTCTTGCCTCGGGGTCAGCTGACGGTACGGTGCGCATCTGGGACATGCGGACTGGCGAGGAAGCGATGGCTCCTCTGCGCAACGGAGACGTTGCTGTATGGGCGGTTGCATTTGCTTCTAACGGTAAGAGCCTGGTATCGGGAACCGACGGTGGCGTGGTGTGTGTCTGGAACGTCTTGGCTGCTCACATTTCCGTAACGCACCTGAGGGGTCACACGGGTCCGGTCCTATCGGTCGCCATTTCCCCCACTGGGTCTCATATTGCTTCAGGGTCTCGGGATACAACAGTGCGCTTGTGGGACGTCGAGACTAATCAACAGCCTGTGATACTCGACGGACACAGTGGCGCAGTCCATGCACTTGCCTTCTCCCCAGACAGTCTTCTCTTGGCATCTGGCGCTGAGGATCAAACGATGCGGTTCTGGGAGACATCCACAGGCAAGCCAAGGAAGCATTCTCCACACCGCCACGAGAACGCGATCCACAGCCTCTGCTTCTTACCTGATGGCGAGAAGATTACTGTCGGATCAGGCCATAAAATCATCGTTTGCAAGGTCAAGAACGGGCAAAAAACTGCGACCGCATATAGCGGCTCCGAGTCTATTCTATCGGTCAGCGCGTCATCTGACGGGCAGTCGGTTGTGTCAGCACATGGCAACAGTGTCTCCCTAACAAACCTCCCTCGATTCGCGGGCAGAGCGTCCTCAAGTATGCTCGACGGCCATTCTGCAAGAGTCCGTGCTGTCACGTTCTCACCGGATGGCCTGTACATTGCCTCAGCTTCCGAAGATCACACCATACGGATCTGGAGAAATGGTGACAAAGCGGAGGCTCTCCCATCACCGGTTGCAGACATCTCTAATCGGGATATCTCCTCCCAAACCATATCAGACACTCGCGAGCTGACAGGGCACACAAATCCTGTGAATTCAGTTGCGGTTTCACCAGACGGTGCCTCCATGGTCTCTAGTAGCGACGACCATTCCATCCGTATTTGGGACATCCAGACTGGCAAGGAGAGGCTCCCACCTCTGCAAGGGCACAAAGGCTGGGTGTGGTCTGTGGCCATCTCGCCAAATGGACGTCTGATTGCGTCAGGGTCAGATGACAAAACCGTTCGCCTTTGGGATACTCAAACAGGTGTAGCAGTCGGCCAGCCGATGCAAGATCACACGCAAGCTGTCTATTCGGTCGCATTCTCTCCCGACGGACTGTGGCTCGCGTCGGGATCAGGCGATACTACTGTTCGAATCTGGGATGTTGCTACACGGCGATCTTTGAACTGGAGCCCGCTAGAATGTCGCAATGGAGTTTATTCTGTTTCCTTCTCGCCTAATGGTCAACTTGTTGCCGCAGGCGATATGTTAGGAGAGATCATTCTCTGGCATAGCGAGACCGGTCAGCCAGTGCGCGAGCCTCTTGACACATCCATGACGCTGACGGTTTCTATTGGGTTCTCACCGGACGGGAGGTATATTGTAGCCGGTGGTGCCAGTGTCATGTCTTGTGACGCTTTAGCTCAGACGTGGGATATCAGCAGTGACGAGAAGGTCCTGAATCTCAGTGGGCATGCCGATGGTGTACTGTCGGTCGCATACTCGTCCAACGGCCGGTTCATCGCTACTGGCTCAAGAGATAAAACCGTAAGGCTATGGCATGCAGCTACAGGAGTACCAATCATAACACTGAGTGGACACAGCGGTTATGTACGGTCTGTGACATTTACGCCCAATTGTCAGTTCATCGTGTCAGGTTCCGACGACAAGACAATCCGTATCTGGGCTCTTAGAGGAGTCAGCTCATTACCTCCGAGGGAAAGCATCGATGCTGCCAATGCGTTGGAATCTGCCATTGTTGACGGATGGCTCAAAGGACCAGCCGGCGAGCTTTTGCTGTGGGTGCCAACCCAGTATCACCAGTACATGCGCATACTCCCAGGTCAAACGCGCCACGTTCAACTATCCGTTGGAGAGACTGGATATCATCATGGGGAGTCCTGGATGTCGTGCTGGCGTACTGAGACATGATTTCATTACCTCTACGTCCTACTCAACGAACCCTCTCCACCTGTAAATCTACATTTTGTATCATATTCACGGCTTGCAAGAATTCTGTCTCTGTCTATATGCCGTTGAAAGTGGTTGTGGAAGATGAGAGAGCAAGTGTCGTCCCTTTAACCAAAGGTATGTGCCTGATTATGGGTTTGTAGTAAAGCAGCTAACCACTTTCACTGTGGCGGACGATGGTATAGCTGGGAAGTGTGGGTCTTCATGGGGATCACGCAATATTAAGCCTAATCAGAGGTCTATGAGGCGTTGAAACCGTGTTATGCAAAGATCTAGCCAGGCGTTTGTGTACATATTTAGAAGGCAAAGCAAAGACTAGCCATGGGAGAACGACAATGACCAGCAAGTGCAGACTATTAAACTTAGCAGAGCTCGTCTTGCCTCTTGCTACGACGTCCTCAACACCAGTTTAGCGACAGACATCATGACCAGTGGTATGTGACGTTCATACTTCACCGTTCACGCTGAGGCTGATAAGACGGTCGCTCGAACCCGAGCGTCTTCGGAATACAGGCAAAGAAGCTTATTCGTGAGCTGAACGCAATGTTTCGGCGTTACTTCACGTGGTTGATGAAGGTGTAGACAACAGTGGAAGGGCACCACTACCTTACGCGCATTGCAATGCGGCCTGGTGTTATGAGACGAATCACAGTGGTGTTGAAAGCAATGGACGAAGGCGAATGGGACACGAACAGGTTAAGAGCGTAGAATATAGCACATTATCGTGGTTCTGTTGCAGGGCAGGGGTAATGAAACAGAGCCGTGGTGAGGACGAGGAAAGGAATGACGGGAGCAGCAGCTAGGGTGTGCATCGAGATCGCGACCGAACAAGACACAAGAACAGACAGCTTGGAAACGTCAGAAAGGCGTGCAATTGAACAAATGCGAGATGGTGAGAGGTCAAGGTCACGCCACGTCACGCGAAATTGACTCCGACAGCCATGCTTCTCCTGGCCCTTTTCTCCACCGCGTCCGAACAGGCGCCGTTTATCGAATAAGATCACCATTATCTCTCCGTCCGCGGAGACGCTGTGCCTTTCTAGTACGGTGAGTGTTTCTGTGACAGACGTGCAGATCACACGGGCATGTGGCGGCGGACCCTTGGCATGCTAGAGATCCACCCCCACGCGATCGATTGAAGCAGAACTCGCTACACCGTCACGTGTGCCGTCCAACAAGCATGGGTACGTCGTACCGTGTAACCTATTGTACAACGCTTCACATGGGGAGGATGAGGAAGGTGTTGGGTCGGAACCCTGCTGAAGAGTCCTTGCCAAGGTTCGGGAGCGTCGTGGCCTTCGAGATGTCACGCGAGCTTGACGTGGGTCAGAAATCAGTTTGGCTCGACACAAACCCAAGCGGAGTGTCACGCGGCGCTTGCAACGCTTTGCCTCCTCCGAACACCCCGCCACCGACCGCAGCTACGATCGCAACCAGCCACTGCGAGCTGGTCGAACGAAACGCTAGATGCGGGGCCTTTCTGTGGACTACGATTGTTCAAGTGGCGCACGGCCTAACGACCGCTTCTGTCCCCGCAGACACTGCTCTTACTCGTACCCTTGCCCTACCCTCCACACCGGAAGAACGGCGACGCCGCGCCAGCCAGGCCTCACTCGAAGACGAGAGCAAGTGAGCAGAGGGTTTGATGAAATGCATACGTTTTTCAAGAACAACGCACCGAGGTTCAAACTCAAGAACGATCAACGCGCGGGGAAGACGAGGATCGGAGCGCGAAGTTCGAGCATTGGCAGGGCGTCAAGCTCGGTTAGCGCATCAATGTACGTCTATGACTTTACTAGTTAATAAGATCCACTACTGAAGCGAACATCAGATGAGATATGAGGTCAAACTAGTCAGCACTACGCGACAGTGGACAGTCAACATGAGCATGGCACTCGGCGGGCTTTGCGCATCTCCTGTGAGTATTTCGTTCATTGGCCCTGTTTATATATCGCCTTTGATGCTGTAATGTGCTTCTTCCTTATCCTGACCCGGTTCTGGCTGGCCCTCCGTCCAGGTGTTTGATCATCGCCGTCCCTTCGCTGCCCTCCGCGTTCGATTTGGACCCTCGCTCGCTTCGCCGTGCTTCCTTGCTCTTGCTTTTCCGCGGCTGACGAACTCCTTCGACGCTCCTTGTCTCCAAACACCTGTGTTCTCTCTTCGCGCGACCTGTCCACCTATCACACCCGTTTATTGTGCGGGCGTCGAGGATTTCGATTGGGACATTCCACTCTCTCGCGTCTCGGGCCCGCCTGCCACCAGCTCTTTTCACAGAGGCTAGTCACGCGAGCTTGCCTCACCCTGTCCGCATTGTCTGCGATGTCTACATTGAGGGTCGAGCTCTGGTGATGATGGCGTCAGACGAGCGGCAAGGTCGACTCGGGCAACATTGCGCGCCACAGTGTGGTGGTCGGCGTGATTCATGGGTTATGTAACCCACAATCCACAAGTACCCCTCTTTTACCAGTAAGCCGTGCTATGGTACCTCTGAACCTCGCTTCTCGCCTGTTTCAACCTTGCCCTCGGTTCCTGAATTTATCTCTTCCACTGTTGCCTGTACGGTGGCCTTTCGCGGACAACGAGCGCAGCTGTCGCCCATCTTATCCCGAACCTCTGCCCCTCGTCTTGCGCGTTCTGTTTGTCTGTCATATTATCTGGATATGCGGACTTCAAGAATCTCAAAGAAAGATTTCTTTTCGGTGTGAGCCTTGACTTGGGTGGTCTTGGCGTTCCGAACGACAGAATCTACCCATCGCCGTGCGAAACACACTTATTGCGACTTGCCTCACTCTGCGCACACCTGTACATATGGCATCATGTGACGCGGTTTTGTATTGATGTGCCCGCATCCCTCTTCTCTTTCTTCAGCTCTGTCTGCGCCTTCTCACTGCGGACTCTTGTGTTCGTGACTTTCGACGAGACTATCTGCGCGCTCGGTGCTGGCTGTCTCGTTTCTACCTTCAATGCGTCCACCTCCATATTTCCTTTTCAAGTGGTTCCGAGTTTCTGTAACTTTCCTGGCGTCCTGTAACCCGATACCCTCTTGCTCGTGATCATGCCTCGGCGTGGTTCACCAGAACGACGACTACCTGCGACTCGAGAACATCAATGACCGCCCGACAAAGAGCGATTCCGTGATATCGGATTGGAATGACTCGACAAATGACGACTGGTAGACTCGGGAGGTGGATCACGATGCATGCATGACTCATGAGTATCGTAGAAACGTAGCTCATGACGCCAATACACACGATCTTGAACCGAACTTGTCGTGGGTTGTATGTGACGTGGCCCACTACGAGCAATCTAAGTGCAGGTCATGGCGATTATATGCGTGTAAACAGAGAAGGATGGTCTTGAACTGTCAAAGAACGAGGTAAGGTTGTGTGCCGCGAGTTCGTACTCCGACAATCGCGCTTCGCCTTCCTCCTTTTCCGAACGCGTCCGGAATCGCGCCGTTCATTGAACCACATGACTCCGCCCGCTTACTTTCGATGCCTTACTAGCATGTTGATCTTTCCCGTGAGGCATGCAGATCACACGGGCGGGTGGCAGTGTTTGACCCTTGGCGTGCGTATGATCCACCCCGCACGAAAGGTAGACGCTGAACTGCCTAACCCGAATTAGTCGTCGTGTGCGACTTTCAATGAGCACGGGCATGTCGTGCGATGCGATGCTCGTCATTGGACAAAGGTTCGAGCGTGGGGAACGAGGAGGGGCGTGGGACGTGACCCTGCTCGAGACTTGCGAGGGTCAGGAGCGTGGCAGCCTTGAGCCCGGTGTCTTACAAGCTTGGCGGGTGTCAAAGCGTTGTTAGCCGAAACGCAAAGCGAGCGGGGTGTCACGCGATACTTGCTCTTTTCTTCCTTCCAACACGCCACTGCCCACCGCCGACCGCAACCGCAATCATCACCAGTCAAGGACAGTTGTCCGACTAGAGTACGCCGGTGGTGGCGTCTTTCTGTATAGTGTTGGTGTTCATGTGGCGCACGGGCTGACGACCGCCTTCTGTTCCCGCAGACCCGCCTCTTACTCTTACCTTCGTGTCACATATCCCATCACAACCGGACATGCATCATACCAAGATCTTGAATCGTCCACATGCAGGGTTCGGTCGTACACGATATCGAGTTGGCTGGCAAGATGATCTCTGAAGACGAAATGGCGCTCGAGGACATCACGCCTAAGCTCAAACGCAAGGGGAGCAAAATGTTGCTGAAGACGGGGAGAGGCGCGAAGGTCAAGTCAAGGCGTGAAGGTACGTATGTAACTGTGATTCGATACAACATTAGTGCTGATGCGCAGACTATGCGTAGATCGAGGTCGGCTTCCGTCGCGTTGTGCGTATCGGTGTGGCAGTCAACGTCAACGTCGGCGTCAAGCTCGACGCCCTTCTCATGCTCGAGGATGCCGCCTGCCTGCGAGTGCCTCTCCCGCCCTTCCGATCTCGCTCTCGTGTTTGATGGTGTACTGCGGTTGTGGCCCATCTTTTCCCCGTCCTGTTTAATTCTGTGCTTTGTGTTCGAGTCGTTACCGTCCCCTTCGCCGGTGTCTGCGTCCGACTCGCGGACCTTCCTCCTTAGCCGTGCTTGTTCACCCGCCACATTCCGCATACAATGAACTTCTCGATGCTCTCATGCTCTATACCCTATGTGCTGGCTCCTCGCACATTCTGTCTGCCCAAATTATAAGTTCACTGTTCGCCCTGCGGGTTTCGAGGAACATTCTTCTCGTTCGCGTTTCTATCCTGCGTGCGTGGTACGATCCTCCTTGTTTTTCTTGTTCAAAGTCGCTCGACCGTGTCACACTGCCGCACTCGTTCGACTACATTGTCTATCTCGAGCGTCCTGTGTCCACAGCGTGTCGCGACCTGTATGTGTTTCGTGTCCCGCGTGCACCTTACTTCTCGTCCGTCCGCGACTGTGACCACCTGCTTCAAAGCATCTCTTTGTCGTTTACTTCTTAGTAACAGCATCTGCGCTTTCTGAGGACTCGGGCTCTTGTGCTACGACTTCTTCGCGCGCGGTACTCTATCTTGACGTGCACCATCCACAAACGTGTTGCCTGACCACGTCTTGCATTGGTGCATCCACTCTCTTCTCGTCTGTCCGCAACCGCATCTGCACCTTCTCAGTGCGGCGCCTGCGTTCGCGACTCTCTATGACAACATCTGTGCGGTCGGACACGATCTTCTCTACCTCTAATGTGCCCATCTCCGTCTCCGTCCTCCTTTTCCGAAGCGGCGTTTGCTTGTTTTCCTGGTTCTCCTCATCTTCCCGCTGGTGATTATGCACTCGCGTGATCAAAAGACAACCGGCGGTGGCTCAAGAGCGGCAATGATCATCCGATGAAGAGGACTGGCAAGATGTAGGATGGCACTGGCTTGATGGCGAGCAACTCGTTGACGCGGGACTTGAGTCATGATCATTGTACAGACGTAGCTTACGACGCCAATAAACAACCTGACTAGCATATAACTCGGCCTGATATCCACGCTTAATTTGCAGGCATTCGTGATTAGAAAAGTACAAACAGATGTGGACAGTCAAAAGAAAGAGGCTGAGCTCGCGCAGCACGAGGTTGCACTCCGACAGCCGCTCGTCTCCATCTTGCTTTCCTGAACGCGTCCGAATCCGCGTCCTTAATCAAGTCGCATGTCCCGCATCTCCCTGCCAGGCGCCCGCATACGGTCTGTGTCTCCCCGATCGATCCATCTCGTAAGGCATGCGGATCCCACGGGCGGGTGGCGGCGTTTGACCCTCGGCATGCGAGCGATCCAACCCGCGCGAACGGTTGACGCAGAACCTCATGCCCCACATTCGTCGCAGTGTGTGCCTTCCAGTGAACGCGGGCACATTGTGCGGTGCTCCTCATCAGACAACGGTTCGAGCGTGAGGAACTAGAAGGGGCGTGGGTCGTGACCCTGTTCAGGACTTGCGACGCTTGGGAACGTCGTGGGCTTTGACCCGGTGTCACACGAATTCGGCGTGTGCCAAACGTGTGTTTGCCAAACATCAACTGAGCAGATTGTCACGCGTCTCCCGCCCTCTGCTTCCTCCCAACACCTTACCGCCCACCACGGCCGCCGACTTCGAGAGTTCCAGGTACGTGTCTAGTCAGAAGCCCTGTGGCGAGAAAGCGCTGGTGGTGGCGCCATGTTGTGGAGTGATCGTGTTCATGGTGCGCGCGAACTGATGTCGATTGTCTTCTTCATTCGCAGACACTCCGCCGCCAACGAGCTTCGACTGTTATCTTCATATCATACATCGCACTACATGCGCCACAAGACTCGTACCAAACGCTCAAGCTAACGGCGTGCCATCATCCGCGACCGACCCGAGGCCAGGTCTGGGTTCGACGAGCCTGTCAAGAAGCACGGGGACGGCGCGCACAGCTAGGGTTCTCATGCAGACGACATTGAATGCCTGAAGAAGGCGATGCGGCGCTCAAGGACGAGACGCCAACGGTCAATTGCGAGAGCGGCGAAGATGACCCGACGACGAGGAGAGCGGAGGTCGAGTTCAGACGATGCGTCAAGTCGAGGCAAGGTGTCAAGGTGCGTCTCTGATTGTGTTTTTCGACTGAATTGGAGGCTGAATTGTTCAGTAAAGGCGCGCTAAGATCAACCTGGATGGTGTTGTGCACAGCGGCATCGTGGTTGGCACTGAAATCAGCCTCAAGCCCAACGCGCTCGTCGTGCTCAGAGATGTCGCCCTATGAATATATCTTCTATTCTTCCCGTGGCTCACTCGCGTCTGTTGCCGTGCTGTGGTGCTGGTCTATTCTGGTCCTGTCCTTCGTATCCTGCGTCTGGCGTTTGACCCCGTGGCACTACTCTCTTCGTCGGCGCCTTCGTTTCACTCTCTAACTTTGCTCCGTCGCTGTGCTTGGGTTTGCCCTCGAACGGAGTGGCAAGAACGCGCTAGTAATGTTGCCTTTCTGTGTAGCGGTAGTAAGCGTGTCGGGGCACGAGCTGACGTCGACCCCCTGATTAACCCACAGACACTGCAACTACCCAGACGCCATATCAAACCAGCGCGACTCGCGTCGAATGTTCGCCCATGCGCGTGTTGCCATCTACGATCGATCTGAGTCTACGTCTAGGCTCGAAACGCGCATCCAGAAGAACAGCAGCAACGCATACAGGCAAGGCTTATTCACAGGTGACGCCGAGTAACACGGAGACATGCTCGACGATGAGGATGCTGCGCTCGGGGACAAGGAGTTGACGGTCAAGCACGAGGGCAGCGATAAGGTCTAAAACGAGGAGAGGAGCGAGGAACGCGAAGGTCAAGCTGAGGCACAGCGTCAGGTCTGGTCAGAGCATCACGGTACGCCTGTATATGCTTTGCGACCAGATTGAATGCTGAAGCGTAGACCAAACGCAGACCAAGGTCGACTTGAGTGGCGTTGTGCGTGCGTCGGCTAGGATCAACGTTAGGCTCAGTCTTCTGCTCGCCTCTGAGTGATCTTCCCCTCCTATCCCTGTCACCCTCGTGTCTTGATGATGTGGTGCGTTTATTTTCCGCCTTGCGCTTCCCTTGTCCAGCGTCTAGTTTTTGACCCTTCGCCGTACCCCTCGCTGGCAGAAGTGTTTTGACCCCAGACCTTGCCCTCTTCGTCGCGCTTGTTCGCCCACCACTACCCGTGGGCATTGAATCCCTTGTCGCTCTTGTGCTTCCTACCCTTCCTTCGCGTCTTCTGTTCGTCCTTAATGTCCGTCGAGCGTGTAGGCTACGAGTAATTCGATGGGGACCTGTGCGTCGTGCTCCGTCAATGCTCGTGCTATCGTAATGGCGCACCGTTTGAATGAGGGAAACTTGCCCTAACCCTCGAACCCGCCGAACCCGTCGAGTTACTTCCCCATCGTTCTTCTGTAGTGTCGTGTATTCTCGACGTGTCACACTGTGTCTTTCCATATCCGCCGTAAGCCTCGTTTCTCGTTTGCGCACGGCTGTTCCCTTGGCTCGACCGTAAACCAGCCACATTGTTCTTTTTCTATGTACCAGTTTCTTGCTTTATTAATTCGGCCTTTCGTGCTACAACTTTATCGTGCTCGGAATCATACCATAGCGCGCACAGGTATGTGACGGATGGAAAGCACGGACGACTGCTCATGTTCACCAGAATGACAACTGCAGATGAGTCGAAGGGGTCAATGGCCGCTCGATGAAGAGGGCTGCAGAGATGTCAGATTGCAGTACCTCGGCGACGAAAGGCTGCTAGATGCCAGACATGGATCATGAGTATCGTACGAACGTACCTCGCGACACCAATAAATACGATCCTTGACCGAACTCATCGTGAACGGTATGCGAAGTGGCGCACTAGGCGCGTTTAAATTGCAGGCAATTGAAATCTGAGGCGTGTAAACAGAGCAGGGTGGTCTTGGACTGTGAAAGTGCGAGGCGAAGTTCGTGTAACGCGAACTCCGACAATCGCGTTTCTTCTCCCTTCTTTCCTGAACGCGTCCGAACTTGCACCGTTTGTCGAATCAGAACACGCACATCTCTCCGCCTGCGTACTTACAGCCAATGCCTTTCAAGTGTATTGATGTCTCCGTTGACGCATGCGGATCACACGGGCAGGTGGTGGCGTTTGACCCTCGGCATGCGAACGATCCGCCCCGCGCGAACGGTTGACGCAGAATCGCCTATCCCACGTTTCTCGTAGTGTGTGTCTTCCAGTGAACACGGGCACGTTGTGCGGTGCTTCTCATTGGACAACGGTTCGAGCGTGAGGAACGAGAAGGGGCGTGGGTCGTGACCCTGCTCGAGACTTGCGACGCTCAGGAGCGTCGCGAGCTTTAGCCCGGCTTCATACGAATCTGGCGTGTGTCAAAGCGTTGTTTGGCGAACACAACCCGAGCGGAGTGTCCCACTTGCCCTCTCCTTCATTTCAACACCTTACCGCCCACCACGACCGCGAACCTCGAGCATCCCAGGTACGTGTCTATTCTGAAATGGTGTGCCGAAAAGACTCTGGTGGTGACGCCACGCAGTTGATCGGTAGCGTTCATGCGGCGCGCGAACTGATGTCCATTACCTTCTTGACCCGCAGACACTCCGCCACCAACGAGCTCTGCCTGCAATCTTCGCATGATATATCGTACTACATGAGCCACGTGGCTCGTGACAAGCGCTCGAGCTAACCGCGCGCCATCATCCTCAACCGATCCGAATCCAGGTCCGGGCTCGACAAACGTGTCAGGAAGAACGGCCGCGACGCTCACAGCTGGGGCTCAGATGCAGACGACGTTGAATGCTCGAGGAAGGCGATGCGGCGCTCGAGGAAAAGACGCCAAAAACCAAGCGCAAGAGCGGCGAAGATTCGCCGATGACGAGGAGAACGGGGGTCGAGCTTAGACAGCGCGTCAAGTCGAGGCAAGGTGTCAAGGTACATCTGATCGTGTTTCTTGATTGAATTGAAGGCTGACTTGTTCAGTAAATGCACGCAGAGGTCGACTTGAATGGCATTGTGCGCAGCGGCCTGGTGGTCAGTATCAGCATCAACGTCGAGCCCAACGCACTTATCGTGCTCGGGGACGTCAACTACCTCCGAGCGTCTCTCAAGTCCTTCCCGTGGCCCTCTCGCGTTTTATCGTGTGTTGCGGTGTCGTTCTATCCTGGTCCTATCCTTTCATACCCTGCGTCTGGCATTCGACCGTTACACTCTTCTCTTCGCAGCGCCTTCGTTCAGCTCTCGAGATTTCCTCCATCTTTGTGCTTTAGTTTGCCTGGAAAACGGGTAGCAAGGAACGCTCTGGTAATGTCGCTTTCTGTGGGGTGGTAGTGAGCATGTGGCACACCATCTGACGTCGACCACCTTCTCAACCCACAGACACTGCAACCGTCCACAAATCATACCAAAACCAGGATAAACCACACAAAACGTTCGAAAAACCCGCATGACCTCATCCACGACCGATCCGAGTCTACGTCTGGGCTCTAAAAGTGTGTTCAGAAGAATGGCGGGGGGCACAGGCAGGGCTCACTCGCAGACGACGCTGAGTAACATGGCGACATGCTTTACGATGAAGATACCGCGCTCGAGGGAAACGCACCGAATGTCAAGCACGAGGGCAGCGAGGTCGCCAAAGACGAGAAGAGCTGTGAGGAGTGCGATGTCGAGCAGAGGCACTGGGTCGGGTTACGTATGTGCTATGCTTTGTAGTTAGACTGCACGCTGAAGCACAGAACAAACCCAGATCAAGGTCGACTCGAGCGGTGTTGCGGGCTGCCATGCGAAAGTTAGGACCAACGTCAAGCGCGGTACGCGTCTCCTACCCGCCGCCGAGCGTCTCTTTCGTCCTGCCCGTGTCGCTCTCGTGTTTTGATAACGTGATGCATTTCTGTTCTGCCTTGACCATATTCTACCCTGCGGCTGGCTTTTGACCCGTCGCCGTATCCCTCGCTGGCACGGGGCTTTTGATTCCAGAACTTTCCACCTTCGCCGCGCTTGTTCACCTCGAACTACACGTGATCAATGAACCCATCGAAGCCCTTGTGCTCTACGCCCTTCTGCTCTCTCCTCTGTTCATCTCACATGTTTGGTCACCATGCGGGCTACAATGAACTGGACCAGACCATCTGCGTCCTGACCCGCGAACGCCCGTGCTATCGTAACAGGCCCGCCTGTTTTCAGTCCTCTTCATGAGGAATGCCTTCTCAAACCTGCCGCGTTCCTTCCACGTTGTCCTCCTAGAGTGCTCTGTTGCCTCGACGCGTCGCGCCGTGCCTATTCCATATCCTCCGTAGCTCTTGTTTCTCGTCTACGAGCGACTGTGTTCACTCGCCTCAAAAATAAATATCCGTCTTTACTTTGTCAAAGTACCATCGCGTGGCTTATTAATCGTGCCTTTGGTGCTAAAACCTCTTCGTGCTTGGAACTATACCCTAGCGCGTAGGTGGTATGTGACGGATGGAAAGCACCGACGACAGCTCGGTACAGCTATGCGCAGTGGAACAGTGCGGACGTTGTGAGCGAGGTACATGTAAGACGGACCATGAGTCGAGACAGGGCTGAGCTAATGTACAGCGCAAAAGCAACACGTTAGAGGGCCGACCCAGATGGTGAACAGAACGAACTGGTGATTGCAACTTGAAGGTGGTCGGCACTCAAGACCCGATATTAATGTAGCCCTGTTTTCCAATTGACGCACAGTGAGCAAGTAACTGACGCCATGGAGGCAGACATAACACAAAGATAAAGATGTGGGAATCCCACACAAGCAAGCGCAGCGAGGTAACAATGCACGAAAAAGAGGAATGCTAGTGAGACGAGTGGTGTGAGATGCGCAAACGCGAAGAATTAACGATAAACATGTTTAGAAAGGCAAGAGCACGCTATCAACGGACCAGCATTGGTGTGGAGAGAGCGACCGATACTCGCGACAGGGACCGCGTCTCTTGGAACGAAGAGTGCGAGCGAGTTGTGGGTTGGCATCCGTGACCCCCTTGCACGTTGCACGTCAGACCTACTTCAGTGGAAGGATAAGGATAGTAGAATGTACAGAACTGACGAGTTAATCGATGCGTCGGCCGGAAGTCAAGGCGTTGAAGAACCCTGTGTCCTCAGAACTGTGGGTCGTGTAGCGCTCGCAATATATCCGTTACATCCCGTCGAAGACTTTTGTGGCACATGGAACCACGGGGAAAAGTAGATGAACTAAACACGTGGCGAAGAACGGCAGCTTGGGCCAAGCAAAGATTTCCGGCAGGCGGCACCAGCCGAGCCGACGCATACTCACGTGCCCCAGTCTGTTAGTGTTACGTAATGGCTCCCGTTCATCCTACGCATTCTGACTGACTGTCTGCAGAAGGGGAGATGTGTCTGTCGATCTAGTGAATATTCAGCTATGTTGGAGCCACCCGGCTGCTGGGTGCTGGACCTATGATTTCTCCTGTAGTCGCTTCTCGCCGGTGACATGTCCGGTGACATCGTGTGTTCCTGAAGGAAATCAGTTCCTCAAGTGCGATTACGTCCGCGGTAACCTCGCTCGCCGCAGCAGGCAGGTCGTTTGGGGGTACATCGGCGCTGCGATCCTTGCCTGCATCCCAACTGCCTTGCGTCTCTCTTGCCCCATATTCGCTCCTAAGATCACCATGTCAACATTTACAGGAGGTACAGGTGAAGCGCGTCCGATTAGCCCGTCGAGCAGCTCGTTAATCTGAACCAACCCAAACAACTGCGTGTTTCCGATAGCTGTATCGAACCACAATGCAACCGCGAACACCGTTCACGGAAACGTGCAGACGATAAATAATACCACCACCAACATCAATCAGGTAACGAACGTCATACATGGAGACGTCCTAAAAGAATTGGTACGTTCTATCAATGTGTAATTTTGATCAAAACCAGCGGCTGATGAGCTTTCCAGGAGATCATACAACAGAAAATATCAACTGGTAAGAGGCTTAAGTATATAACTGATGAGCAATTATTGACGGCGAGGAGTCCTGGGATCACGACATGTTGCTCAAGCCGTGTACGAGGCGCAAATCGAGAGGGGCTGCATGGAGGGCACGCGCGTCCAAATCTTGAGCGAGATCTACACCTGGATCAAGGACCTCACAGGACCGCAGATCTTCTGGTTAGCGGGAATGGCGGGAACCGGCAAGACTGCCATCGCGTGGACGATCTGCGCACGCGTTTACAATGACTGCGAGATCATCTTCGGAGGTAGTTTCTTTTGCTCACGTTCGACTGGTGTCAGCACGCAGCGTGATGTGCGCTGCGTGATTCCAACTTTAGCGCAGCTCATGGCACGCCAGTCCGATCCGTTTGCTCGGGCGCTGGCCGCTGAACTAGCACGTGATCCGGATGTGTTGCACCAGCAGATCGGCATGCAGGTTGAGAAGCTGCTGTATAGACCGCTGCTTGCTCTCAAGAACTCGCTCGTCCCGGTCTTGTTTGTCATTGACGCATTGGACGAATGTGGCGGACAGCTAACGGGTAGCGAGGCACTGAATGATGCCGAAGCTCACCGCATTGTATCGGACATGCTCGAGGCGTTGGTCGCGTTTTCGCGATCTGACGTCAGGCTGCCGGTCAAGTTTCTTGTCACGTCGCGACCGGAAACGCACATCCGCGACACCCATGTGTCTGATATCGCCTTCAGCAAAATCCTGCGCTTACACACCGTCGACAGGCAACAAATCAACGCTGACATCAGGTTGTATATATGCGACAAGCTCTTCGCCACTTCAACGCTGCGTGCAGCCTTCGCCGAAAACAACGTCAGCACACTCGTCACAGTTTCGGATGGTCTGTTTATCGTGGCTGCGACGGCTCTCAAGTACGCCCTCGGAGCTGGTACTGATCTCGCCACAACGAGATTCCAACAATTGCTCATGTCAACACGAGACAAACTGAGCATTGGAGTCACTGGACCGCTCGATCACATGTACGCGATTATCGTGGAGGATGCAGCCAAAATCGGCGATGTTCACGCTGACAGCTTGAAATCCTTACTACGCATCATCGCTTCGCTGCTGTCGGCACGCATGTCATTGTCGGTCCGAGCTTTGGCAGCGCTCCTGGAGATACCAAGTGGCCAGCTTCGTGTAAGCATGGCGCGTCTCCACGCGGTCTTTCACGTTCCAGATGATGACGACGATACTACCCTGCGGCCAATACACGCCTCCTTTGGTGACTATTTACTTGGTCGAGCGTCCAGTGACCTTCGAATCTCCCCATCACTTGGACACGAAGTCCTTGCTTGTGGATGTCTCCACGTGATGGCTACTGATCTTCGCTTCAACGTCTCCCAAAGCCGGTCGTCCTTTGAGGCAAACTCCTTGGAAAAGAGTCATGGTATCAGTCTCCCGCTGGAGTATGCCTGTCTCCAGTGGATTTACCACGTCGCAGACTACTTTGAGGCAGTGAAATCCAACTCAAGTATGAGTCGCAGCTTCCGCTCACAGGTTCGATCGTGGTTTGATCGGAAGCCACGTCAGCCATCCGAGTTCGATACACAGATCAGCAGAGTCTTTCGCCCGCGCTTACTATTCTGGCTCGAGGTAATGAGTACTCTGGGTCAGGTTCATCGTGCCGCGGCAATGCTCATGTTTGCGGCTGCAACGGTACGTGGCCAGTCAAGGGCAGTCTTAGTACCTGATCATTGCTCTCCTCAGGTCCAGGTTGAGGAACTAACGCGGTTCCTTCGCGATGCCAACTCGTTTGTCGCGTCGTCACACCAGGCGATTGAGCAAAGCGCTCCGCACATTTACCTCTCCGCACTTCCGTTTGCCGACAAAGACTCGCTCGTCTACCAGGAATTCGCGCCGAAGTGTATCGGGCTCATTTCCATCAATCCAGTCGGCGTACCACATCACGCAGGAAGGCTTCTGATGACAGTCATTGGCCACGAAAATTCTGTCCACTCCATTGTGTATTCTCCCGATGGCCGTCTTCTTGCATCGGGATCGGCAGACGGTACGGTGCGGATTTGGGACATGCGGACAGGTGAGGAAGCGATGGCCCCTCTGCGCAGCGGTAACGGCGCAATATGGGCAGTTGCCTTTGCTCCCGATGGTGAGAGCCTCGTATCGGGAACCGACGGTGGCATGGTGTGTGTTTGGAATCTCTTAGCCGCTCACGTTTCCGTAAAACACCTAAGAGGTCACACGGGTCCGGTCCTATCAATAGCCGTTTCCCCTAGGGGGTCTCATATTGCTTCGGGGTCGAAGGATACAACCGTGCGCTTGTGGAATGTCGAGACCAATCAACAGCTTCTGGTACTCCGAGGCCACAGTGATTCAGTCCACGCTCTTGCCTTCTCCCAGGACGGTCTACATTTCGCCTCTGGCTCTGAAGATAAAACCATGTGGTTCTGGGAGACATCCACTGGCAAACCAACGAAACATTCACCACACCGCCACGAAAGTAAAATCCACAACGTTTGCTTCTTACCGGATGGCAAGAGGCTTGCTGTTGCGAAAGGTCGTGAGATCATTCTCTGCAAAGTTAGGAACGGGCACAAAACTGCAACAGCGTATAGTGGCTTTGAGGATATCGCATCGCTTTGCGCGTCATCAGATGGGCAGTCGCTTGTGTCAGCACATGGCAACATTGTCTGTGTAACAACCCTTTCTCGATTATCGGGCCGAATGTCCTCGATCACGCTCGGCGGTCATGCTGCAGGAGTTCGTGCTGTCACATTCTCACCGGATGATCTGTACATTGCCTCGGCTTCCAATGATCTTACCATACGGATCTGGAGAAATGGTGGCAAAGCGGAAGCTCTGCCGTTACCGGCAGCTGACAACTCCAATAAGGATATCTCCTCCCAGATTATGTCAGACATTTGCGAGCTCACGGGGCATACGGACTGGGTGCATTCGGTGTCAGTTTCGCCAGACGGTACCTTCATTGTATCCAGCAGCAGTGATCGGTCTATCCGCATTTGGGATATTCAAACTGGCAAGGAGAGGCTCCCACCTCTGCACGGGCACACAGGCAGGGTATATTCTGTTACTATATCACCGGATGGACGTCTAGTTGCTTCAGGGTCGGAGGACAAAAGTGTTCGTCTTTGGGATGTTCAAACAGGTGTAGCAGTTGGCCAACCGATGCAAGGCCACTCGGATTTTGTCAATGCGGTCGTATTCTCGCCCGATGCACTGTGGCTCGCTTCGGGATCAGCCGATAAGACTGTCCGTATCTGGGATGTCGCGACAAGGCGCTCTTTAGACTTGAGCCCGCTTGAATGTCGCAACTTAGTGATTTCAGTCGCATTCTCGCCTAATGGTCAGCTTGTTGCTGCTGGAGATGACTCTGGAAGTATCAGTCTTTGGAATAGTGAGACCGGTCAGCCGGCGCGCGAGCCTCTTGACACATCTACCACGCTGGCTGTTTCCATTGGGTTCTCACCAGAAGGGAGCTACGTTGCCGCCTGTGGCTTCAGTGATGATTGCGGTGATAGCTTTGTTCAGACTTTGGATATCAGCACTGGCGAGAAGGTTCTGAATCTCAGCGGGCATACTGACGGTGTGCGATCGGTTGCATACTCGTCCAACGGCCGGTTTATTGCCACTGGCTCAGATGATCGTACCGTAAGGCTCTGGGACGCAGCAATAGGAACCCCAATTGCAACACTGAGCGGACACAGTGCCTGGGCACGGTCTGTGACATTTACACCCAATTGTCAGTCCATCGTGTCTGGTTCCTCCGACAAGACAATCCGTATCTGGACTCTGAGAAGAGTCAGCTCATCACCGGCGAAGGAGAGTATCAATGCTGCCAAGACATTGAATTCTGCCATGCTTGTTGACGGATGGCTCAAAGGGCCATCAGGCGAGCTTTTGCTGTGGGTGCCGTCCCAGTACTACCAGTATATCTACGCACCTCGAGATCCGGCTCGTTACGTCGAAATAAGGGTCGGAGACATTGGATACCATTGTGGGGAGTCCTGGAGGTCATGCTGGTCCTCAGACACATGATCCTACGTCCTGCATGTCCTTCCCAAGAAGCCTTCGGCACCTGTACCTCTGTATGCTGCATCAAAGCTACGGCTCACGCGTTTTCTGCTTTTGTGTATATGACGTTGAAAGTTGGTAAAAGATCTTAGAAAGCAAATATTCACCCTTTGCCCAAGGTACAGTGGGTGTTTTGACCATGAGGTAGGCAAAAAAACAGCCAATAACTACTCTGGCCAACGACGGTCTGGGTGAGGCATGAAGAAGATCAGGATAATCAGACCACACTACATTGGAGTAAAGATATATGATGAGTAGAGACCGGGTTAAGCACACGTCGGGCCAGGCATTGTGGCGCAGATCTGGAAGCTGAAGGGATATTCAGCCGTGGGAAAACAACGAGCATCCGCACAGCACAGCGACCGGTCGCGTGACGAGCAAACAATGACGTTCAAAAATCACTGTTCGAACTCAGGCTGGCAACACTGCACGCACGGTCAGATATGGTTCGAGTATCGTCAGCGTGTCACGCGTGACGATACTGAAATACCACTCGAATATCGCGTGCGTAACGCTATGGGCCGCGTTATGCGTGCGATAATCGAATTTAGGCCGCCATACTCGTGCGATACTCGAGCGATACTCAGCCTGCGATATGGATGCGACACTCAAACGATATTTCAGTATCGTAACGTGTGACATGCTGACGATACTCGAACAATGTTTGACCTTGCAGGCAGTGCAACCGGCGTATTGATTACGAGGTCACATGAGCGGGGGATCGCTCACGTGCACAAGGGCCGCTCCCACCAAGGTTCGGAATAGAGTTCCAGAGCCGCTTACCTCGGATGCGTCTGGCCTTGGTGTCGGACTTCGCTTGCTCACAGCGGGAAGACTAAAAGAACACACTAAATGGGACGTTGCCCTATTTGAGCTTTACTGAGACTGAGAATTTACTGCACGTATTTAATGTGGGCTGAAGGGTGAGAGGTTCGCTGCAGGCCGGGGTCGACCGTCCCGGAAAAGCCGAACCGGCCGCAACTGTGCGTAGAAGCCGCAACCGGTGTGGCGAACCTGCTCCGCTGAGCTGCAGTGCACGCAATGGTGCCACTGCCAAACAGCTGCTGGCGAGACCCTTCGAGCGTGGGCGAAACGGGCGGCAGTCCACCTGCGTCACCGACGCTGAAGAACAAGAGGGAAAATTTACTCCACCAGCCGTGCTTCTCCTTCGTTTATCGACCACACAGCACCATCATTTCTGCGCCCGCGCACCGCTTGTACCTTTTTCGAGCATTGGTTTGGATTACAGATTCCGAGGTCACATGAGCGGCACGGCGCGGCGATTGCTCACGTGCTCAAGGGCCGCTCCCAACACGTCTTCCATTAGAACGTTCCAGAGCCGCTTACCCCGGATGCGTCATTCGGTGAGCACGGGCACGTCGCGCGGGTGCTCCTCGTTGTATACGGTCTGCGC